>Ga0116231_10009564_pt1 | contig 16233 bp, 13 predicted proteins | sample S1TSphgellanicum_2_FD_89695 | JGI IMG/M metagenome (GOLD analysis project Ga0116231, IMG submission 89695) | Host-associated microbial communities from peat moss isolated from Minnesota, USA - S1T2_Fd - Sphagnum magellanicum MG | ecosystem: Host-associated > Plants > Peat moss > Unclassified...
AAGGAAAACCAATTTAGAATTCAACCTCAAAGTTAACCTATGCATCCACACATGTGCTTAAGGGGAAAAACCTTTCAATTGTGAACAACACCAAGTCCTCTAAAAATAATTTTTGAATTTCATATTGTTTATTGTAAGGAATTTTGCTTTTAAAAAAAATAAAAATAAAATTCGGTGCTACTTTTGGGTGTTTCTATTAAACTATATAGCCTTACAACCTTCATCATCCCTTGAATATGATCTTGAAATGTCATTAGCAATAGCAAATATTTTAACATATGTTGTTAAAAACTCAAAATGTTTAGCTTCCACATGCCACTTCATAGAACTTGTTCCAAATTGAATGTTGCATGCAATGATCCCTTTTTCCCTTTTGTTTTTTTCTAAATGAAAGCAAAAGGGACAACATGTGGAAAGCAAATACTACATCTCAATTGTTGCACTTGGTCATAATTACAAATAACCCTATTGTTCATAGCCAAAAATACCTTTGGAACAAACTTGTGACTATAACTAGCTCAAAACTTGACTTGCGTGTAAAAATAATAAGGATTATACTTTATCCTTGTCCTTATTAGTAGAAATTTTATTGTTCATACTAACACCAATAGATGAAAAAGTTGTTCCACCAAATGGAGGACTAAGTGGATTAATTTCAAGAAAAGACATGCATTTCATCTTCTTCATTTGGCAATGGGCTTGAAACCTCCAATCTAGTGCAATGTTCCTTTTGTCTTGCCATAGTTTAAACCTTAGTAGCAAACAAAAGGAATCAACTTTCTAGTCACAATTCTATAATTACTTAAATCAATTTAAGTTAAAATATGAAAAATGAGAAAGAAAAAGAGAGCTCACCTAAAAGAATTTTTTTTGTTGGAACTTGAGTTGTTGCAAGAAGCTATTGCTCAAACTATTATTGTTATGGAAAATTATTGTTGCTATTGCTCAAACTAATATTGTTACGGAAAATTATTGTTGCTATTGTAACCTAATGATTTTAGGACAACGGCCTACTTTTGAAGAGACACTTGACATTTGGTAAGGGTACTGACTAGTTTTGCAGCTTGCATTACCTCTATTGAAAGGCAAATGACTATTGAAATGGCCTTTTAGAAATGGATGGCACTAACTTTTTTTGCTTAGTATTTAAGGTTTAGATTCTTGGACAAAACCATTTTCTTTAATGTTTTCTTAAACATTCTAAGGAAAATCACAACTTGAGGTATTCAAGCAAGTTTTGGAAAGAATCAATAGTTTCTTCCATTTGGAATGCAGTAGAATGCATTGTAGACCCACCACCATGTGATGATCAAAATTGTAGGTCTAAGTTTTCTTTTGCCATTGCAGTAGTATTATGTTGTATTGCTTGGCAACCTCTTGTACTTTGTTGTGCACTTCTAAGTTTTCTATGCTGGGGTTTTCATTCATACTATCCAATTTCTTCTGAAGGAATTAATCAATGCAGAGGAGAACTCTCTACCCAAGCACAAGCCATCTCTGGACATTTGTACAAGTGCATCAACAAGAAAAAGGGTTTGGGTTGTTTTACCCATTTGTTTGTTGCACACAAATGCATGAAAATGTCTGCACAAAACAAGCTCTTGTTTACAACAGAAAAAAATCTTCCAAAAACAGCCCATAAGATTTATATACCTATATCTAGAATAGGATTGTGTCTCATGCAATTGCTTCAATAACTGAAGAAGATGTAGATTGCCTTTTAAGAATCACACAAGTTGCTGCATACAGAACAGAATGGAGATTTATCAGAGTAACTTGAAGAAACACACAACAGCTGCAAAACTCTGGATAATAAAATGGGAAGCTCCTCCTCAAATCGGGAAAAGAATTCAACTACACACTCTGGCTACAAACTGCCTGAATTGTATAAGCTTCTATTGAGAAGAAAAGCTTCAAGTGTCCACTACTGTCACTTTCCAAGTCTAGCTAGCATCACAGAAGTTTGCTTAAAGAAAAAATCCTCATACATAAAATGGGTATTGAATCTGCAGAGAAAGTTGACCAGACTTCCTGGCTCTCAGATTGATTAATTCTGTTGCAAATCAACATTCTGACCGTTGCAAAGCTGAAAATGGACATGTATGTATGGGAGAAGCAAAAAATCAGAAACTCAACCTTGATGCTGCTCAGCTTGTTGCTTGCAATGTGAAGGGCAAACAGGTTCACTGAAGCAAAAATCTTTACAAATCAGTATGATATGTGCAGAGAAAGTTGTTCAGATTTCCTGACTCTCAGATAGATTGATTCTGTTGCAAATCAACATTCCCAACATGTTGCAAGCTCAAAATCAACATCTGGAGTGGTTGCAAAGCTCAAAGTGGGATGTGTGTGTGTGGGGTTTAGGGTTTAGGGTTTCTTGAAAATAAGGAACTCATCAACCTTGATGTTGCTCAGCTTGTGCTCTTGCAATGCAAGCTTTAGTGACATGGGTACCTGGCAAAAGCAAGAGAGGATCTGATCCTAGCTCCCTCCTGCAAGCTGACTGTAGTGATGGCCATAACAAAGGATCCCCCAAATATTTTTCACTTAAGCTCCACAGTGTGTCACCTTCCTCCACACGTCCCCAATTCTCATGCTTCTGCAGTCGGATTGCTTCTCTCTCTTCAGCTCCCACTGCTCCCACTACCTCCTTCACATTCCCTGCACCGAAATTTTTTTATCCGATAAGAAAAACACTTCCCATGAGATCCTTCTTTCAAATACTAAACACAAAAGAATACGTCAAAAACACAAAAGAGAAAGAGAACAAGAAGAAGAGAACCAGACCTTAGAAGAGAAAGAGAGCGAGAGAAAAAGAACAAGAAGAAGAGGGGCAGACCTGCAGCATCTTTTGCAGCAGCTGTAGCTCCTTGAACAGCCTTCACAGTTGTACCCACAACAACTTTTCCAGAGCTTGCTCGCTGTTCTGACGACTCTTTGCTTCCTTGTTGCCCCATTGGCAAAAAGAAAACAAAAATCTGCCAAAAAAGAAATCACTCAGGCAGGAAGGACAAAACAGAAAGAGTATCCTTTGTTCTTTTCTTCCTCCTCGACATGATGATGATCAGGAGGAAACCCTATCGAGGTTTTAGGGTTTGCAAATCTGCACCTCTGAATCTCCAGACTGCTTGAGCGTTTTCGGCCTTTTAAACTTTCTTCTCCTTGTTGTCGTTGTCGTTGTTCTCAAGCTTTGAGGTTTTGTGTACCTCGAAGTCTTTCTTAGGTCTTCAAGCTCTATTGGAATTCGAGAGTGAGAGTTTGTTTTGTGGAGGAACAAAAACATTACTTTGTGAAGAAAATAATGCAGGCATTTGTCATCAGGCTAGCTCCTCAATCTTCTTCTGCTGCTGCAAACCATGCAAGTGCAACAACAACAGTAGTAGCTGCTGCTGCTGACAAGAAGAAGATGGGTTGTTGTTCTCTTCTGCCTCCTCCTGCTCCTGCTACTGCGCTTTCCATCAGGAGTTATCACTACCATAGTCTTTTGCCAATTTGGAATCTCGCCACTCCTTTTCTGTCTGTGAACTTAAGAGGTTTGCTGCTGGAGGTTAAGAGGAACAACAAGGCATCATCATCATCATCTCAGAGATGCCGCCACCGCTGTTGTGTGTATGGCAACTCGTCACAAGGTAGGGATTCACTTGCTTGTTTGCTTTTTCTTCAAGAATGACATGATGATGATTATGAGCATCTCTTTGTGATATTCCGAAACAAATAAATCAAATGTGGAAGTTGCAATCCTCAAACCCTAATTCCACCCATTGATTCTGGAGCTCCAACTAACTAACTGCATCGCATGATGATCAATTGTTGGTGTTTTCACCCCTCATGTGGAGTGAGGGTGGTGCTGGCAAGCTCAGAAAATTTCTGGTGATGGAGTGCAGCTGCTGCAGGTGCTGTTGTTGTTGATGATGGAGTGTCAGTTGCAAGGTCAATAGTGACATCACACTCCATGGAAGAAGAAATCGCACCACCACCACCAAGATCAGTAGGGAGAGTTCTTTTGAGAACCAAGAGGAAGAAGCAGCCACCTACTCAGAAAGTTTTCACCAACCTTGAGAAGCTGGATAAGTGTGGTCGTCTGCGAACACCACGAGCAGCAAGAGAACTTGCTCTGTGAGTTCTTGTTCCTTTACACCCCCCCCTGGGTGGGTTTTTGTGTTTTTTTCCCAAACTCTCTGAAATTTGGTTGCAGATAATAATAATAAGAAGAAGAAGAAGATACATTTGCATCTGTCTGTGCAGAGAGTGTGAGAGCTTCTCAATTTTTTATTCTTCTCCAAGTTTCTTCTTCATGGCATCATCAGAGTTTTGGAAAGCATGGGCAAGGAACTGATTAAGCTATGGCAGGTCTGTGTTGTATGCAGCCTTTGTCTCCGGTGTCCATCCTCTCAGAGTCTTTGATGACCGCACAAAGCAACGAGCTGGTATGTGTCTCTCTCTTTCTTCCTCTACAAACTGACCTTGATCCCTGAACTCCAAGAAACCCGATAAATTCTGTCATGATGCATTTTCCTTGGGATCCCTCCTATCCTTTTTTTTTCTCTTTGTGTTTCTCTTTGCTCTAAAGAGTGGATCTCCAATCCTCCTGCCAAATTATAATAATCCTTGCGCACTTGTTCCTGGTTGTTATGTGCACTTTGCTTAAACCCTAATTGCACAATGCCTCCTCAAACTCCAAGTGTACTGTAGCTTTCACAGAACTGATGCCAGTGTCATATTCTTGCAGTGGGGTTCGATAAATCGTTGCTGCAGGGATATGAGCACAGCCCTGATGTGGAGGAGAATGTAATTGTGGAGAATGAAGCCATGGCCTCAGCTTTGGAGGAGGCACAAGAATCTGAGGCATCACTAGGTGAATGATTTTCTGATGCTGATTTCTCTCTCTCTGTCTTATAATGACGTGAGAATCTTTTGTCTGTGGCATGGAGAGTGGGACTGTGCATTTTTCAAACTCCATTTTTGCAATGTTGATGAGTGAGATGGCCTCATTCAATTGCTCATAGGACAATCTCTGCCCTTTTTTTCCACTTTGGTCTTATGGTACTGTAGTTGGATCTCAAACATAAGTTTCAGAAAACTAAAAATTCTGTTTTGTTATTCTCTGGGTGTGTGGAAACATCAGAAGCAATAGTCCTTATAGCACCACCCCCACTTGTATACAACAATTTCGTAATCCGGTGAGCTTTTCCAACTACATTGCAGGACTTTTTTGGTCAGAAGAAAACATTGACAGAAAATAGGAAACCTCTTCTCTTTCTTTGCTTCAAAGTGAAATGCTTAAATCAGGAGTGCCATTATGGACCCAATGCATCACACACATGTTTACAGGTTTTATCATAAAGCAAAAGAGCTTCACAGTTTTGTGCCTTCTTGAAGATGTTTGTACCTGGTGGAAATGTTGCAGCCTGGCTCGTAGCCTTGTGAAGGAGACTGCAAACAGGTGGCTCCCGCAGGAAGCCATTCTGATGGAAATTCTGCCCGCCAAATGGAAGGTATGAATTTTACTGCATAAAATGGTAACTAAAATCCTATATGTATCACTGTGTGATTGCCTTTCTTAAATGGGCATTCTCTACTCTCCTTGGGATGGGTATTATTAAGAATACTCATACATGGGTTTTTGGTGCTCCAGATAGCACCAAAGGGTGCAGTTTTGCAGATATGCATCCTGCAAATGGCACTAGCAGAACTGGAAAGTACTGGTACTCCACCTAATGTGGTTGTGAATGAGGTGAATTACTGAATTCAGTTTTTCCTATCCTGGAACCAAATCGTGCATTCTCTATTGAATTCTGGGTTTTTCTTGCTGTTATTATCATTTGCATTTGGATTTATGGAGTTTTCTCTTAATGATCCTCTGTCTATGCAGGCGGTGGAACTGGCTAAGCGATTTTGTGACCTAGCAGCACCACGCATCATTAACGGCTGCCTGGGAAGTTACACTCGCCGGCGCCAATTCCAGGCAAAATCACGAGCTGAAAAGACCCAGAATGAGGAGCTGGAACTTCCGTTGGATACATTGCAACCTGAAGATCTTGGTTGGAATGAAACTTATCATGACTAAAATTTCTTTTCTGCAGTTTATACTATCCAGTTTGGAAAAAAAATTTCATGACTAACATAGTTTAGCAACTTGGTCTAGTAACCTGATTCACAAGTTCAACTGACTCTCGAAGAAAAGAGAACTGGATCTCCATCTATAGGGAAGATAAGGTAGAAAACCCAAAGGTAGGTTTACTTATGGGCTTGATTTTTTTTCTATGTGAAATCCAGCTTGATAATCTTGGTTTACTTTAAGTTTGTTGAGTTTGGCAGCTGAATATTTGATGATTGATTTGATCTTCTGAGGGTTCAGAGCTAGCTGAAGAAATCTGTCATAATGCGATACACAACTACACAACGAAGCATATTGTCAGGTTTGGAAACAAACTCTGATGTTTTGCACAAGTAGGTATATAAGTTGAGCATGGTGTTTGCTTTTGAGAGCACACTCCTCTTTGTTTTGTTTGATGAGAAATTTGTAAGAGCAAAGGTGGTATTCTGGTCAGCAGTTTTGTTGTTTTTGGCAAAAAAAACAAATGCCCATTGGTGACAAGACACAACTCAGACAGGCTCCTCCCCAAAGACACAAGAATTCCAATGCAACTCATGGAAAGAAATCCAGATTAAACTCATATTCTACAATGAGTTTAATCTTTTGTTTTTGGTACTCAATTAAGTGTGTGTGGGGGAACATTGGTGTAGTAATGGGAACTTCAAAAGAAAGGGAGACTTGGGTGACACAAGTAATGGGGGAACATTGGGGTAATAGTGGGAACTTCAAAAGAAAGGGAGACTCGGATGACACAAGTAATGGGGGAACATTGGGGTTAATTATGGGAACTTGAAGAAAACAAAAATGGACTTCCTCAATGGAATGCCTCTCCTCCATCTTGATATTTTCTGCATAATGATGGCCCGCCACTATGGAACATAGACTAGAAGTTATGTGAATTTTGGAAATGGAATTGTCATATTTTGTACTGAAGATTTTGTGCCAACAAAGTCCACATGAAAAAAAGTAGGAAGTTGTCAGTTGTTACGCACTAATTGTTGATCTTAAGATTAACACGATACATGCAAAGTGAAAGCACTAGGCTACTTCATTAGAGTCTTGCCTTTTAAAAAATGGCAAGAGCTTTCTCCCATTCCCCCTAGACAAACCAAACACAAAGATTAAGTCAAGGTGTTGAGTATCTTACAAATTTGCACTATTTTCTCAAACCCAAATTTCATCTTGAACTTTGTCCATGTAAGCAAACTTGGAGATATTCAAAGAGCTTCAACACAAGGATTTGTGTAATTGCCAAAGCTTATGATGTGAGAAATTGTGTTCAAAAGCTACATGGAGAGATGTTTGCAAAGAAGAAAATTTTGATTACCCTTCTAAGTACCAAAGGGTCCCTAAATGTTGTGGAACTTTCTTGGAGTCACTTTGTTAAATTTTTCCATTGCATGTTTCAAAGATGATATTGTCTAGGGGGTATTATATGAAGAAGCTTCATTTTTCCTTGTCCTATTGTTATTTGAATGTCTAATACTCACATATTTAAATCCCTTTGAACTTAATTTCGATTTTATGTTGGCATTGAATTGCGGCACCATATATTGGTTTTAATTGTTAATTTTAATTGAAGGTGTGAGGAGTGATCAAGAAAGTAGGGTGATTGTGTGCATGACTAAAGAAACATCATGCATGAAATATTCAAATTTAGTTTTTAAAACACATCAATAAACATTTCAATAACAAATCACATTTTAAATGATGAAGATTATGTATGGCACCCACAAAGTCATTTCAAGCCATGGACATTTGGTTTGTTTTCATGGGAAAAGAAATACAAATAGAAAAATGATGTTTTTGGATTCCAAAATCATTGCAATCCAAGTAAGTGGAACACCAAGTTGCTACATCGAAACCTTCATCAACTCCTTGTCTTCACCAAAAATTTACCACCTCATTACTATACTTTAAACCTTCAATAAAAAAATTACTTTCACTCGTGTCATCATATTAATTGAACATACTAACAACTAATACTTATTATTAATGCATACTTTATATTAGTTATATCTAGATCTTGAAATTTAATGTAATTTTATTATAGAACTATTTGAAGTATAATTTTTTCCTAGCAATCAACATATGGTGTCTTATTTTGTAATCACATAACCTTTTTTTTTTTTTAAATTGACCTTCACAAGGAAACCAATTTTTTTTGAGTGTTTTTTTTTCAAAATAAATAATAAGTAATTTTATGTAATAAAATTTCTCTTTTTTGGAAAAAAAGTATTTAAATTTAAAAATTTTGAATTTTTTTTATCGCATTTGGATTTTGATTTTAATTTGGTAACATTTTTAATACTAGTACCTTCGCCATTTAAATAGGTTCTAAACTTGTTGCCATTTAATGTTAAATCCCTCTTGGGATGTTAACTAATGATGCAACATCCAAAAATTGAAAAAACATTTGTTGAACAAAACCCTATAATTTGACACTGCATTTTGAAATCCTTAATGTAATGTATGGCACATAAAAAATTAAATAAATAAATTACCCAATAGCCTACCCTTCCTAGGTAATATAATATATAACTTTCAAGGTGAATATTTGAAAATATACACTTATGCATAATAGGTGGTTATTACCCAAAAAAATAATTGACAAAATTGATAATTAAGTGTATTATTATGACATTGAAATTGATAACCAATGGGTTTAATTTTTTGAAACATTCTAGTATTGATAGCCTATTGATATCAAAAATTAAAAACTAACCTACTTAGTTAGTTATGAAAAAAAAAAAACTAGCCAATATTACTTTTGTCACACAACAAATATAATCCATAAATGGAAACATGGTAACCAATGTCATTTGGTTCTTATTTTTCCAAAGAAAGAATTGGTGGGTAAGGTGATAGGTCAAGTATTTGGATCTTTGATTGGTAGTTATCAAAAGATCAAAAAATTAATTTACCTATTAACCATACTTTTCATATGAACAATGAACTAGTCAAGAAACCTACCTTCACTAATAGTTCTCTCATGAAACCCTTTAATTGATAAAATCAAAATCAAAACAATGGAATTGAAGGTCACTTTTTTAAATGTTCAAAGAACTAAAATGAGAAGTTCTTAGATGATTTCTTAGTTGGGCCCTACATTACTATGCGCTACGAATAACAACTAATGAAAAAAATGAATTGATTTTGGGGAAATTAAATTCCATTCAAAGGAAAATATTGAAGTGAATAGACATAGATCTAAAAAGACATCTTTCCATCCCTCTTTACTTGGGAATCAACTAAATAGATTTTATTTTGAAACTATCCAAAGGACAATTTATGGAACCTAAAGTTGTTTCACCTAAACCAACTTGCGCTTTGCATGGTTATGCATTGTCAATGATAATCAATGCATTAATTTATGAAAGAATGAATTGATTTTTTCAAAATTAAGTTACAATTGAATGAAAAATATTGAATGACATTACATGCACCTTGAATTGAATTGAAATGAAATTCAATTGAATTCAAATTTAGTTGAATTAAATTCATGTTCAATTGAATAAAAATCAGATGAAAATTGATGAAAAAGGTATTGAAAATTTTCTCATGAATACGGTGCTAAAAAATTCCAACACCAAAAAAAAAAAAAAATCTAAAAAATACACCTTTCCATGCCTCTTTACTTGGGAATGGGCTAAATGGATTTTGGATTGGAATTTGGTAGGAAAAAATCCAATAGGACCTTATAATCATCTTACCTAGATCAATTTCAATGACTCACCCTCACTAAAATTTGAAAACATTCCCAACATTTTTTCATGTTCAAAAAAACAAATAAAGGTTTTTTTCATTATTTAATAATAATAATAATAATAATAATAATATAACATTAAATTGAAATTCATACCAAATTTCACAAAAACCTTTCGACCTTAATGGTGACCTTAACTTTCATGAAAACAAGTCACAAAATATTTTAAGAATTTTTATGGGTCCTTTCTAAAACTTTCCCCTCCCAAGGTTAAATCCCAATCTAGCAATTATTTTATGGGGTATTGCACAAATAGGCCATCAAAGTTGTATAAGATTGTCATGTCCACTATAAATGTAACACACCTATCCCATGGATAATCCTAATCTACTTAGGCATTAATGTTACTCTACCCTTGTGTTTCAAAGTAAAGTAAACACAAAAGTAGAGTTATACTTGACCTTGGTCCTTTTTAAAAATTTGAAGGGGTGCCATTTTGAATGGAAAACACTCTTTTACATAATGCCTTATTTGTTGAAATTTTAAGAATCCCTTGTGACAATGTAATCATGTTTTGAAAATCACCAAATGAACTCCCCATTTTGGTGGAATAGATAGTGTACACTTGGTATTTTTTGACCATAACATTTTATATGAAATGTTTAACAAATCTTTAAAGATTAAAATTACAACTTTCATCACCAAATCTTGTTGAAGTTAGACCAAGAGGTCTTAATAATTTCAAAACCATAAGATTAATGTTTTTTTAGTTGATTTATTGCCACCTTTTGATGTCCATTTAAGCACTACAAATTTTATGCTTGTTTTTTTTTTGGAAATTTATGGCACTAAATAGCCATATATGCACCTTGCCAATGTGGATCTTACCATTGTTCCATCCATTAGGATGCCTTGTAGCCAAATCCATTGTCAAATCTTGTGTGGGTGTATTTACCTCCATCATAGAATCTAGGTATATTTCATTCAAAAGCACACACATTGTTATAGGGGTCAGCATGGTCAATTATAGAACTCATCACTTTCATTAGTTATCCTTCCTTTTGTGCTCAATTCCTCACCAACAACATACACCATTAAACTTGTCATTCACTTAACAATGTTGTGCATTATATAATTGTAATGTTTGCAACTTACAAATTGAACATGGCGCCTTTGATAAATCGCCTAAACTTAATGTTTGTTGCTGACAACATTACAATACAATGCAAACACATTTTGCATTGATCACCAAAAGCCTAAAAGATTAAAGTGAAATATCAAATTTGGATTTTGGAGGCAAAAACTTGAAATCTAGAGTTTGACAAGCTTGTGGCAATTGTTAATCATGATCATGAACAACTTACGTGCCATTGTGCATATTGCACACATGATTTTGTTTGTACTATGTAGGTCTCCAATGACCATTGGAGTTTTACAACACATTGAACAATGTAGTTGTCATTTTCCAATAACAAAATAAATTCATTAATAAGTCCCTTATGTTTTCAATTAGCTTGTTTGTGTGTTAGATTTTTTGAATTTTTTTGGGAATTGAGAATTGATCTTTTTGCAAGTTGTAAGTACTATGATCTTCTTGATATTTGACAATTTAAGGTTTTAATTTTAAGTTTTTGGGTTTAGGGTCATTATTCATGAATTGTGGTTATGATTTTATTTTGGCCACTTTTGCAACACTTGAATCTTCCCCCTTTGGATTTGAACTTTGAACTTTGGAGCTCCCATCATGCCTCCTTTGCAATCATATTCCAATTTTAAATACAAGTTCATTTCAAATCCTCTTTCCTTGAGGATGTTCATATTTTGTTTTGTATTTTAGCAAACCTCAAATTGCATATTCATCCTTTTGCATTGTAGTTATTATCAACCTTAAGCATGTTTAAGCACCTTGTGTACAATTGTTTGAAGAAAAGGAATGCTTCAAGTGGAAATAATATAACTCCCACAAAATGTTTCAAAATATTTGGTTAATTAAGCTTGGGCAGAATCTATGGTTGAAAGTGATGGGATTATTAACCATGTTCATCACAAAATATGCATTTGCATTGAAAGCAAGGAAAATCTGTTGACAACAAAAGTTGATTCCTTGTGCAAACATGCAAAATTGAAGAAAACCGAAATAAACACCCTATGGATGACAAAAGCTATAATCTTTTATGGTCCATGTTTTGTGTATAAAAAAAAATCAAGTCTTGAATCGATGCACCCTTAAATTTTTCACAAGGCTTGGGAGATGAACCCTCAAATGATAGCAATTGAAAGAAGGTAGAAAGAAGGGTGTGCAATAGCTCCGGGTTGGGGATTAGGATGAAATGACGTTGTCATGAACACCTTGTGAACAAATTATTTGGACATCATTGACAAGTTAAACAATGCAAGTGGTTAGTGGAAAAGGAACCAATTTTGAATCATGGACTTGCCTTAGACTCACTACATTCACATGACCAAAATTTGGGAGGAGGTCATCACTCTTCTCTATATAATATATTTTGGATTTTATCATGGGGACTACATTGAGATGGCAAAAATGCTTGGGATTCCCAAAATTCCCAAGTTATGATTCCCATGACTTTGTGGGTTTATAGCTTCTTCATATGAACTTTAATTGAGGAGTTTCCAACTAAAATTGTGGCCTTTGACAAGCTCTTTCTTATGTTATGTTGCATATTTCCATTTCAATTTGTTTGACACTTGTTTCCCAAGTTTTAGTGGTTAGGAATCAAACTTTTGGATGGAAGAAAAGTAAAATTGCAAGTATGAAGCATATTTCCACACATACATATGATATAACACATAATTAAAAATAGAACTTATTTTTATATAATTTTTCTGCAAATTTTTCATACTTTTAATTTTTTGATTTATTTATAAAATTTTTCAAGACTTTTCAAGGCTATATTTTGTAAATGTTTATCAAATATATTTCCAAAAAATAAACAAATACTTTATTTTGAACTGACATTTTTTGTAAATAAATGTAAGTAATCTCCTCAAGTGCAAACCAAGGAGAAAGTAATTCCTTTTCTTGTGGAAAACCATTGTTGTGCATAGAGGACAAACTTGGTAGTTCAAAGTTTTTTGATTTTTTTGGTAATGTAGTGGTTAGAAAAGTTGTTCCAATCCCTCTATTCATATTCTATTTGAAGTCCCAAGATAATGCTTGAGTTGTAAAAACTGGCAATTCTCATAAACATTAAAGGTAATAACTTGGTGGACATCCATGTTATCTCCATGCAAACATGTCGTGGTTGAATACAAGACACTAATTGTAAAGATGTGGAAAGATCAAGTCAATAGTGAAGTTGTAATATCTAATGTGTAAAAGTTGTTGGACATGGGGTTAATTATACTTGGCTTACATTGCATCTTGTCACGTCTTGAATTGGTTCACACTTTAACAAATATGCCCACTCAAAATAAATGTGTATAATTGTGATTTTGTTGAAGTTATCAAGATGTGCCTATCAAAGCCCTACAAATCGTACAATAATCTTGAATACAAGTTCAAGGATGAGGCTTTCAACACATTTCACAACCTCTTGGTGTTATTTTGGTATGTTTGCCCTTCTTATTGTGTGCAAGTTGGAGCTTAGAGGACTAAATTAATTGACAGACTATAATAAACTCCATTGAGGTTTTTTTTTCTTTTTTAATGTTTTAATATTAATATTTTTCTTGCAAGATTTTATATTTGTTCATTTTGCAAAATACACATGTCATATTCCAATACAAAATGTCATTACAAATGTATCTTGTTTTGTAAAATTTTTAAAAACATATCTCATTTTATAAATGCTTGTAAATATTGGTTTTGGTAGATCATATAATTATTCAATTTTTTTCATTATTCATGGAGTAGCAATGAATAACTTCAAACTAAACATGGAACGGTCCTTTGAAAATGAAAACACATATGATGGATTCATGAATAAATAAGGATGGAAGATGAACCTTTGCAAGAACTTGAATAAAATGCAAATGTCCCCAAAAAAAAATTCTAGAAAATAATGAAGAGAAAATGAAAGAAAATTTGAAAAGGTTACATGCACAAAGATTGTTTTGGAAACCATATAACATAAATGCATTATGTTGGGCATTTTACTATGTTAATGACACAAATAAGTTGATTTAATAGCTATTCAAGTCATGCATTGTAAATTATTTGTTATAATAATTTAATTTTGAATTTAAATCCAAAAACTCAAACAAGAAGAGGATTAATAATATACAACACAACTAATGGTATAGTTGCATTGAGAAAACATGGAAGTGTAGACCATTCTATTTTATTTTTTAAAATTAAAAAAAAAGTGAACAAGCCTTTGCAAAAAGAAGAAAATAACATGCAAAGAAGAGAACAAATATGTTTTAACAGTTTCATGTCCAATTTTTTTGTCATAAATGAACTTTCAAGAAAAATGATCTACAACAAAAATAATTGTTGGAGGAGGACTTGGGACTTCTAATTATCAAAAACCATCTTCCTTTACAATTTGCAGAATGCATTTGGTTAAAAGGATTTAATATGCATTTGTGTTCAAAAATTGTGTTTCCTTAGAAAATAGTTTTTTCATGAATTACTTTTTGGTTTAGTGGAAAGTTTTAGTGAAAAATATGTTTTGCCAACTTTAATGGAATGCCATTTTGTAATTGCAAGCTTTCATTTGTGGATGTCAAAAGGTGGACATGACATCTTTGCATTGGTGATCAACTTTTTAGGGGTTAATTGGTAGCCAAAGTTCATTACCCTTGGCCTTTTTGAGGCAATAGATACTAATGGACAAACTTTGGCCATAAATTTGATAAAATTATTAGACATTTATGAGTCAAGGAAAAAAATTGTTGCTTATGTCAAGGATGAGGGGTCTAATTTGAACACTATGATTATACCCCTAAAATTAGTTATAAGTTGTGATGTGTTGGTTTAGAAGAAAGTTTATAGGGAACTTGTTTTGGTCATGCATTTTCTAAAGCATATTAATGTGCATCACTATATGAAAATGTTTGTAAAGGCTTGAGATATGTATCTATCAAAGTTAGTTAGGGAGATGTGTAGAAATAAAATTATCCTTTTTAAAGAAGCTTTGTAGTTCAAAGAAGTTATTATATTGTGTTTCAACATGTAGAATAATGTGAGGATGATTGTAAGAGTACCACCTCCATTGACATGACACATATATCAAATTATTGTTGATTCCCTTGGCCCTATTGTATTTGCTTATATTCTGAAGTAATCTAAGGATCATTGGTTGTTAAGTGATGCATTAAATTTGCCATATCCATGAGTTTAAAATTTAGGGATGAAATTGATTTTGCAACCTTTGGCAATTGAATGGAAGGAGATGAATTTTTTTTTATAGTTATCATGTAAAAAAGAAGTTGTTGGGTTTTTGAATTCTTTTATTTCCTTTTAAAGAAAATATGAAGACAAAATCCCATAATATGTTATTTTTAATTTTAAAACCTAAATTTAAGACCCTTTGTTTTATGTCTTTATTTATTGATCATGAGCAAGGTAAGGCCATAAAAATAATATGAAATAACTTTTTTTTGTTTCCTATGTTTCTTAAGTGTCATTATCATATGCATCATTTGGTTGAATTTGAAAGGGTAGTGTTGATCAACGGGTTGAATAAGACATTAATTTGGATATCTTTGAAATGACAACCAACATAAGTGAACCAACAATGAAACTGATCAATAAAAAGGTGCTTCTAATTTTCAATCATTATCAAGTGGATGTCAAAGACATCAAATGTCCATTTCAATGGTGGGAAAAACATGAGAGTATGTTTCCCACATTTTGTTTTTATTAGACAAATCTTAGGGATAGTTAGATCCCAAATTGAGACGAAAAGGATCTTTTCTTTAATTGGAATTTTTATTAGTTTTAGGAGATGTCATTTACAATCAAATTTTTTTGGACAAATTGATTTTTATCAAGAAACATTGCCCCAATGATCTTAGGATAGGTTGTAAATCCCCTTTTAACTTGGTAGAGTTAATTGAGACTAGTGTATATTTAAAGGAGGAGTTAGAAGATTTTGAAACAACTTTGGAAGAGATGAAATTATGGAATTTTAAATTTTGGGTTAAAAAAATTCTTACAATTTATAAGTTTTCATCTATTTTTAGTGATAATTAAAGTGTAAAAAAGTATTTTAATTAATTATATTTTAATTAGTGGAAATTCTAATAAATGGTTTGTGAAAACTATATGTGAAAATTGACTATTATTGTATATATGAAAACTACCATATCTAAGAACTAGGTGAGTCTAGAAAAATTAAATTTTTTTGATACCTTGGTCAATTTTCACCAACTCCAAAAAACATATTAGAAAATTCAATTAGGTTCTCATAACATCATGTAAGAACCACAATTAGTCTATTTTCACCAAAAAAATGAGGAT
>Ga0116231_10009565_pt1 | contig 16231 bp, 9 predicted proteins | sample S1TSphgellanicum_2_FD_89695 | JGI IMG/M metagenome (GOLD analysis project Ga0116231, IMG submission 89695) | Host-associated microbial communities from peat moss isolated from Minnesota, USA - S1T2_Fd - Sphagnum magellanicum MG | ecosystem: Host-associated > Plants > Peat moss > Unclassified...
GTTCAAGCAAAACAACATCCAAAGGTTCAACATTAAAAAAGGTTCATGTCAATTTGTTGTAGATAATTAACAATAGTGGCATCAAAATCTCATAATCCTATTTTGCCACAATTTACATTGCCATTTCAAGGCTTAGAGATAGTCCCATGAGTTGAAGATTTTTGAAAGCAAATGTCCAACATAAGGACCAACATGTTATGTGCACTACAAGGCTACAATGAGATGCAAGCTAGAAATGGCTTCAACACACTTATCATTTCAGGCTTCATAAGTTGGCCAAGATGATGCAACTCAAAATCAAAGTCTCCAACCAAAAGCAGAAATCATCAAATTGTTAGACTATTATCTAAATCAATCATAAAAATTCAATTCAATTAATGGAAACATCAACATTAAATCACATACCTACATATGAATGGTCATTGTAAAATTGATGTTTTCAATCAACAATACATGGCGATTGGGTGTTAGTAATTCCATTATAAAACAACATATACCCTCAAAATTGGTTTAACATGGAATGTGAACATTGGAATAAACATTTCATTGACTTATTTTATTGGGTGAAAACATGGTAAATTAGACCAAAAAGTACATCTATCTAAAATCCCATTTTAAAATATGATAGTTTTTTACATAAACACAAGAATGTAGATTGGAAAAAAAATTATGTTTCATTTTGAAAACATTTATGCCTCATTGGGTTTATGGTATATTGACTATAAAATTTGAAATTTTTTAGTATAATAAAAGTAGGTAATAAACATGTTTAAAATTGACTAGAAAATATTTCTTTCAAACCTATTTTTATCGTACAAATTGGATATATTTTGATTAGAATGTGAAAAAGATGAAAAGCCAAAAGTACATTTTAAGACCCCATTAATTCAAAATAAAATAAAATGCAATATTTCATCCACTTATATTAACTTAATTAAAGGTTATAAAGTAATCTGTGAACTTTGCTTGAATTTGAATGAATATATTTAAACCTATTTTAAAGATGTACTTTTTATTAAAAGTTCTAACAAAATTGAAAAAAATGTTCATATTAATCATTGAAGTAAATTAGGTTAAAACATAGTCAAAGGAGCCACCCAAGTGAATGGAAAATCCTTAAAACTTCATTTTTTCATGTTTAAAATATCAACAAGGGAAGCATAATAATTGGATTGTCATAAAGGTTTTTGGAAAATTTTCCATTAATTGATAAATTATTTTTTTATAACCAATTTGAGCACATTTGGTTCAAACGTGCTTTTAACCCTAAAAATTATGGATTTTGAAAATGAGGCTTTAACAAACATTATTCATATTTATGTGATAGAGGGCATGAATGCATAATATATATGATATGAAATCCATTTGTAGTCAAAACTTATTTGTAACTAACATGTAATGTTAAACTTGATATCCAAACTACAAATTAAAAAGTTATAAACCAACATAGAAATGACATGTGTCATGTGTAGTCCTTGTGAAAAGACTTTTACCTTGGTGCCTTTGGCTCTTTTTACAGTGTTTTCAACTTTTCACCTAATAATGCTTTAAATTCAATATATTTGATGACTATCTTTCATTTATGCTACAAGGAATATGAGCGGTTTAATTTTCCATGCTTGGACCCTACCACAACCTCAAATTTGCAAACTAAGAATTTAATTTTTCTTTGCAAATGTTTATATCAAATAACACAAATTATTGGCATTTTAAAATTCTAAAGTCTCTTTCAAAAGAATGACTTTGGAGGCAAATCTAAATCTTCACAATGTTTTTAACTTCTAAGGGCAAATAGATGCATTTTTGCAAAGTCCTACCCATTCTTGCTTTCCCTTTTTGTTTTCTTTGTCCACATAATAGTTTTCTATAGTGATGTCTATGCATCTTTTATTGACACCTCCTTTAAGGGACGATAAACTTTTAGATGAAAATAGCATATTGACAACACCTAAGCATAATATGTTCACAATAATTGCTAGCATATGGTTATGACAACATCAATGAAATGTATGACACAATATTTGTTAAGGCATTTGTGAAAGTGTTCAAGTTGGCACCTTCATCAACCTTGACATAGGTTATTACCTTGTCACACCAATCAAAGCATGGAAAACTTTGCCAAAATAAAAATAAAAAGGGAATATTTTATAGAAAGGAAGTACTTTATTCCATAGAGACTAGTAGGAAAAGGTATACTACTTTTTCATTGTTCTGAAAAGAATACCTCGACAATATCTAGTCTAATGGAAACTTGACATCTGGAGCTGTAATTACCAAATTAATAATCTAAGGAAGGTCACGGATATGGTCAGCTTATGCTTGATGCTAGCATCTGCTCACCTGGATGTACATGATTGAAGGATCAAACATTTTCCATGCACTTGACTTTGAGCTAGCTTTCATAGACTTGTAGGAAATTTGGAATCCATCAAAAGAGATATAGTGTTCTTTGACCTCAAGTTGAGATTGGGTATACGTATTATGAATTAAATTTCATCAAATGATTCTTTTCTTTGAAGAAATGGCCTGAAAGTCTGTGGATGAACTTGAGTACAAGCTTCAAGGGTCTAGGCTAGGAGAAATCCAAATATTCCCATGTACAACCTGGAGCTGTCAATCTGCAAAACAGCTAGGAATCATGTACAAGTTCACTACAATTTTGTAATCTCCCATTGATTACCTCGGAATCAATCAGTGTGTCCCCAGCACTGCTGAGTATGTGAACGTGATAAATAACATTGTGACATCCATGTTTAGTTAAATTTACATTTCTTCAACCCCACCTTTAAAACAAAAATTGCCAATGCAAATAAGTGGGACACTACTAATATCAACCCACTTTGACCAATTAAACTATCCAGCCAATCAACAGCAGGTGTTAGGCTCTGAAGTGACTCTTACCAGCTTTTAGAGAATCTTGTGCAAAAACGCAGGGCCAAAACGAAAATTTGCTGAGATAAATCAGCATGTTTTGACTTTTCTTCATTCAATTAATTTCTTTTGCAGGGCTACATACTGAGCACCAGTGGAGTTGTTCTCATGTCCAACCCTTAAGCTTAAAATCAAATACAGCAAAACCCTTTTTATAATCACACCCATTTTAGTCACATTCTTCTTTTTCACACATTTTTTTAAACCATCTGTTTTGGTAAGAAACATTATTGTTTTAGTCACTATCACACTTGTTAGTAGCACAAAACATTAAAGCTTCCTTAGTAAATGTGATTATAATGGAGAAATCTAAAACAAATATTAGGGTTTTGTAAATTGTAATTTCATTGGCAATATTAGTATTGATTTATGTTCAAGTTGTGCAACCTAGCAACAATGAATTCAATTCAAGTGAAAAGATAGAAACAACTTTTCATTGCAAACAAGCAAAAGATCTGCAAGCTTGCCAAAAAAGCAGAAAATTTTAATTAAAAAATTTAGTTTACAAGATAGACAAGGAACTCAAATTCAATGTAGATTGTCACATTAAAATAAGTGGAAATCATAACTTTCTTCAAATCTAATAATGTATAGTAAAGGTTAGAGCAACCCATCTAGGAGATTTAAAGAATTAGCACCTTTATTCTAACATATAAGTCTAACCTAGTCTAACCTAGGAAGCAAGTCTCAATATCAAACAGCTTGCATAGATAGTATTAACAGCGGTCGATGTAAGCTGTCGACAATTCCCTAATTCCAAGAAGCACTCTTATACTGATAATTAAGTTGACTGCACAAAAAGTAACTCTTGTTTTTCCTTTACCATATTATCCACCACCTGTTTCAATGCACTTGTAATCTATTTTTGGTGCCCAACATTGTCTTGGTAATAGGCATGTCAACACTCCTAATTCAGTAGATTACACGCAGCAGAAGGCCGACATAATCACAAGCTGCTACCTGAGCTGTTCACAGTTTGTAGAAATTCCAAGAGCAGCTTGACGCGGACAGATGAGCAGGTAGCTGCTATTATTGTCAAAGCTGTAGTTGAAACAAAAGGCACCCAAGGCCCCAAGTCAGAGCTAGTGATGAAGATCGAGATGCAGCTTATGAGCTGTGTTGGCTTGGCGGCTTGCAAAGCCACAGTACGTACAGCCCAGTCATGCGCGAGAACACAGGTTCGTCAGAACCAGTTGATGGGTTGCTACGGTCAAAGCCAAGGACAGTTCCAGTTGTCCGCTAATTTTACCATGTAAATCTTCTCTTTCCAACTCCAGCTGGTCAGTTGACATTAGAGTATTATGGAACCTATATGTCAATAGCTCATTCCACCTAGGAATCCGCTGAGCCCCCCATATGGCAAGGCTCCATTCTGTCAGGACTATGGGTTCAACCAGGCCTCTTCAAAAGTGTAACCAGTTTTCCCCACCATTGAATCACATCACTACAGTACTATTCCCCACGACGAGACTACCTATTCCCACCTAGATAAAACCAAAGAAAGTACCTGAATAAGACACCATAATCAAGACCTCTTCATGTTTCTAGAAGCTGAAGCTCCAGGTTAGAATCTACAGAATACTATCTATTTTTCTTTTTTGAAGTGGAAACTTGGTGTCTCTGACTTGGGAGCTATCAATGAATTTCCAACTTGATTCTTGAGTGCTTTGGAATCCCGTTGAGTATGGGAGTGTTCAGAAGACCTTGTTCAGGGAACATAAGTTAGGAGGTCCTTTTGTTCTAACACCTCGGACACAGAAAGTTCAGTTAACTCACTGAGCCATATGAGCTGCTACTGGAGGTTGTAAATGTCTACTATAGGTACATTGTTTTTTTTACACCCTTCAATTTGGGTGTGAAAATGAAGTTTTTAAATATTTAAATCCATTGGAGAAGGGCATATATTATTACCCCAAAAATTTGCATTCAGGCCATATCTATTGCATTTACATTACAACTGTTTCACTATTCAGTTTCAGTTGTATCCTCTTTTGTGCAAGTTATATAGTCTTAAACACCAAAAAGGAACTAGAGTTGGTCCCGATGGTGGCTCTGCAAATTTTCATAGTCCCAGAACTGACTCCAAAGTTGAGTTTTGGTTTCATATTTTGTGACAAGAACAAAAATCTCCTGTTCTAAACCACCTTCAGGCGCGTTCATGTCTGACTCCCCTGCAAATGATATTAATTGGAGGCAATGTTCCATTTTGCCATTGATCATAGGATCATGATTAGGGTTCTGAAAGAGTGCTGCTGAAAGATTACACATACTACTCTAGAAAGTATTGACCCTGAATTCCAATGCCCATTGTTGGATTGTACCTTGACAATTATGGGTTCAACTGATAATATATCATAGTACTTTTCTTTTGAAAAGCATAACCCCTAATATGCGGAACTATTGATTTGGGTCCAAAGTTTGACTACAAATGTATTAGTTTGGTCAAGGGTCTCACAATAGCATTTGTATGTACAATTATTAACACACCTTGTTGAAATTAGAAGGAGAGCTCAATGTTCAAAGCATTGATTTTCTTTTTCAATTTGGCTAAATTATTATGTGACACATCATTGTTTAGAACAAGTTCATGACATGGCAACATTGAACCGCATGTTGTATAGACTAATCGAGACATTGCTGTTGTGAAATGTGGAAATTGACAGCTAAATTGACAAAATTGTTGAGCTAAACTTCTATTTACATTGAAATTAATTTAAATCATTGCATATGTTGTCAAAATAATTTCAATTTTTTTCAAGTTAATTTGAGAACGCATAAAGTTATTGCAAGCTGTGTTGTTAGAGCCCTTTATTTAAAACATGTCATTTTGATTTTTGCAACTGGAATTAAAACTATAAGTTGGAATTTGAACAAACTCTAAACTAGAGCTGAAACTGATTTTCTTGAGGAATTGAGCCAGCATTGACACTAAAAGTGTAAGAATTTGAAGAACACTGCTCAAAACCAAAGCTAAGGGTTTGAGCACATTAAAAACCAGTCACAACTTAGAATCAAAATAAGACATTCAAGTCAAAACCTGAAGGCCAGGTCCAGAAGTTAATGGGTGAAGCACATTAGTGCAATGGTTCTCTTTACGTGATCACATTGTTTTGTTTTCTTGGGTGGTTTGTTTTTTAGCTTAAAACATGTTCAAACTAAAATAATTCACAATGTGTTTGCATATTATCACAGAGCATAATTCAAGCAAAAGAATAAAATACAAATTCTATATATATAGAATATGTTTGTACAAAAATATTTGTAACAATGTACTAAAAATGCAAATATATTGCAAAAATGATTTTTAATTTTTATAAAGTTCATTATGTTTTTTGAGTCATGATTCACAATGTGTTTGCATATTATCACAAATCATAATTGAAGAAAAAGAATAAAAAAGAATAATATATAAATTCTATATATATAGAATATGTTTGTACAAAAATATATTTGTAACAATGTACTAAAAATGCAAATATATTGCAAAATTTATTGAAATGATTTTTAATCTTTATAAAGTTTGTTATGTTTTTTGAATCACATGATTTTATATGATTGAACCATGTTTGTGAAACGTTTGAAAAGTTTGATATTTTTATGTCACAAATTGAATTTTTCCATGGTGTTGACCATAAATATGTGATAAATTGAATTTAATTTGACAAACAATCTCTTTCAAAGAAAGGTAATAAATAATGTGAAATAAATTTATGCATAAAATTCATTTTCAATATTTATTTGGATGATTAATGAAACCAAATAGAAGTATAGTTTGAAAAATGGGCTCATGATATTTGTGTACACCATAAATATATCCATGGTTCCTTATTCGCTTTACTATATATTTTTCAAATTATATAAATAACATAAATTTGGTGAAGGTCAAAACTATAAGGCCTAAACACAAAAAAATTAATTCAAAATCAAACACATCACATTTTGGGAGTAGTTAATTGTCCATAATACAATATACTAGACCCAAAGATGCCGAAAAAGGGGTTATCACAGTGCATTTTCACCTTAATACATTGGATTTTACTTTTAAAATATATATATTTTATTACCCAAGTGTAGGAATTTAAAGGATAATCATGTTAATGCAAAAGACATCAAGGTGCATGCATGATAAGGTAGTTAAAAGAAAAGTCCCCCTAAAATGTAATGAAAACCATCATATTTCCAACATAAACATAAGAATTATGTTTAGTATAATTAAATATTATAATAAAAAAGGTTATAAAATCATTTGAAATTGATTATTAAAACAATAACATTGTGTTTCAAAACTACCTTTACATTAGTATATTGATAGATAATTTATGATTATAACATGCAAGTAGCAAAACTTGAAATAAAAATTAATAATGCAAACCCCACATCAATTCAAAAACATAATTAAAGTCTTTCATCTACTTGAAACCTTTATGAAAGGTTGAACCAAAAAAAGAAATATTTTTAATTTTAAAATTAAATACACTTAAATAGAATTTTAAAATAAATTTACTCAATATTATAATAAAAAACTAAAAACTAATCCTATTAATCATTGAATGAAAAAATATTTTTATTTTCAATATATCAAAAACTACTTATGAATATGTGTGATTTTTTTTAGCAAAGAGTGATAATTTGTTTATTTTATCATGACTCCACCATGCAACTAAATGATAATATATAATAAGATTATGACTATCAAATGAATGAGATGAAAGATCATCTTGTGGGTATCTCCTCCACAATCTAATTAGGTGACTATTTAAACTTTTTTTAATATCTTCTACTTAATAACTTGACATTTTTTACACTAACCAAGGACCTTGACCATGAAATTGTTAAAAGCCCTCAAAACACATCCAAAGGCCATCCCTTGGGAATTTAAAATTCATTTGTGTGAGCTCTAGTTGTGATGGGTAATGTAAAGTGATAAAAGATTTTGTTGAAGAACCTTAACATGTTAATTTATTGTAACTAGTATTAATTAGTGTGAACCCTGTGCATAATGCACAGGTGTGTTATTTCAACAATGTTTGGTTGATGTTTTTGGTTTTTTAAAAAAACTTTTTTTTTCAAACAACCGTTGGTCCCCCCTCGTCGTCCGGAGTCAGGGGAAGGAACTTTCAGAGCCCTCGGTCAAAACCTGATCTCCTTGATCTGCCCCTCTCTCGTGCCCAGCCCGTTCGTGTTGGCCCACCTTCATCTAGAATCCGCTACCACAGTCTTGCGCTGAGCTCACGGGAACACAAAACCCCCTTCCCAAGCCCTGTCACTGACTGACAGACATACCAAGTGAATTAATATATATGATTAGTTGTGGGAACCCCAAATTTTTTTAATTAAATGATGGGCATCTTTGATTCACCCTTCACATTGAACAATACTAAGCTTTGGATAGTCCCAAAATAGATATGTTATAATCTCTTTGTTTGGGTTGGATATAAAGGTATAAGTTTTCAAGAGAAGAACTTTGGGCAAAGAATTTGGGAAAAAGTGAAAAACTATTAGGAATATGTTGGGGAACATAGTGGGAACTTGATGAAAATTCGATGGGAACTTTGTGAGAACACAATGAGAACAACAAAAATCTGATACCCTCACAATGCATGTTGGATTACCTCCTTGACTGCAAGAATTATTTTTTGCATACTTGTGTTCTTTGTCATTTTGGACCTAGGCATTAAAGGGTAAAAATATGAGCATGTATTATAATGAAGGCAAAAAATAATAACATTTTAGACCAAACATGATTTTTTGAGCTCATTGTTTAATGGAGTTTGTGCTAGGCCCACCTTAAACAAGTGGTGTGTCACACTGAGGCCTTGCCATTTAAATTGAAAAGTATCTTAAGGCAAAAGAAGAATTATGGAAACTCAAATATTTCACCATGTAAAAATAATTAATCTTCAGAAAATCCTCTAAAAGAAACCAAAATCCTTCAAGATTATCATAACTCTACAACTAATCTCAAGTTTCAACACAAGCCAAAGTTTCATTTTTCAAAAATCCTCATATAAAAATAGACCTATTACCTAGGGGCCAAAATCCCTTAGCTACTATACTCTATAATGAATCTAAACACAATATCTTGCCTTGGTAGGCAAGGCCAATAAATGGGTTTGGCATGAAGTTGAGGTGGGCCTGGCATGAAGTCTGTTAGATCATGAAACATGAGTGTAGCTTATGTCATTGGCCCAAGTATGAACACAATCTTTATTTTTCACACTTTCAGAACTGAATTTTTAAAAATTTGGCAATGTGAACACATTGAGGGCTTTAACTGCTTTTTCCTTGCAAACCCAATTTTTGCAATTTGTTTGAATTTTCAGTAACAAAATCCATTCAAACATCAATATCTTCCATACCTTAGTTCTGAGAACTGTGAAATAAACTCTATCTAGTCCCTACGGCATTATGCACTTGCAATCAATACATGGCGAGCTAAAGTGAGTCAAGAAGTGGATTGCCCGTCTTACAATTCAGAGCCTCTTGAATCAATCACACATATGTTTTGGCTCTGCTCAATAGCTTGCAAGGTGTGGGAGATTGCTTTCACTTTCCTCTTCTGCCTTAAGACCCCAATGCTCATGACCCCCCCCCCAGAGGGCTCTCAAGCTAGTGCAATGCCTATTCAATAAAATATTATCTAGTAGGATTAAAGCCAGAAGGTTTAACATAGTATGGTCCTTATTGCAGGGTGTTAGACTCTTGGCTATTTGGCTTAAATGGAATGACCTTGTGTTCCAAAATGAGAGATGGCATAATGCCAAGTTGAGAAATATCATGTGGCAATGGTTGCTTGATTATGGTAGAGGATTGAGTGGATTGGCTGAAAGTCCTGAAACAAATTGAGGGACACCCTAGTGAAATAGTAGGTTCCTGATTTTTTTGGACAGGGTCTGGGTTCTGCCCCTCCCTTAGGTCTTCCTTCTTGGTGTTATGTTTCTTCCTGCAACAAATTCTATACATTTGTTTCAATAAATAAATTTTAAAAATCTAATAAGTTGACTCATCAAAGGCTTTCCAACAACGCCAAGAAAACCCCCAAATTCCAATAGAATTTTTGGTTTCGATTTTATTTAATTTTCATTGAGAAAAAAATTTAGTAATCAAATAGCTTGCACACCGTAGTTCCAAACAATCTCTAACAAAGTGGATGCACCCTCTACTTATCGAGAGCTTTTTGACTATACCAAGAGCACAACATGAAGTGCCGTCATTTTGGAGATCTCAGCATGACAAACAAAACAAACTACCTTGCTTCATAGATAGATTATCCAAAATACATTTAATAAGCACTTTTTTCATCCATTCACATTGCATTGGTCCCTTTGGCTTTCAATTTTTATGTAAGGTCAACTGTACCCTTCTTACATGTCTTTTCCTCTGTAGATGATTTGAATTTCAATAGTCATGAGCTTTGTAATATAAAGGGGCCTAAGTTTTGGGTGAGTTTGGGCCATTTTGTCACATAAAATTATGACTTCAAATCATTTGACAAGCAAAAGAATACTGGTTCATAGTACTGCTATGTGACAATGAAAGGTTGTTGAGTACAACAGGTTTCATTTAGGACTAGAAACCATTCAGCGAGGTCTAACATCCATCAATCATTGTGCTTGGACATGCATTAACAGTGCTATTATACATTAAGGATTGAGGAATGTAGTTTGATACCGTACTACCGCGCTCGTTTCACACCAATATTAATTATTTTAGGGGTACTATGAAAAAAATAAAAATTTTGAGGGGGGAAGTGCGAAATGTGAAACAGACAAAATTAATTAATTCTACGGTGTAAATGCGAAAAGGAAAAATGCTCAAATATATATTATAATTATATATATATATAAATTCCAGGGTGCGAGCAGCCCCCTAGGGCGTGAAAAAAAACAAAAAATGATGGTAAAATAAATAGGTAAGCGACAAATGAATCATAAACAAACAAAATACAAAGAAAACTCTGATTGCTCTTGGAATCGAACCAAGGTTGGCCAAGTCTGACCAACTGCACCAACAACAAGTAATCTGTGTGATTTAATTTTTAATTTTGGTTGTTTTTCTTTATTGTTTCTCCTTTCTAGTATTCTTCTTTCAAGTTTCCTGCTTTTTTCTCTACCTTCTGCTGCCTACGACTCGGACTCATTCGTTGCGCTGTCGATCCAAGTCTGATTTGGTCTGCTTGTTGCATCATAATTTGAAGGCCTGCAAAACAATCGAACACTGCGGGATCAGGTAGGAAACGAACTTGAATCATCCCAGCTGTTTTCAAGCAAGTGGAGACGGATCAACCGTTCGAGCTTTGCCCAAAATTTTTTGATCGATGACAAGTAATCAGTGAATTACAAAATCTAGGAAACAAGCATGTTGACTTTCCAAATCGAACCCACTGACATACCTAGATTCGACAACTCGAAGTAATTTTGGGAAGAGAAACAGGTCAGGAGAATTGTCAAACAATCAGAACCACTCACGATCAACCACCACATTGATCGATAGTTGGAATGATTCAGAGCAAAGATGATGAAAAGCTCACAGAATGCAAAACAGAGACACTATTTTTTAAATCTTGCCCACCTGAAATTCAGCAAATTCTTCACACAAATTCGTCGGCCTCCCAGTCGGCCAAATCAGCTTCATCATCCAGCTCCATCTCCTCCAAGCTGGGGTCAGTTTCCATGTAGCCTTGCATCACTTCTTCAAATGGCAAACCTGCAAGTAGGTTGATTAACTTATAATGTTCAGAAGATAACCACATAACCACCAAATAACCTGATACATAACCAATTTTTCCCCAACATTTTGTCATCTCCATTATCTGACGACAAACTAGCAAGCCTAGGCTTGGATAGATAGATTGCAACTTTCAGAAATGAGTTGAAATTACAACTAAGCTGGACAAACAAATTCGTTGGTGCTGAAATCATATCACTCCAGCTCCACTTGACGCAAGTTGACAAGCTACTACTCAAACTGAGCTAGGATAGTAACTTTGCAATGCACACAATTGTTCAGAACAAATGCCCAAGGCTTGAAACTTTCTATAGCTGCAAGGAAATAATCTTACTAGACAGAGCCAAGTCAGTTGGATCCCTGTCGCCATCAGGCCCCGCCACCACATCCTCGTCCCAGGATACATGATCTGGGGCCTCCATGTCCTTGAGGAGCTTCCGTTTGAAGCACTCTAGCATTGCCTCCCGCTGGAATGTAGCATCCTGGATGCGTCCCAGTTTGCACATGGCAAACCCCTTCTTGATCAGAGCATATTGCGCCCGCACTTGCAGCCAGGTGCCCCTAAGGAAGCCCATGACCTCACCCCTGAGCTGAGCTGCCGTTGTTTGAAGCTTGACTTTGCTTGGATCAACCCCTGCTTTGATTTGCTTGGCTATTTCTGCTGCTTGGAATTGATTGTAGAGCTGGTGGATTGCATGCTTAAATGGCCGCTGGAAAACTATGTCCATCACTTGTAGCTTAGAGGTACAGTTAGCTGGCACAAAGAGGAGGAGAATGTGGGGGAAATTCTCCTTCATGAACCTTCTAAACTCGGCTGAGATGTGCATTGACCAATAGTCGATCAGCTAAATCATTCGCTATGTCAGAGGATTCAACCCAAGATCAAAACACTTCCCCTTGAAGTATGGGTGTAACACCTTCTGAACGAAGCTTCTCATGGTCTCCTGGGTAGACCAATGATTGGCACTGTGGGTGAGGTGCCACCCCTCTGAAACGGCTATCATTGCAGCTGCATTCTTTGGTAAGACCTGCCCCGTCTTTCCCTGGAACACAACTTGAAGAGGAAGCAAGACCCCATCTGCTGTAGCGTTCTCAAGCACCGTGAACTGACGCTTATCCTCCTTCCCCAAACTACGCACTTGCTTTGCCCCCTTGACTTCATATGTCTGTTCTGAAAAAGGTTTCAGGTGCACTCTTGTTTGGTCAGAATTGACCACAAGGCAATCTGGGACAGAATGCATTGAACAGAATGCCGCAACCCGGAATGCCATCTGCTCCCCTTGAACAACCCAGTCCTCAGGAAGCTTCCTGGTTGCCCCTGTCGTCCGTCGCCAAGTCCAGCCAAGGTGCCTCTGAGCAAAAGCTTTGGCGAACGTTTTGGAGACGCTAAACTTGACAGGTTAACCGTCCTTGTCCTTGCAAACCGCCTTGTCAAACAGCTCAAGAGCCCCCACAGCGATCACACCCTGGATCGTGGTTCTGATGATTGAGCTGTTAATCTGCTGGCTAGCCAGGCGCATGCCTTTGAGACAATCAACAATCTGGCTGGCTGTCTCGAGGTGATCCTTGAGAATGCCTCTAAGCTTCTCTGTGTTGTGGCGCACCTGCGTGGTTTTCTTTGCTACCATTAGGCCGATCTTCTCCCGCATATCATCTTTGAAAAGCCAATGCCCCGTCCCCTGATCCGTTGCATACCAACCCTTCATGGTGCTAATCGTTAGCACGTCAAATGGGCTTCCAATTTTGCCAGGCTTCCTGATGTGTTGCAAGTGGTTGAGAACGTCTGTGAGGGATCGTGGATGCAACGCAACAACCTGGGCAATGAGAGGCCACAGATCGGGGTTGCCCCACCTCGAATAGCTACCTCCACATCTATTCTTCTTAGTTGGGGGTTGGGTAGCTACCGGCTTTTCTACTTCTACCTCCTCAATAGGAGAGATGAGCACCACGTCAGGTTGACGCTTCATCTTGGGTCTTCCTACAGGCCTCTTTGCCTTTTGAGCTGCCACTCGTCGCTCCTCATCCCTAGCAAGCTTCTCAGCCTCCTCCTCCTTCCTTTTCGCCCAATACACCGCATCTCGCTTCTTTTGCTCCTCAATATCAGCAGGTGTGGCTTTCTTGAAAAAGTTGGTGATCATGGCAGTAGCCATGACCTACCCAGTGCGCCCCCTTCAACTACTCTTCTCTCAAGTTTCCTGAAATGTGATTCAAGTTGAAGCAAGCCTGAACTTCTCTGATCTTTAGCCTGAGCAAAATGTGACTCCGAGTCGCTCAGGCTCACCGGAAAGTTGGTTTCAATGAAAAGGCGCGAATTGCAAACCAGCATATGGCCGTCGATCCCAAACTTGCTTTTGTTGAGACTGTATGATTGTGGTTGCTCAGCTGTCGAAATCGCGGCGGCTGAGCCTAGCGGCCGGCGAGCTGTGGCCCGCCCCAATTCCAGGAGACCCATTGAAGTGTGAAATGACAGACCATTGTAATTAATTATTTGTGGGTCAATGCGAAAATGAAAATCATCCAAAATTAAATATTTCGCACCGGGTGGTGTGAAACGAGCGCAGCGGTACGGTATTTAGAATCCCAGTGTTTTTTTTGGCAATAATTTGGTGTTATAGCCAATGTGGCGATGGTGCACAGGAAGATTAGCCAAATTTGGTTCCAAGCTAATATGAAAGGAAATTTTTTAACATTGTTCTATATTTTTAGTTAACTACTTAAACCATTTATAGAAATCTGGCGACTCTTCTTAAATTTTCGTCAATTTTTGGCTGTAGAAAACCTCAAAAAGCACATGATTTTTGCACTTTTAATTTTTAATATTGCATTTTGGCTACATATAGCCAGAAAAAAAAGGCTGATTCAGACCCCTTTAATATTCAGAAATATAAACATTTATGGCTTAACATTTCCAGGTTGAGTTAACATCCTCGTTCATGATGGCAAGGGACATCCAATCTAAAATAAATCAGTTTTACAGCATAGTACTATGTGGAACTCCAATCCCAACAATAGTGGTGTCAAAAATCTTTTGATGGTTGTTGCCATATAATTAATTTACTTGACACTAAATGACGAATACAAATTTAATATAAATCACACCTTCCCAAGTAAATTTTCCAGCATGCACTAGTGTTTTGTTCCAATCTCCTGATAGGTGTTTTTTTCCAGGAATTTTGTGACAAAGCCAAAGTGGTGATCATCCATAACAAGATGCAGCAAATGTGGCAATCATACATAGGAAGCTTTAGCCAAATCTGGCTATAAACCAGTAAAAAGAGGGAAAAAAAAAGGAATTCTTTTATATTTCTAGCTATTTACTTCCTGGACCCTCCAGCAGCTTTCTGGCCCCTTGATCAAATGCCATTCAGGTGATTTATGTAATTGTTTTCTCTGGATTTCCTTTAACAAAACAGAAGGAGCTAAAATATGAGTGCTTTTTGGCAAAATTTTTCCAGTAAAAAAATGATTGTTCCTGATGCATCCCAAGGCAGATTTCGATTTAATTGGTGACATTGTTCCAAAGAACTTTTCAAATTGTAGCCCATACACACAAATTTGGTTACACCCTCCCACAAAAAAAAAAAAATGTCCGATTTAGATGATTTTTTTTTTTTTTAAAAAAATTTGACAGAATACTTCATTTTCAAAAAAATTGCATGACCTTTAGGCAAATTTTCACCTTTAAAAAAATGACTGACTCATACTTTTGAGTTCAGTTGGTACATAGAAGTTACCAATGTTCTGTAAATGCATTCAATTTGAGTTACATATATTACAACCTTTATAGTAGAAACATGAACTATCTCTTTCTCCTTGAAATTTTCTTGGGAGAAAAGAAATTCTATCAATCTAAATGTAATCTTGATAACAAATCATGTTTACATTTTGAGCACTTTTATCAAGGTTTTTTTTTCAATTTTTTGATGTAGCATCATTAGCAAGCATCCCAAGAAAGATTTAACATTAATTAATAATAGTCTTCTAGAGAACTAGCGAATTATGGCCTACAAATTCAATTGTCAGTGGAAAAGTGGCAATGTTTTGTCCAAAGAAATTTGCCCTCAAATTTTTTATGAGTTTTAGAAAAAAGAATCCATGAAAGAATACTCTTTTTCTTTTCTTTTTTGGGGTGTCACAAAGATATAAAAATTCACCAAAAAAAATCAGATGCTGAGTTGAGTTCTATCATATGGAATCATATCACTGAGGAATCATATCACTCTTAAGGTATTAAGTTATGGAGTTTAAGAGAGAGACTATGAAAATGATGTAGTTCCCATTTGATGGCACATTTCAAGGAATGTTGACCAAAGTGTTTCTGCTCACTTTCATTTCATCTCACATTTTGGAGAAATGTTCACAAGCAGAGTTTTTTTTTTTGTTGGGGCGAAACTTCTCATCTTTGTGAGAAAAGAAAAGTCATTGCAACTCATACAATGGATTTATTGGGAAACTAGTTGGTCCCTTCTGGGACCTGGAGTGAAGGTAGGCCTAACGCCCAATTTTATGAAGGGTATTCATATTTTTCCCCTTTCAATTGTTTGGTGCTCTGAAATTTCAGATTGCATTTTGA
>Ga0116231_10009566_pt1 | contig 16229 bp, 10 predicted proteins | sample S1TSphgellanicum_2_FD_89695 | JGI IMG/M metagenome (GOLD analysis project Ga0116231, IMG submission 89695) | Host-associated microbial communities from peat moss isolated from Minnesota, USA - S1T2_Fd - Sphagnum magellanicum MG | ecosystem: Host-associated > Plants > Peat moss > Unclassified...
AAAAAAGGAAAAAAAACACTCAAAAAAAGGTTTGAAAAAAACAATAAAAAAAAACCAAAAAATTAAAAAAAAAAAAAAAAAAAAAAAGGCAAAGCACGGAAAAAAATTTGAAAAAAAAAAAAAAAAAAAACTCCCGTTGTATACAGGAAAAAAAAAGGAAAAAGAGTGCATTTCCATTTATGAAAACTGAAGCAACAAGCGGCTGAAGATGGCGAACCAGAAACATGACCAAAAGTTTGAAAAAACAAAAACAAAACAAATTATAACGAAAAAAAACAGAAAAAAAGGAACACAGAGAGAGACACAGAGAGGGACCTACCGTCGTCGTCGTCGTCGTCTTGGTCGTCGTTTGTCGGTAAGTAGTATTGTGCAATAGTTGTTGTTTTTTTGTTTTTGGTGTTTGCTCCCAAAACTTTGTCTCTCACAGATGTTCTTCTTCTTCTTCTTCTTCTTCTTCTTCCTCGGCACAACGCAAAAAAGCGCAAGGAAACGAAGGAGTAGCCAGGCTTACTTGCTTGCCAGCGTTAGTCGTTTGGGAAGAACGCCCACACGAGGGGGTGGGGATGTGGGGGTCCGTAGTAGTTCACCAAGTCCAGTGAGTGGGGCGTGTTCGTGTGCGTGTGTTTGATTTTGGGCCCTTCCTCAAAGAAGTTGCCAAAAACATCTTCAGCATTTGCACTTAGCTATTAACTCTCTCTCTCTTCTCTCTTCTCTTCTCTCGTGTCTTCTCTTCTCTTCCTTTGCAGAAGAAAAATGTACCCACCTCGACCTCTCCATAGCCATGTGTACACATACATGGTGCCAGGCCAAAATGGGTGGGAAAAAAGGGTGGGAACTTTTGGGGATCTGACTCAAAAGGAAGAAAACTAGGTAGCTATTATTATTATTATTATTATGTAGTACAAATTTTTTTAATTTTCAAAAAAATTAAATTTTCTAAATTTTTTATTAAAAGATTAGGATTTTTTTGTAGCCAAAGTGGTGATGATCATTTAGCCAAATATGGCTATAACTCATGTGTGACCTGTACGTGTGTGTGTGTTTTCTTTTTTCTATTTTTTTCTATTTTTTAAATTTTGCATTGGCTAGCATCCCAAGAGGGATTTAGCATTAAATGGCGATAGGTTTTTAGAACCTGTAAACCTACTAGTGAAAAAATCGGCTACCTAACTATAAAAGTAGAGTCCAAATGTGGTGGGAAAAATAATTAATTAATTTTTTTTCCTCGAAATTAGGCCATTTTCTTTTTTTCAGAGAAAGGGAAATATTGGGAAAGGATATCCTCCTTTTTTCTTTTTCTTTTTCTCTTTTTAAAAAAAAATCACTCCTAGCAATTGAAAACCTCAAAAAAAATCACTTCAATTTCAAGTTTCTAGTTTTTTAAAAAATTTATAGAAAAAATAATGCCATTATGTGCACCCATTTTTTCAGAAGAAAAACCAAGCAAAATTTGTGTCCTCACAAAAAAGAAAGGAAAGAAAAAAGAAAAAAAAACCATAGTCCATTTTCTAAGCAAAATTTGTTGTGATGGTGCAATAGTTAAAATATGAAATGTTCCATCAAATCATTAAAAAAATGGAACTCCCGGTTCATTGAACCAATTTTTAAATTTTCTTTTGTTGAAAATGTAGTAAAGATGGCAATCATCCATAAACCAATTTAGCTAAATTTGGCTATTAAAATGTGAAAGGAAAAAATCCTTGTACATTTTTGGCTACCTACTTGAACCATGAATAAAAAATTTGGAAACAAATTTAGATTTTAAAAAAAACTTTTTTGGCAAATGTTTCAAATTACCAAAAAAAATCAAAAATCAAAAATTTCACAATAGCCAAAAAATTCCTCTTGGAGATATATACAACATGATGTGCCAGTCACAAAGAGCAGCAGCCCCACCCCACCCATACTCGACATTTGGCCAAACAACAATATTTCGCACAATTCAAGACTACTTATTTTCATTTTCACAAGCCCGATGGAAACATGAAACTGGGATTGTAAAAGGTTTGGAACTTGCTAATAGCAAACCACCTGGACCGATCATCATCGATATATCAAATCAATCAAGATCAGGTGTGTTAAGAACAGGTCGAAACTTGCTAATAGCAAACCACCTGAACCAATCATTATGTCTGACCAATCAAAGCCTAAATGTTACAATGACTTTGCAATGATTTTTTTGCCAAGTTCCAACATATTGAGCTAAATTGTTGAGCAAAAGCCAATTTTTATTGGCCTTGCCTTGAGTGATATTGTGTTCTTAGATTCATTATAGAGTATAGTTGAAGCTTAATGGATTTTGGCCTCCAAGGTAAAATAGGTCTATTTTTTTTATATGAGGATTTTTGAAAGATGATGTTTTGGCTCGTGTTGAAACTTGAGAGATTAAGTTATAGAGTTATAATATCTTGAAGGATTTTGGTTTCTTTAAGAGGATTTTTTGAACATTATATTTTTTTGCATGGTGAAATATTTGAGTTTCCATAATTCTTCTTTTGCCTTAAGATGCTTTTTTAATGTAAATGGCAAGGTCACGGTGTTGTGACGCACCCCTTGTTAAGCTTGTTGAACAAGCTTTTACCAACCTTCATTGAGAACATGTTGTGTAGAGTGTAGTTGGAGTTGCTCTAAGGATTTTTGTTGGAGGCTTCAAATTTGAAGCACCTCATTTGACAATTTAACAAAAGTCATAATCACTTTTCACACAAACATAAGATGTACTTATTGGGCTAATTTTTTAGGGTTTAATTTTTTATAACTAACTATGTTAGTGTTTCCCCCAATCCCCACCATGACCCTCCAATGCAACATGTTGATAAATTTCTCTAAAAGCATTGAAGGGTCAAAGAAAAGTAAGATATGCCCCCCTTATATTTAAAGGTCCTCCTAAATAGGGAAATATTGACATGGAAATTATGTGGAAAGAAATTCTATGATTTTTTCATAGGTTTTTTTTGCACTCAATTTTTCACTATATATGAGGTGAACTTGATGAAAAATGTTGGAAATTTGTAAAAGCCCATATCATTCCCCGTTTTTTTCTTTGTTACAACTAACCAAACTTGGAATCATTTGGGTACATCTTATTTTTATGTTGATTGTTTGAAAAAGAAATTAAAACGAGTTTTTAAGGTCCTTTCTAACACAAAAAATGATATTAAAAAATTTGAACTTTTCGATTGAAAATATTTCTTTCTCTCCTTTTTCTAAAATCCCACGCATTCAAACAACCTTATTTGGATGTTTATTGTAGAACTAGTTTTTGATTGATTCTTTATACTTATTATTATTGAAGCTATGAATAGTTAGTCAAGCCAAAAGAGGTTTCCCATCACAAAAGTCACTTAAAATGTCAAATTGGATCACATCCTTTGAAAGACTTTCAATGTTTAATGTCAAACACCATCAAAACTAATCACATTTCAACTTGTGAAATTAAAGTTCATACTTCATACCTTCTTCTTCACATGGGTACAAACATGGATTTCTTCAACAATTGAACAATTTTCAACTATTAGTTAAAAAGTGGAGTTCTTGACTTCATGCAATTTATGGCATTGTCATACTTTTCATCATACTTCCATTTCACATTTTGTAAATTCAAAGCTTGGTTGAAAAAAATGTTGTATGACAAACACAATAGTGAATCCATGTGCTTTAAAGCTTTCAAAAAAATACTTTAAAAATATTATTGAACATTATCACACATATTTTAAGGATGTTTAACAATGTGTTTCCAATCATAGATTGTGATCTCTTATTAATTAGCATTCAAAGTACAACTACTTACTCAATGTTGTTATGATTTATCACAATGGAAAGGACGTCCCCAAGGTCAAATGGCAAAAGTTATCTCTTGCCTTCTTCAATTCAAGTGTTTTTCTTTTTTTTTTTGTTAATTTTTCCATTTGACTTTTTCTTTCTATCCTTTTGTGTTGTAGTTGCATGTGGCAAAACTACTCAAAACAAACATTACTTTTCACTTCAATTACAAAATATAACTCGTTTATTTTTATTATCATAAACACAAGCTTATTTCAAATACAATGTATAAGAAGGTTTTTGAACTTAAGATTTAATTAACACAAAACCAAAAGCTTGAAAACATATAAAAGTATAAAATTCTCAAACTATATGACAAGAGGCCCATTTACATTAAATTTTCCTCAAATCTGAATTGGCATTGATGTGGCATGATATTGATGTGGTGTGGTATGACATAGTGCTGACATGGCAAACGTATGGCATTCCATTTGACATTATGAATGTTACATTCCCATATAAGGGCTACCTTGATCAAATGGGAATATGATGTTTTCAAACGAAAACATGATGTCATTGAATGGGAACTTTACGTCATCAAATGACCATGTGACATCAACAATGTTTTTTTAAAGATTTTTGTTTGTAAGGAAATCATGATCATCTATAAGATTTGATGTAAAAAAATTAGCTATAAATTATAAGAAATTTTAATTAAACATGGCTATGTAAGCTAGATTGATGTACAAATCTTTAATTATTCATTTATATTTTTGGGTAAACATTGTAAATCAAATCTAAAAAATTGGTTATTTGTATTTATTTTTCACTTTTGACAATTCCAATTGCTAAATTTTTAATCTCTAAATTTTAGTTTCATTTTCTAGTGAAATCTTGCCAATATAAAGGTAAATACCCATATCAAGAACATGATGTCCCCACATGGGAACCTTCCATGCCCACATGAAAACTTTTCATTCCTATGTGTGATTGTCACACAATGGTTCAAAGACATGTAATTTGAAACCTAGTTTAGGACCCAAAAAAATGAATAATCATTTTTTGAGATAATCATCCTCTTTGGATGATGAATTGGTGATTAAAACTGGGAACAAATGTTCATTCCTTGGATGTATTTTGATAATTTCTTGGACTTTTGGGTTTTGTTTCCCAACTTTCAATTTCAACGTTTCATTATTTTCATAATTAGATTTGCAACCTTGAAGGTTTATTAAAGCCAATCACCAACAACAAACTTGTCCCAAGAATGTTCAAAATGACGGTGGGAAATTGGATCATGTTCAAATTCAGATTTTTTTCATGATCATTTCATCTTATTGACTTGACACGTTTGGATATTTGGATATTTTGTTTATAGTTGCTTGATTTTAAGCGCTTCAATGAGTCACATTGGGTCACTAGTAGAAAAACATGGTTTTTCAAGTTATTCAAGTTGACCAAGTGATTCTTTTTGACTAGTGAAATACTCATTTGACTAAAGGTCCACCATATTAATGGACATTGTAGTTATTGATTGATCAATTTGACTAGTGATGGCCCATTTGATTCTCCATCAAAAAGGGTAAACAAAAAAAATGTTGAACAAAAAAGATGACATCCTACCTACCATAATAAGTACCTACTTATATTGTACCTACTATAATAGCTACCTACCTACTTAAGTACCATACTAAGTACCTAGGTCATTTTAAGCTAACTACTATGGTGGGTGGGTGGGCAAGTTAGGTTTAATTAGTTCAATTGGAAGGTAGTTAGATGATTGATACACCTCTTACCTACTAAGTTACTTGCTTAATTATTTTTTAATTACTATCTTATTTACTTACATAAATATATTATATACAATGTAAGATGTCAAATAAAAAATTAACAAACATTAGTAAAGTTTATGAGGTTGTAGTCCATTGCTAAATATTTATTCTATCATCATGGATGTGTGGGGTTCAATTTTAATACTTGCAACCTATGTTCATGTATAGGGGGCTAGGCTAGGTCAGGCAAATTAGGTTGGGTAGATATGCTAGGCTACCACTTGGTTAGTTACCTTTTTCAACCTACCTACAATTATAATTTTTTTGAGAATAATTTTTTTAAATAATTTATTTTAATTTGACCAATGAAAAAGACCAATAAAATGATCCATTTTTTTGCTAATCAAAATGACCACCCAATCACAATGGACATGTTACATTGTATGATGAAGTTTTTTTTATGATTGTTTAATTGGGGTTTTTTTTAACTAAATTTTTTAGTAAAAAAAACCAAGTTTTTTACTAATGGATATTTTCATGATCCACATAAAATTTAAAGCATTTAGTTTTGAATATAATGATGACATTAAAATGAATTTCCTAATGGCGAGTATTTAGAATTTGAATAATGATATTACATTTTGCTGCAAGTTCAATCATCTATTGCATTTAAGTGGATCTTTGAAGTTCAAGTTGTGACATACCATCTTTAGGGTTTGGTCTTTTGTAACATTGAACTAATTTTCTAAATGTTTGTTATTTCTAAACAAAAACCTTTTAGCCAAATCTATTATAGAATTTTTAACCATCCCCTAAACATTTGCTTGCAACATCTCAATATGAATGCTTCAAGATACCATTTGTAGGATTCATTATTCTTTGCTTTGAAAGTGGATTTAGCCAAAATATTATCGAATTGTGAAATGTTTTTTTTAATATTTGGTATTTTGCAAAAAGATTGATTTTATAATAATGTGTTTGTTAAGGGTAAACAATTGTCTTATGTTGGTTAAACACCATGGATGTTACGAAACAGTAATACCATCAGTAGGATGGCAAAATAATTTCAGTAGAATTTTTAAATGAAAGTATTTTTTAACGGTAATATTATTAATACAGTGAATTACCTTCATGAAGCAAAATAATCAAAAGTTAATTCCGAAATAAATATAATAAAAATAATGTTAATTACTATAAATAATATCTTAGTTTATGTAGAAAGGCATTTTAATAATTATTTAAATATTAATGGTAAATATGATATTTACCATATTCTATTTATTAAGGGATGAAGTCATTTAAGTTAATTAATCCAAGTGCATAAAAGATGGATGGATTTCCCTTATTTAAAATGTGTGGAAGGGATTAGGATATTTAGGAGGATAAGTACTCGCCTAAGTTTGTGTGGTGAACACCCTTTTTGGATTCTTTATTTATTTCTTGGGAGGAGTGAAGGTTTTCATTAGAAAATTAAGGCATTAAACATTATATCATTAGGAAGATGCTTGTGTGTGCATTCTTATATGAAAAAAAAGGAAAAGAACATGGGAGAAAGTTATATTTGTCCTTATGAAATGGAGAATGGTTGAAAGTTTTATGGATTCTAGTGTTTCGTTTTTATGTGTGTTTACTTAAATTGTGATAAAGGAAGGGAAAATAGTTTTAAAAGTTTATATAGAACTTTATTACTCTTATGTATTGTTAGATTCTTTTTTTTTATAAGATTTATATGCCATCCATTCTTTGTTTTAGTTTATGGAGTAGGAAATACCTTGTTGCCACAAGATAGTAGTTGCCACTAAAAGGTAACAACAAAGAGGTAAACTTAATATTTGAGGCCTAAAGGGAGTTGAAAGTTGATGTAAATAATAAGCAATAGTGATAGAGGTTTTATAAGTGTTACAAACGGTAGGTAATAGCCACAAAAGGGTCTATAAGTGTTGCAAATGTTAGGTAGCAACCACAAAAGGTTTATAAGTGTTCTAACTAGTAGGCATCAGCCAAAAAAGGTTTACAAGTGTTATAGATGGTAAGCAACAACCACGAGAGGTTTGTAAGCTATTATGGGTTTTTTCAAGTCTACAAAGGACAGTAGTTGCTACGGGACAATAATTGGAACATGATAGTAGATAGACAAAAGGTAATCCCTACCTTCAAATCTTCCCATTTTTCTTATTATTTCTTTTTTATTTGACAACCCTTTCGTTGTTGATGATTAGGTTATCGAATCCCACAATTTTACAGTGTTGATGAATGCTTTGAAGGTGGTGTGGTTCATTAGCTAGATGGAAATGTCTATATATCATAGTAATTTTTAAGAATTTAAATAGTTATGATGTGCATATGCAAATGCAATTCTAAGTGCAATTTCCAATCCCACTCAAAAACATACACATTACATGGTTTAACTATTAGTGTGGAATATAGAACATAACTTTTTATTGTTAAACATATATTTGGGATGCAGTACATGTTCATCCCATAGAATGTAAGTTTACATGATTGAATGAAAGCACATTAAACCCCCTAAAAATTGTAATCAGAAGTATAACCTTTCCACATTTAGTTTTTTTCACAACATGTGGACATCACATCTTGGGTTATTTTTCCTTGTTTTAAGTATGTCTAGTTGGCTATAGACTTAACCTGGTTAGTTTTTTTTTAAAATTCAACAAACATTGATTTTGAACATATGGAATATATTTCCAAAAAACAAAACCTATCACAAAGTTTGAAATTAAATTACATATGCATTTCAAAATTAAAATTATTGGAATAAATTTTGGGCTAATTTTTTGGTGGTGAATGATATTGATTTACATTAACTAAATAAAAAACCATTTTAAAATAGTATTTTTGGGGTTGAATTTTTAAAAAAAATTAATGCAATAAAATTTTTTTTATTGTTAGTAGGAATTTCGAATGGTAGTTGGAAAAGTGTAGTGTGTTTTGGAAATTCTATCCAATATGGCTACAAGAAAGAAGGAGACATGAGTTTTAGATGGGTTTGAAGGGTTGTTGAGGTATTGTGTGAAATTGACACCTATTTGATATATAGAATAGTGGGTCACTCTTGAATTGTACAATGAGCTTCTATTGGAAATATTTTCATCACGAGTGAACCCATTAAATGGGGACAAGGATCATCCTAATTTCCCATGTGTGTATTGTGCAAGGGAATGGTCAAGTAAGGTGCGACTTTTTGACCATATGGCATAGGTTTAAAAGGTGCCTAGATGTTCCCATTGACCTACTAACAAATGACCCCATATTTATTCCAATGCTTCCAAATTTGGCTAATGCCCATCTATCAAAAGAATTGAAATGCCAAATTGAAAATAATGTTGCCTCCTCTATTCAATTGAAGCTAAAGACCCAAGTTGATGTAAATGTAGAAACAATGTTGGAAAAAGTTTTAAGATCAATTTTGAACACATTTATGTCCAAGTGTGTAGGTTCAAAACTCTCAAGGGGTTATTATTGGAGCCTTGTTATAACAGAAAACATTGGAAAAATGTGGCTAAAAATGTGGGTCAAAGGATGCCAAAGTCAAAAAGGGTGCCATCACCCAAAGGGGGCATGTTGCAAGTATTTCAAATGCCATGTCCATGGTGGATGTGTCACAAGAAGAATTGAATGTGGCATAAGATGAACCCAAGTTACAATTCATATGATTAAGGAAACCAACCTATCTGAAATTCATAATTTAACATTGGTAGTATAAGGTTGATTGTGAACAATGTATTGACTAGGTAAGATACCTAGCTACATGGCAACTACCATGCATAAAAAGCCAAATATAAAATATCACATTATTACACACGGCCTTTACATCCTCCAAGATACATTAGAGGCAACAAATTCCACAATAATAAATCCATCTCATCCCAACACATGGATTAAAAAATCAAAGTGAACTTGGGATTCCTTCACACCTCCATCCATCTCCATTGCACCTAGATGGTATTTTACGAGACTTGCACACTTTGAAAAACATCCAAGATACTCAAAATCATTACTTGAAACTTGTGGAAGCAAAAATTGATCAACATGTAATAGTCCCATGGGAACCGCATGCACTTCTACCAATGAAATATCCACGTGACTTATTTAACTTGTTCCATACAAGTTAAGGAAGTTTGGTTAGGAATTCTTTCTTGTTCATGAAATCAAAATAAGCTCACAAACTACTAAACTTGTCTGCAAGGATGAGATGAATGGATTGACAATGTGTTTATAACATCATTTGGGCTATAGATTCACAAAGAATAGGTAAACCACACATGATTTCACTATTGGATTTGCGAGATTATTGTTTTAAACCCATGTCTTTAAATCATGCCATGTGGTTTGATACTTGTGCAATTTAAAGACATCTATATGTACGCCTTTGAAATCCAACCTTTTATAACTACATTTCTTTTTTATAGCATTGTTGTACAGAGTCACAGTGATGCAATTGGTATCTTTGTTAGTCACATTGTGAACCCTTCAACTTTGAAAAACAAATTCATTACATTGGTTGAATATATTGAATACAAGTTACTCAAACTTGATAATAAGAAACTTGAAGCACAATGGTGGCAAGATTGTGAAAAGAAGATTGCCCAATATGTGGGGAAAAAAATGCATGACTTTGATGGAATTGTTGTTCCAAAAGTTGAACGAAGAAAATGGGCATGTTGGCACCCATTCTTGACATCTTCACAATAATTCCTTCACTGTAGGCCCTTGCCCCGACCTCCCCCTTTCCTTGGACATATAACAACAATGAGGCCATAATCATACATGATGAAATACATAACATGAAAAGGGTCATTGGCATATTTTACCTAGTGCCATGGTGTGCAAGGTTTCTTAGGCTTTACACATTCTCAAAAGGGATAAACATTCTTCTAGTCCACTCATTGCATGGTGCTCCTACATGAAATTGTAAGCAATGGCTTTCCAAAGGGCTCAATTGTATGCAATGGTAAACAATCTTGGCAATCATGCAAGAGGAGGGCCCCATGTTTGTAGGCAAAGTGGGGTCATTGGGTAGGGAAGGTTGGCAAGACCAAGCCCAAAATGAATTTGAGATTATCAAGGATTGTTCCAATTGGTGGGTATAATTATATAGTTGGTCACAAAATGTTTAATTGTGAACCATCCAAGAAATTTCAATGGTGAACATAAAATATTTCATTGATGTTAGGTAAATTTATGAATGGGGTGCATTTGGCAATTTTTTCAATTCCACCTTCACAAAATGGTTGATGTGAAGAAAAGACATTGACCTAGGTTGGGTTCACTACAAGAATTCACAGCTTTTCAAGCGGTCCAACTTGATTGCCATATCCATTTTGACTAAGAATTTGCTCAATTTGACTGAAGGCCCTTAGTGGCTAAAGTGACATGTTTCTTTTGATTGTTCATTTGATTAAAATGACATTTTTGACTATTTGGTCAATGTGACATTTATTCAAATATGACCAAAAGTGAACCTTTTAAGTCAAAATGGACATGGGTGTAGTCAAATGAAACATATTGTCAATTAATATTTATAGTCAAATAGAACAAGATGTGTACAACCTCTAGTAAAAAAAAACAAAGGTGTAGTCAAATGAGACATGGAGCCAAATGGGATAGGTATAACCATAAATTACGGAAAAGAGAATATTACATATAAATGTTTACAAGTTGTAGGTAAGTTACATATAAATAGGATGTAGGAAATTAAAGTAAGGAAGGTAGGTAAAAAGGTGGGTAAATAAATGATAGGCCTAAATTAGCATAGGTACATCTATGTGAACCTACATGATATAGGTTATATCTTAAATGAGCCTATGTTAACTTAGGTTCACCTTAGTTTGCATATATTTGGTAGTTAATTAATGTAAGGGTTATGGTGTAAGGTATGTAGGGCCAATGTATGTAGGGCTATATATAATTAGGGCTTATCCATCCTCCATAACCTTTACATAGTCCTACATAGCTTGTGTTTAAGCCTACATAAGCCTTCCATAAGCCTACAATATAACCCCTACATAACCTTTACATATATAGGCCCACATAGTCTTTACAATATAACCCCAATAATATTGGCCTAGGTATGTATGCCTAGGTACCTCGTATGTACCCCCTAGCTACATATATAGCTCTTACATAGGCCTACATAACCCCTACATAGCCTAAATAGCCATGCCCTACTTAACCCCTATATAAGCCCCTATGTAAGCCTAGCTAGGTAACTACTACATAGATTTTACCTTGGCTTGCACAGTGTGCATAACCCTTATATAGCCCTACATAACTTTTACCTATGCCTAGACACAACCCTACATAACCCCTACATACTTTTTACTTAGCCCTTACTTAAACCCTACCTAGGCTTATGTATGGCCTACATAACCCCTTTTAAATAACCCTACATAGCCTTTACTAATTATGTCTAAACATCACCCCCTATGTATATCCTTTCATAACCCCTAAGTAGCCTTAGGTAGCCCAAAAACATAAATACCTCCTACTAAGCCAACATATATAGCCTAACATAGCCCCTACTTAGACCGTACCTAGGCCTACATAGCCTTACATAGCCCCTAAATAGGCCTAAAAAGCCCATACATACCTCCTACCTAAGGTGACATAGCTTAACATAGCCCTTACTTGGACTCTACCTAAGCCTACATAGCCTACATAATCCTTACATAACCTTACATAACTTATGCCTAGACATAACCATCACATAGCCTTACATAGCCCCTAAATAGGTCTAAGTAACCCATAAATACCTCCTACCTAGGCCTACATAGCTTACATACCCTTACATAGTCCCTAAGTAGGCCTAGGTAGCCCATACATACCTCTTACCTAAACCTACATAACTTACATAACCCTTACATATCCTTACATAGCCCCTAGAAGTACACCTAGGATGCCCATACATACGTACCACCTAGGACTACATAGCCCAACATAGCCCTTACTTAGACCTTACCTAGGCTTACGTAGCCTAACATAACCCCTAGCTAAGTCTACATCTAGCTGGTACATAGTCTAGTATAATAGCCTAATATAGCATAGCCTAGTTTAGTACTTATGCATAGGCTAATATATTAAGTAGCTCATGTTGCTATTGGTTATAGCCTACACTAGTTAGTATAGAGTACATAGCTATTCTACCTTGCTATGTCCCCAAGATCTATTCTCTTATTTACCTTTATAAGTAGTGTAAAAACAATTGAACATGTTTATTACAATATGTTCAAAAGTATTTTCACCTTATGAGGGTGGTGGTGCAATGGTAAGGATTTTGAATCCTCAAAGTGGAGGTGAGGAGTTCCAAGTCCCCACACATACGATCTAGTCCACTATCTTAACTAAGTGGCCTAGCTAATTATTCAAGTGGGTGGCCTAAGCAAGGTGGTTTAACCTACCTAAGTTGAGGGGGTGGCCTAGCTACCTACCCTACCTAGCTCAAGTGGTGGCCTAGCTACCTAGCCTAGGTAGTTAGGTTTATAACTAGGCGGTTTTTTTTAATAATGTAAAATAATATAAATTTAAATTTATTCATTAATTAGTAGGGTGGGTAGGTAGTTTAATAGGTAGCATAGCTAACTAATTAAGAGGTAGGTCGGTGGGTAGGTAGGTGAATAAATAAAAATTAATGACCACAAAAATTGATGCCCAAATTTTGAACAATTAGTCAAAATGACCTAGTCAAAAAGATTGAAGTGAAATGACCCATTCAAAATGACCTAGTCAAAATTGACGTGTTCAATATGACTTGTTCAAGATAACTACTAGTCAAGTTCAACATTTGTCACTTATAGGTTTTTTTTACTAGTTTTTCAAATAAAAAAAGTTGGGAATTCTTGTAATGGTTATTATAAGAACATGTTTGTATGATTGTTATGAATATATTATGTGTAGGTTGCATATTCGAGCATCCATTTGCTACAACAAATTATTGCAAGTGGTTAGTTTCTATAACATGTTGTAACATGTTAAGCATAGACCTTTATCAACCATTGATTTGTAACTTGTGTTTGTAGGAGGCATTCTAAGTTTTAAAATTGTAGAACATGAGTCCAAGGCAACTACATGGATAAAGATGAGGGATTGTCACATGCAAAGGTATTTAGCTAAAGACTAGTTGTTTGCAAGGCTTAATGTGGAAGTCTTTGATGGTGATAACCATATCTTTAACAATGATGTGATGGAAAAGAGTGCCCATGAAACACCCAATGTGAATGAGGTGCAACCTTGCCCAACATGAGGGGAGGATGTCTAATTAGTGGTAGCATTAACAAAACATGGTGTCACTAATCAAAAAATGACCAAAGTTGTTATCAACATTGTCTTTTCGTGTAACATGGCTATCCTAATGCCTTAGTTTCATAAGGGGGATTATGTGCATACTTCATAGCCACAAATTTTGACACATTTCAAGTCCATGGTGAACATTAGCCAACTAAGAGATTTCATTTAGTTTCAAGCATGATCAAAATTTAACCAATTAACATAACTCAATCAATTTGGATCAATTCTAACCCTCGGTCAATTGGGTAATCTCACACAGTTTGATCCAACCTTAAAATGTAACTAGTTCAATTTGTGCATGTGCTTTTCATCCCAAGATTTTGACTACTTAACCCATGTTAATTAGCCTACAAAAAACCTCAACAACAAGGAACTTGCATTAGTAGTGGCATCACAATCTCCATATTCTATATTATGTAATGACACAAACATTGCAACCATCATTGATGTTTACAAAAAATCAAAGGAATCGTTGTCCATGAAAACACCATAGTCACGTACTATACCCTCAAAAGATGAAGCATTACAACATTTGTGTCAAATATTAAGGTTATAATTCCTCCTGCCATATGATACATGGATATTGACATTCATTTTTCTTTCATGGTATATGTGAAACATGGTTTGCGACATGCTCATAACATGGTTGGTCTATTGTTTCCTATTTCCACTATAGGGTTAACAAGTTACTAGATGAATTGAAAAACGATATGACTATAAACTTGATGGATTACATTGTTTTATTCAAACACCTCAAGAGCATGCAAATCAACATCATTTTATCATATATTTGCCATCTCATAGATTTGGGTGAATGCAAGCTATAGTGGCTCACTTTTTATGTCGCATTGCAATTTTTTATAGGGTGTAGTGAATTAACATGCCATTAATGTGCTATAAAACCATTTATATGCACAATTGATATTTGGTTTAATATTTTCAACTTCAATAATGAACTATCTATATGTTTTGTGCACAATAAATGTGCACCCATTATGTAGTAATTGACTTTTGAAGTGAAAACATATGGATTGTCCCAACCATCTACACTTCCCATACACATGGTTTTTCAATATCATTTTTTAAGAATATATCTTATACATACTTAATATTTGATAGATGAAATTAAAAAAAACATAGATTTGAAAACTTCATTATAAAAGCTTTAACCAAATATAGTTATGGATTTTTTAATGACCAAAATCTGAACCTTATTTTCAAAAATCTACATGGGTGTTTTTTAATTTGATGGATGATTTTTTTTTCCTTGTAAAATGTATGTAAAAAACATGTTTAACTAGGTATATTTTCATATGAATTTGATTAACTTATTAACCAACCCATAGTCCCCCATTTATGTTAATTCAACACCAAAAAATGGATTTTTAGGGACTTTTTATCTATAAAAAATGAACCACTTAACCATGTATCTACCCATTTGGAAGCACCCATGTTTGACAAGTAGTTGGATTTCATGCTTGTATATTCATTTGCAATGAATGTGGTGTCAAACAAGGGAATGTACATTATATTAAATGCACAAGCTTCTAAGATACTACAAAATGAAGTTCACAATGGAGGAGGATCAAATAGATGGGGGATGAAATACTTCAAGCATAAATCAAATTTGAATAACATTGTGGTTGTGCCATATTTGGACAAAGGCCATTGGTCCCCATACATCTTTTAAAAAAAACACACCATTCACTGCGATTATATACTAGGTTCCACGGTGACCAAACATCCAAGGAGTTTACACACAATGTTCATATTGCATGGGCCCTATCAAGGGGCCTAAATGATGGTGATGCATATTTTGATAATGTTTGTGAATGTGGATATGTTCATTCCCACAATATTTGCTTAAAAGGCCTTTTGGGAATGTGGCCACCAGGTTGCATTTAATTTTAAAACATACCTAGAGGAGTGAGGGATGCAAGTTTCATTATTTGGTCATCATGTAAATCAATGTAGTTTGGAAACTTCATGACAATATAATGACAACACAATTGAGCTCAACTAATATATACATGGTGAATTTATTCATGGAACCTTGTTGTTTCATGCAAGAACACATATATTTACAATTCACTACAACCATGTAACAAGTAGGGTTGAATTTTTGGGTTGACCATATATTATTGTTAGATGCAGATAGGGTGGGTCTCAGTTGAAGGAAACAATATGGAAAATTCAAAGTTGTGTTATCAAAACATTAGTGGATGAATTGAAAGTCAAGGATGACAATAGGGGGTGTGCACCCCCCCCCCCCCCCCCCCCCCCCCCCCCCCCACCCTCATCACCCCCCCCACTCTGCATAAGGTTGTTTATGTTTATATTATAAAAAAAAAAAACAAAAAAAAGAAAAAAAAAAAAAAAAAACAATCAAAC
>Ga0116231_10009567_pt1 | contig 16226 bp, 2 predicted proteins | sample S1TSphgellanicum_2_FD_89695 | JGI IMG/M metagenome (GOLD analysis project Ga0116231, IMG submission 89695) | Host-associated microbial communities from peat moss isolated from Minnesota, USA - S1T2_Fd - Sphagnum magellanicum MG | ecosystem: Host-associated > Plants > Peat moss > Unclassified...
TTCCCAAAAACTTGGGCAAACCATTATACACAATCTGTGTCCTGAGTTTCTGTTGCCTTTCCGGAAGCAATGGGAAGACTCAGACGTGATGTTGGCTAGCACTCAAGAGACATTGCTAATCAATTGGCATATGACCTTAAAGCTAAGTGATGGACATCAGAGTTCTTTCTAACCTGTTCATCATTTGAGAGGTCAAGACTATTCAGGTCACCGGCACCCACAGGAGCCTGCAGTGATAAAGATGGTAATTTTCCAGTCCGCCGATCCCAAAGATGCAATTTATTCTCATTTCCACAAGCCAAGACCCTGCATGATCATGTAAAACCACAACAGACCGAGTGAAACCACAATCTTCAGTTCTGACAGACAACTACATTAGATCAACCGGAAAAATGAACTGGCCAGTTAATGCAAATGCAAGTTCACCTGTTCTGTTCAAACCTAAAGTAACAGAGATCAAAAAGCGCTCCTGGTTGCCCATTCTGATTCCTTGGACTTTTTACACACAGTACCTGTAGTAGCTCCAAGCAAAAGAAATTCACCTTGTTAGCATAAGAGGGGACCATACAACTTGACCTGGAAATCAAAATTTAATGGCCCATCAAAACATTGGAGACCATATATCCTAAAAGCAGCCCAGCATTTTAAAGAGAATGGAGTTGCTTCAATTTGAACAATCAAAAGTACAATCTATTTCGAACACCAGAGTCATTAATCAAATTGCATTGTTCTCTTCATCAAGAGATAACCCAGTCCAGCACAGTGACAAACATGCCCTACACAGATACATCTCAATCTCCAACTTGCACCCATACCTACTTGCTGTGGAGTGCTGGACACTTTAGCTATGTCATAGATATACAACTTGTTGCTCCCAGATGCCACACACGCCACCTATTCAGACAATCCAAGCTGAATCCTATTAACTCTATGCTACTTGACCAGACATCACCATCCTACAGTCTCCACACCAAAAATGTTTGGCCCCTTGTTAACTAGTAAGGTGCTATGTATGAATCTATGGTTGACACATGTGGGGAACCAGAACATGCAAACACATGTCACAGCATCATAACAAACATTTGGGTGCCCTAAACAGTAGGGTTGTGGATGGCAATATTTAGAAATGTGTCTTTCATATTGATTTCTTAACCTTGTTTGAGAGTCTTGTATATTGTACCTCTTCTTGATTAGCAGGATTCCATTTGATAGCCTCAAGTTTGTATCGTGTATCAATATGCACTATAGGTTTAGCTTCATCTGCCTGAGAACCTGTGGCAGGTCATTGTAAAAGAAAAAGTCAAATAATGTTCCCTGCAAAGAAGGGACATCTGCAGGAATGGTGAAAGAGAAAAATCACTACATAAGTTGGACATAGCAACCTTGTCCCAGACTCCTGACAAATTTTGCTTCAAATTTCTCATTCCCTAGGGTGCATCTTTGAAGATGGCATATTAAAGCCCTTTGAAATCCTAAGATAGAACAGCTTGCTACTCAAACTGCTACAAAATGATTAATATGATTACATAGTTCTCCAAGATAACAGAGAACCTCCAGCCATGCAGTATAGAGCCTCAAAGTCATGGATGGAAAGGCATCCATTGCTGCTCACGGAAGCCAGATACACACCCTGCAAGACTTGCAGCACTTAGTGATTACTGTATTAGCATGAGATTGGAGGAGTATGTACCTAGACATAATCAAAAAGCCCTCACCACTTAGCAACACTTTTCTCAAAATACAGCAAACAATAATGATCCTACATGGATGACCCCAAAAGCAGATGTTTATTGAAAAATGCCTCTTGTACCAAATGAACATTTGAAGCAAGCAAGATGGCAGAGGAATGTGGCATGCAGATTATAACAAGTTAGCGCATGTTGAAGAATTTGACACATGAAGCTCTTTATCATCAAACTTCTAAATTTCAACAAATTGCAGACAGAAAAAGATGTAAGGTAGCCAAACAACTGATGTGTTAGTTCAAGTCAAATCAAAACAAGCAAGAATGAGTGCAGTCATAACCTTGAGAGTGTCACACACAAAGTATCAGACTGTCAACTTCATTATGATGTGCAATAACTAGCTGCCATTACTCACTACTGACTTCATCAGCTCTCCACAGTTGCCATAGATGAGTAAATAAAAATGTGCTCAAACTCATTAAAAAAATAATACAGAAATCCTCATTCAAGCTGCAACATGCTTACAGATCAACAAATATGACACACACAACTTTATAGCCAAAAAACAAGGAGAGGGCCAGGGTCCTTACTTGAGCATCAAACTGAACACAGGTTACAATTGGCCTGCTGACATGCAAGCACAACCACCATTGGAAACATAATTCTGAGAATTGAGGAATACTTTAAAGTCCAAGATTAAAGAGGCCTAAATGACTAGCACATGCAAGTTGGATGCTTCCTCAGAATACAAGCTCTCCACAATTTGTTCTACCTGCAGCTCTCACATTTCTCATAGGCCACACACTCTTTTGATGGATGAGCTAACACAGAATGAATCATAAACCATGCAGATCTCTAAATTTTTGGAAATGGCAGCTACATTCCCAGCAAGAATTTCACCTTGATGTAAAATAGTTATTGCCAGAAGCCATGCCTACTATCTCTGAAAAACTAAATAGTGCATGATTCACTGATCCTTGCCATACTTGTGCCTACATTCACAGACCCACAAAAATAACCCCCAGTCAGCACAAAACACAGCAAATAAGCTTAATTGAACCCTTCTCATGAAATTTCACTGTTCGTGATAAAGTAACCCTTAATAGGAAGTGCTTGCACCCTCTGCACAGGAGCTTGTTACATGGATGGCTATTCCCCAATTGATTAGGTCTTACTACTCAGTGCTGGTTGCACCAAGTTTCTATATCAGTAAGGCACTGTAATTAGTCAGATACCAATGCACAGCTCCAACACATCTTCTAAGGAGAAGGCATTTGATCTGAATGCCCCCAATAGTGCCACCAGCCTTTGCATCTGTCCTGACAGTTGGTGGCACTGTCTTGCCAATGTTGCCAACCTTCTTATGAACCACCTTGAGGTTCTCAAAGGTGTGTGTAGCACATATCTGTGTGGTAGACACATATGACTAAATGACAGGGGTTGCTTGCTTACTGCATCTTTCAGCATATATGATGCACCAAACAAGAAGATGAGAAAAGCGCTTGTGCGAAAGCACACAACCAAGGAACAGAAAAGGGACAAGTGACAGAACATCCACAACAGGAAGAGTAACTCACATGTACTGGAGGAGGAAATTGGCGGCCCAAATTCGTCTGTGGAAAGTTCCCTATCTGAAATGAAATTAGTCAAGCAACTTCATAAATGGCACGCAAATTCTCTGATAAATATCTCTTCTAACAAAAAAGCTTCCACAAAACCTTTGAGAACCACAGGAGAGCAAGACTATCATATCCGCCACCATCATTAGGTCTCACTCATGGTCAGCCAGTTCAGGCACTCTAAGCTGAAATTTTCCAACAGAAAACAAATGCATCTCATTAATGGGGATCTGCATTTCAAATATTATCTTGCGAACAGAGTCAGCTGTATTCTAGGTCATATTCAAAGCAGAGAGTTAGGTTTGATCATCACAAGAAAGACAGATATGGTCACTTACCTCAGAATAAGATTGAGACAGGAATCTTAGAAGAGCATGCTTATAAACTCCTGACAGTCTTCCATCAACCTGATACGCATCTAAACCCCAACCTTTCCTGTGTCTGACAACCAGTCAGAAAACTGCAGAACTGACTGTATCTAAGTTGTCTGAGGAATTCATATGTGTGAAAACCAAATCATTCATAAGCTTCACTGAGGTTATCATCCAGCCAGGGTACAATCATGCGTCTGCAGTCGCTGTGATGGATCAGTATATGGTGCAAGAGATTATCCCGCTGGCATTTCATGGAAACATAACTGCCACAGACGAAGTTTGCGTCTGTATCTGTCCTCAAGAGAAAAACAAATCGTAGGTTTAAACCGGAGAAGAGGACGACCCCAATTTTTAGGACTATAGTTTCTCCTCACGAAAATCAAGTCAATACGTCCTCTTCCCCCGAACATGGAGACTTGCTTGCAGCATGCGGCATACACAGATGGTAAATGTGGCCCTGGAAGCCGCTAGCTTTCCCACATTTTGAATCGAAAGTCGACTACGTGAGCAACATCATAGCTAGATTGGTCACTACTACTACTACGGGCAGAACAGCAGCCAGCTTGCACCTAAGATGAATTGAACCAGTTGGTACCTGGAAGGAATTTGCTTGCTTGCCTGCAGCAAATCAGGCCCAGAGTTTCGAACTACAAAGCGATCCATCACCAACCTTTTTTGCTTCACACTCCGTATTCACACCTTCAATTCCACACCTCTAATCTATCTTTCATTCAGCAAAACGCGAGTCCTTGTTCTTCTTATTCTTTTTCTCGCTCCTCCAGCCATCCTACCATTAATCAGATCGTCTTCTTGTCCCAGACACTGCAGGGGCTGCGCCACGAGCATCGGAGTTCGCCTGGCGGGCGGGAATTCCCGCCACAGGACGACGACGGACGAGAGCTGTGACGCGGGCAGCTCGTAGTGGGTAACTTATTAGTAAGTTACCAGTGTTGTGCGGATATCTGTGTCTAAGAACCTCCGAAATGTGAATCGGAGGCCGCCGGTTCCGGTATTTTCAAACCCTTTAAAGAAGCTGAGATTTTCTGACCGGTTATTTGATTTTTAAAATTTCTGAGAACCATGATTATGAATCCAAAACTAGGACTTTGAATTTTTTAGGACCTAGATCAAGAATCCTAATAAACACCCTGATAACTACCTTTTTGTAATAACCATTCAACACCCTAAGTTACCTTGAGGCCTACCACATTGGTGGTTAAGTGGTAGGTAAGGCCCTAAGTGGAGGGCCTTACCAATAAGGGGGCGACACAAGTGCCCCACGTGGCTCCAGTTTTGATAGTGGACAGACCCCAAAGCCTTCCAGCGCCTAAAGAAAGGCCTTTCTCATTCAACACCATACCACCATTGCTCTCCTTCTCTTTCTCCTCGCTCTTCAAAGTCTGGACTGCTTGTTTATGTTGACACATCTTCTATTGTTAGTGTTGTGGATTGACTTAAGGCATTGTGCTTTGCCCCACATGCTACAAATGAATTGTGGGATTTGAACTACAACATTATTTGAAATGAAAAGGTTTGGTTCCTCTCAATCCAATTTGATGTGAAATTGTCATTTTGAAAAACTTTACATTATAAAATATCATTTTGTTACACCTTCCAAACTCTTGATGGATGACAAAATCATTAAATTCACCTCATCCCACTTGGACAATAATGTAACATATTCAAGCCTTGCTTTAAACATAAATATTCATTCCTTCTAAACAAGTCTCCAAACTTGTTCAATACATGCTTCAACTCGTTGATACTTTTCCTCAACAACCTCACAAACTTTGTGGGCATATGGAAGCCAACCTTGAATGCTTACAAAAAATTGATTTCCCTTAATCTGCCAATATTGTGCATTAGGGTTTTCACTATTGCATATGATCCTAAATCGCACCCATTATAATCTCAACCTACTCAAGTTGTTCATTCAATTGTTTTGTTTGCACATCCAAACTTCCAAAACATCTTTACATTCCTTCACCTTAATGGATTGTGATTGAATGCTCATATGTAAAAAAACTTATTTTACCTTCAACAAATTTAATCTTCTTGTAACTTTGCAATTCATTGGGCAACAATGATCACAACCTAATTTGTAGACCATTCAAACATCTCTTCTTCTAAAACTGTATCTCCAACTCTCAATTCTCACTAAAAACCATGAAAACCACTTCACATAGATCCTTGTTCAATGTTGATAGTTATGCAACTTAATTGTTTCTTTCTACTTGATTATTTTCTTAAAAATTAATACCATTTAACTTTATATTAGAAACCAAACAAAAACAACGAAAAACTAAGAGGATTGAATATGGATGGAACTAAGGTTATGATGAACATTTATGTCCATTATTGTTGTAACTAAGGATTAGGATTATTTATGACCTTTAATGTGAAAGGTTTTTTTGTTCTTGTTCTTGCTTTTCACAAATAAAATGTAAAGTACCTTATGTGTTTCCTCATTGTTTTTGAAAGAAAAAACTAAATTTGATATTTGGTTCGTAATTATTTTTCCCAATTTTTAATTCCTTGATATTATACAAACCTATGAACAACGGAATAGGTTCCATGTGAACATGCACAAACTTATGAAGCTTTGTAATTTGGTGATGTAAAATGATGGGTAGGTTGACATATTTGGTTTCACGAATATAAACAATTAAAATTAGTTTAATTCATTAAACCCCACAAAAATTGCACTCTATGATTGATGAAAATGTTTATGGTTATATTTAACAATATTTCAAAAACAATTTTGTTTGGAAGTACATGGCCTTGATGAAATCTAGAACCATTGATGTTGTGATCTAGTTTAATTGATTTGGAATTGCCCTTCCTTTCAAATGGGATTTATTAATTTTCTAATTTAGTTTGAGCATGATTTACTAACACACCATTGGACTCGTCAAATGGCATTAAGGGTAAGTAAATTAATGATTCCCAACATTATAATGAAATGCAACATAATGCATGTATTTTAACATTATGCTTACAAATGGTATTGAAGGTAAATATCTTGTTGTTTCACAACATTGTAATGTATTGTCACCCAAATTGTGTTTCTCTATTGGGGTTTAGAAAAGCATATGAAAACTCCAAAATTAGATTAAAATGAAGGTGTACATGGGCTCATGTTAATGCAAATTTATGAATGAATTAACCTACATAAACTAAATAACAAGTTAGTTAAGTGATGCTAGGATTTAATCACAAACAACCCGAACTCATTTGATTCACATGATTCGAACTTTGGGAGAAGGCACCATTTTTCTCCTTATAATACATTTTGTGATTGGTAATGAAGATTATGGCGCACCCCCATGCTCCTTGATGGACTCAAATGTGAGTTCAAACAGAAAATAGCGGAAGAACAAGGAGTCAAGGCACACTCCCTAGCTCATAGCACTTTGAAGGGTAGAAGGGCGTGCTGGAGCTCCGAGATGGGACTAGGAAGATTGACAAGCATCAACTACTCATATGGACCTGCATAAAACCAACACAAGATGGTTAGTGCATAGTTGGAGCACTTTTGGTGCTAGGATGAGCCACGAGCAACTCAGACTCACAAGACTCATCACAGCCCGGACTTGAGGGAAACCACCACCTTCCCCCCTTATAGTATATTATGTGTCTCTCCATGAGGCCCACATCCAAATGGCTTTTTGTCCCGGGATTCCCAAGTGGGAGTCTCGAAATTACAAAAGTTAGGACTTCCACGACTTTGGAGCCCCATAACTTTGTGTGTAAACCTTCGATCGAGATGAGGTCTAAAGTAAAGTTGTAGCCCTTGTTGAGAGCTTTTCAATGGTATGTGGCATGTCACCTACACACAAGGAAATTGAGTTGATTCTTGACTTTTAATGGTCAAAAGTCAAATTGCCAATTTGACTCCTGACCTTTCTTTTGGCCATAACTTGTGTTTTAGATGTCCAAATGGGTGATGCGAACCCATTTTAGACATCTACGTTCAATAACTTTACAATGATATAAGTAACCCCTCAAACCATTGAGTTTTGACCTTTGTAATCACTTTCTAAACATTTGGGAGTCCACCGGGACTCCAACTCATAACATGGGAGTTCATTTGGGAGTGTGAGGGTTCTTTCCCTCACACTTTTTTTCACTCTTAAAGCATGAAAATGCAATTCCCAAACTTAGTCTTGGCCTGCACCTTTGCAAGCCCTTTGCCTTAGTCACGACAAATTACATCCAAATGGCTAAAATTCTCATGATTCCTAAGTGGGATTTCCCAAAACTTTTGAAACTACCAAATTATGAAACCCATTTCTTTGCAACTTTGTAAGTTCGTGATTCATACATGTGAGCTTTGATTGAATAATTTCAAGATGAAAAGTTATAATCTTTAAAGAGATTTTTTCAAGGTGTTACATTTTTAATTAAAAATCATTTGATCTTTGTTTTTTGGGTTATAATGGTTAAAAGTAAAATTGTTAATTGATTTTCGACCCTTTTTAAAACTTGTACTTCGTTTTGGCTAAAACCCCAAAATTGTAAAATGTCATAATAATTTTGAATGTGACATGTTATTAACCATAGACAAGAAAAAGACACCCACTAAATAAGGTTTATTTTGAAAAGAACGGGGATAAAAAGAAGTAACAAAGACATATCATAGTATTTGGTAATGAGGATAGGGCTTTTGTACAAAAGACGGGATGAGTGAAGGCAAAGTAAAAGTTAAGTAGCTTAAGCTGCACATGTAGTTTCAACCTTGGCAGATAATGAAGAAATTCAAATCTTCAAATGGAAAATGCAAATTCACTTTCAATATCTATTCTTCAAAACATTTTCAAACAATCTAAAGAGGGACTAATTTAAGACCTTGTTTTAAAGATTTAAAACATTCATAAGATTTTAATTCCTAAAGTGGGAATCTATTTAGAATGTTGAGATACAATTCTTTGCATTCTCCCACATTTGTGGGAGTGTGTTCAAATGTCAAAATTATGTTGGTGTGTTTTTTTTTTTCATTTCATGTGCTTTCAAATTTCACATGGATTCAAATTTGCAAATTCGAATATTCAACTTATAAGTGAAAGATCAATTATAATCCTTTGAAAAATGTCAACAACTTTTATTGAAAACCAATTCAATGATAAATTCTTATACGTGTTTTTATGAATTTTGTTTTGTTAGAATCAAAATTGCATTTAAAAAAATTCCAACCCACTTGACAACTATATATAAGTTTGCATTTTGAGATTTGTTGTAGCATATACATGCAAGATTAAATGAACCACTAGTTTACCAATGTATTTATCAATTAGTGCATTTGTTTATCATTAAAGTCATAGTTTATTTGGATTGTTCAACGATTTTGAAGCTTTAATAGTAGGAGAAGACAATGAAAAATCATTGTTGCAGTTTTTTGGTATATATATTTTTAAATAAGTTCACTTTTGGGGTATGAAAATTGAAGTCCCTACATATTAAGCATGCATTGCAATGTTTGTAACAACAACTAAATGTTTTGGGTTAATACCATAATATCTAGGCCAGTTTGGCCTTTTCTATCGAATAATTAATTTAATCTAGAATTTATGGTTTGGCAACTACCTCTTCAATTCTGAAATTTTCAGCATACATGTAATATATCTAATAAAATTCATTAGTATTTTAAAGATAATTCCATGTGTTCACAGTCAGATGGATGTCAATTGGTCAGGCAAGTCCCTGGTTTAAAATTGATAGCTAAATGCGTTTTTTTAAATTTTGGCAAAAAGGGCTAAATTTTTTTGGCAAAGTTGAAAATAATTTAATTTATTCCCAAGCCACCCAAGTACTACGATACACATGGAGCCATGTTTGTTGCAATTATTTTGTTTTGAAAATAAAAACCCATTTTGAACCATCCATCAAGCTTATTAATCATGCATATATAATAATGAAAAACTAACATTGAAGAAAACCCTTACTTACTTGATCAAAATGTAAGTTGAATTTGCCCAAAAAATCGATGTTAAAGAAAACCTAACATGTTATATCAAAATCCAATCTTAATTTGTAAAGAAAAAATTGACATTGAATCAAAAGCAAAGCATTGAAAAAGCATAATCCTACACATGAATTTGCAAAATAACCCTATTGAAAAGTGAACAAAATCCTCCATATATTTTTTAAAAATGTGACAAATATTAATTGGTTAGAATCGAAAATCAATGGCAAATGTAGATCAGGTGTTAGTTTTCTTATGCAAACATCTATTCATCACTTGGAAAAATATGATGATACATTAAATAGTTCTTAAATGTATTATTGAGACATGTTTCAAGAACTTGTATTGATGTTTTGTGATGCATTAGTGACTATTTTACCCAAACCGTAATGTTGAAAATATGACAACCTTCTTCTATCCATGGAAAATTTTGAATTTTTTTTGCTGCCCAAGTGTGTTTATATCTATACATGTGACAACACCTCATTTGGCTTGAAGCAAAAATTGCCCTAAGATCATTGGTTTACAATACATTACATATGTATCATGGGATAGAATGATATAATGACATGATGCTTGAACTAATAATGCATGATGGCATCATACATTATCAAATTATATTTCCAATAAATTGAAAAGAGAATTGGAAATTACCACTACTCGCTATAATTATTGTTGGTAAAAGAATTTTTTTTGGCCAATGATTTCCCTATTTCTATTCACATGCACATACTTTAGAATTATGGCAAATTCCCATTGAGTTTTTAAAAGATACAAATTTCAGCACTTGAAAGTTGAAGTTGGTAGGCATTTGGCTTCAAAATGTGCTGATCGTTTTATGCTAGGGATCACCTGTTGTATTTACTAATATTGAGTGGTTAAGAATTTTTTAAAACCCTGGTTCAGGTATTTTTATCAAAAAGAAAATTTAGTCCAGGGTTTTTTTTTAAAATCTAGAAGTTCCAATTACTATAAAGCACTCAGAAAATTTGTAGTGTATGTGGAGGCCACCTTATATCTATCAATTTCCCTCCTAGAAATTGGGAGGGATATTATGCCTACCTCTCAAGGATGGGAGAGAAATTATGCCTACTTGTAGGTGTAAGAACAGTCCCACTATTGAGGTGTAGGCACAAGAACCCTCCCATTCATACGCCTGGTGATCTACATAGGTTTGGTTCATGATAAATTTTGCCTTTTGCTTTACGATAGGTAAAGCCCATGGGTGGGGGACATTCCCAAAGTGTGGGGCCTAGGACGAAGTGATAAAATGCAATGCCGGACTCAGCTATCAGCTCATCGTAGGCCCCTTATTTTGAGAATGCCCTCTCCCTAAGGTTTTACCCTACACCTAATCCAACCAGGGTATGAAAAAATTCAACTTCGTTGAAGTATTGCGGCGATCGTAGACCCAAATCTTATTGCAGTCAACTTCACCATCTCCTTCATTCTCGTAGTCGTGGAACTTAAAGGAACGGTCGGAAGCTCCTGCTGCTCCTTGCTCGTGCGCAAACCCGAAACCCTAATCGCTCTCTGGCCTTTTACACTTCAAGCCATACGCGACAACGGACAGGCCCGCAGTCTGTGGCATCGCCACCGCCTTGCAATTGACCTGTGTGTTCGCCAACCAAACCCATCTCTTAGGGTTGGATTTGGGATTCTAGAAGCTTGGTGGCAATAGAGGACTTGTGTTTTGTGTGCTCTTACTTCAAGAGGTCCTGTTCGGGAGGTTTGTTGTTTGTTCGGGAGCTTTGGTTTCTCTTTTGGAAGTTTGTCTTGTGAGCTTTGCATCTTCTATTGTCGTCGTTGTCGTCGTCGCCTGCGAAATTGAAGCTTCAAGATCAAGAGTCTGAAGAATTGGAGATTGGAGTTGAGAGAGCGAGAGCGAGAGCGAGCAATCCGCAATCATGCAAGCTCCAGTGATGCCGAAACCTCGGCTGGATTACCTCAACATGAGGCCGCCGGCGAATTATGTCGCAGGATTAGGGAGAGGAGCCACAGGGTTCACGACAAGGTCTGATATCGGACCTGCGAGAGCGGCGCCGGATTTGCCTGATAGATCCGCGACGACGATCGGAGGAGCAGCGGCTGCAAGTGCGGGAGCAGGAAGAGGACGAGGAGGCAAAGGCGGTGGTGCAGAAGAAGAGGAAGAGGAGGAAGCTGAGAAGGGATATGATGAGAATCAGAAGTTTGATGAATTTGAAGGCAACGATGTTGGTCTCTTTGCTTCCGGAGAGTATGATGAAGACGATAAAGAAGCCGATGCGGTCTGGGAAAGCATCGACAAGCGCATGGATTCAAGGCGCAAGGACCGACGTGAAGCTCGACTGAAGAAGGAGATCGAGAAGTACAGAGCTTCTAACCCTAAAATCACCGAGCAGTTTGCAGATCTGAAGCGGAAGCTCGTCACTCTTTCCTCCACAGAGTGGGAGAGCATCCCAGAAATCGGCGATTACTCTCTCAGGAACAAGAAGAAACGGTTCGAGAGTTTCATTCCTATGCCTGACACTTTGCTGGAGCGCGCGAAGCAGGAACGAGAGCATGTCACGGCTCTGGATCCTCGAAGTCGAGCCGCTGGTGTCGAAACTCCTTACGGCCAAACTCCCGTCACGGACCTCACAGCGGTCGGAGAGGGTCGTGGCACGGTTCTGTCTCTGAAGCTGGATCGTCTCTCCGACTCGGTGAGTGGTCTGACTGTTGTCGATCCCAAAGGCTATCTCACGGACTTGAAGAGCATGAAGATTACGAGTGATGCCGAGATTTCGGACATCAAGAAAGCACGCTTGTTACTCAAGTCTGTGATTCAGACCAATCCTAAGCACGCTCCAGGATGGATTGCTGCAGCACGCCTTGAAGAAGTCGCAGGCAAGATTCAAGCCGCAAGGAATTTCATTCAACAAGGTTGCGAAGAGTGTCCCATGAATGAGGATGTGTGGCTGGAAGCATCCAGGTTAGCTACTCCTGATAGTGCAAAAGCTGTGTTGGCACGGGGTGTGAAGGCAATACCAAATTCAGTGAAGCTTTGGATGCAAGCTTCAAAGCTTGAGAGTGATGATATTAGCAAGAGTCGGGTGCTGCGCAAAGCTCTTGAACATATTCCAGACTCTGTCAGGCTCTGGAAGGCAGTTGTGGAGCTTGCAAATGAGGATGATGCTCGAATACTTCTTTCTCGTGCTGTTGAGTGCTGCCCTTTGCATGTGGAGCTTTGGCTTGCATTGGCTCGACTCGAGACATATGAGAACGCCAGACGGGTTCTGAACAAAGCTCGAGAAACGCTGCCAACTGACCCAACCATTTGGATCACTGCTGCAAAGCTTGAAGAGGCTAATGGAAATGCAGTGGTCGGACGCATCATCGACAGAGCTATCAAAGTTCTCCAGAAAGATGGAGTAGTTATTGACAGGGAAGCATGGATGAAGGAGGCAGAGGCTGCTGAGCGAGCAGGCTCAGTGGCAACATGCCAAGCAATCATCAATACCACCATAGGCATCGGGGTAGAAGAGGAGGACAGGAAGAGAACATGGGTAGCTGATGCTGATGAATGCAAGAAACGTGGCTCCATTGAAACAGCTCGAGCCATATATGCACATGCTTTGACAGTGTTTCCAGGGAAGAAAAGTGTATGGTTGCGGGCAGCACAGCTTGAGAAGAGTCATGGAACTAAAGAGTCCCTTGATTCAATGCTCAAGAAAGCGGTTGGATATTGTCCACAGGCAGAGGTTTTGTGGCTTATGGGTGCAAAGGAAAAATGGTTAGCTGGAGATGTGCCATCAGCACGAGCTATTTTGAAGGAGGCATATGATGCTATACCAAACTCTGAAGAAATTTGGCTTGCAGCATTCAAGTTGGAGTTTGAGAATCATGAGCCAGAGCGAGCACGGATGCTGCTTGCCAAGGCACGAGAAATGGGAGGGACTGAGCGGGTTTGGATGAAGTCTGCCATTGTTGAGCGAGAGATGGGGAATGAGAGCAAAGAGAGGGAATTATTGGAGGAAGGCCTTCAACGATTTCCAGAGTTTCACAAACTATGGCTCATGCTTGGGCAGCTAGAAGACAGGGCGGGGCATCCAGCAGTTGCCCGTGATGTGTATGAGAGAGCTTTACGGGCCTGTCCTCACAGCACACCCCTTTGGCTCAGTGCTGCTGCATTAGAAGAAAAAATGGGAGGTCTGAGTAAAGCAAGAGCAGTTCTCACAAAAGCTCGGCTGAAGAATCCACAAAATCCTGAGCTTTGGTTGGCTGCAATTCGTGCTGAAGCTCGAGCTGGCAACAAGAAGGAGGCCGAGGCACTAATGGCTAAGGCACTACAAGATTGTCCTTCAAGTGGGCGACTGTGGGCAGAGGATATAGATATGGCTCCACGACCACAACGCAAGTCAAAGAGTGTGGATGCTCTGAAGCGATGTGATCATGATCCTTTTGTCATTGCAGCAGTGGCAAAGCTTTTCTGGCAGGATCGGAAGGTTGACAAAGCTCGTAATTGGTTGAACCGTGCAGTGACTTTGGCACCTGATGTTGGTGATTTCTGGGCACAGTTGTATAAGTTTGAGTTACAACATGGGAGTGAGGAGCTTCAGCAGGAAATTCTTCAACGCTGCACCAGTGCTGAGCCCCATCATGGTGAGCGCTGGACCCATATGTCAAAAGCTGTGGAGAATGCCCATCTTTCAACTGAGGCAATTTTGAAGAAACTCGTTGTTGCTCTTAGCAAGGAGGAGGCGATGCTCGAAAGGGCAGCTCCTTGAGACTGCATTCCCCCTCTCTCCTTCTTTGTCTCTCTCTTTTCTCATTGGGTCTGTGCAGAATGGATGTTGATGAATTGAGCTATAAGCAGGCAATGTAGCTTCCTGTGACTGCGGTCTGCTTGTCTTGATTGTGCACTCTCTTTTCTAAGATAATTTGCTTTTCCAACTCTGCAGCTAAAATTGGCATGATGGAAGAATGCAGACTGTCTAGGGTGGACTAAGGGAGAGAGTCCATGATTTAGGGTTTAGTTGTAGGAGCTTAAAGCATATGTGGATTTAGTTTTGTATCCAAGAATGCCTTCATCTAATCCAACATCTTCTCCCACTTCCTGCTCCAATTTAGCTGTTAGAAGCATTTGGTTGCAAAATTGAGCTCCATGCCTTAATTTTTCAAGGACATGACAACATGGCCCCAGGGTACATGTAGATATTTTTGGATATTTGGAGACTTTGAAAGAGATGATACTTGAAATTTTCCGTGTTCCCTCTCTTCTTATGAAGCAGGTTGAGAACTGACTACAACTTCTGTACAGTATGTTCCTGAACCCCTCACCCAAAATAGTTTGTACTTTTCTGAAGAAATGATTATATCTGTTCTGTGTATCTGAGTTGAGTGGTGTTAGCAGAGTGCTACAAGCATTTGGTCTTCATTTGTTTGCAGATGACTGTTTTGTGTCTCTTGGTCTCCCTGTAGTTTTTGTGAAAGGTTCATGTTAAAGTGAAGAGTTAACATACATGGATGAAATGAATGACAAATTAAGTTACTAGAACTATCCTATGAAATATGATATAATTTTTGAGTCATTTAAAACCTTATATGTATGTCAGACGATTCATCATATGACAGTTCATGGATGAGTTTCAATTGCCAATGGTGAGTTAAGTCACATGAATTATAATATGGAATATATCTATCTATGAAGGAAGGTAGTTTGTTTCTTTTGTTTTGTTTGTGCTGATGAGATCCACTGAACTGGGATGGTTTAGATCATGTTCTTGGTCTCTTTGGAAAGCTCTTGAGGAGGAGGGGTGCATTGGGCTTGGTTTCATGGCATTTGGACTTGTGGTGGAGAAGTTCTTTGAATATTGAACGATTTCTTCACTGAAAATTAAATTGCATCATAGCTGGAGGAATGTGCATGTGCATTTGGTGTTGTTGGAAATATCTTAATGAGTAGGATTTAATGGAATTTATTTGGTAAGATTTGGATTCAAAATGTGGGAGATATTAAATTTTAAGTGATTTTTGCTGTTGAAAATTCAAATAAATTCCAAATTGGAAGGAAAAATCAGTTGAGGCTGCGGTAACACTTGAAGATATACCATTCAACTCAAGCATGATTTCCTTTCATATTTGGCTGTTCAAAAAATGTATACATACATTGCAAAACAATGTTTACATGTTGAGTTTCCCTATTTTGTAATGGGTTCACACTTCGGCCAATGGCATAGGCCACACTAGGCTATGTATGAAGGAAGGTAGTTCGTTTGTTTTGTTTTGTTTGTACTTATGAGATCCACGGAACCAGGATGCTTCAGATCACATTCTTGGTCTCTTTGGAAAGCTCTTGAGGAGGAGGGGTGCATCGGCTTGGTTTCATTGCATTTGGACATGTAGTGCAAAAGTTCTTGAATATTAAATGATTTCTTCACTGAAAATTAAATTAAATTAAATCCTAGCTGAAAATCTTGGAGAAATTGGAATGTGCCTTTGCTGTTGTTGGAAAGATCTTGATGAGCAGGATTTAATGGAATTTATTAGGTAATATTTGGATTCAAAATGTGGGAGATATTGATTTTTAAATAATTTCTGCCACTGAAAATTCACATAAATTCCAAAA
>Ga0116231_10009568_pt1 | contig 16226 bp, 10 predicted proteins | sample S1TSphgellanicum_2_FD_89695 | JGI IMG/M metagenome (GOLD analysis project Ga0116231, IMG submission 89695) | Host-associated microbial communities from peat moss isolated from Minnesota, USA - S1T2_Fd - Sphagnum magellanicum MG | ecosystem: Host-associated > Plants > Peat moss > Unclassified...
AAAAAAAAAAAAAAAAAAAAAGGGCTGGCGAATCTAACAAAGGAATTTTTGGGAATTTAAAAACAATTCGCCATATTTTGAGGAAAAAAGCCTAAAAGTCGCCAGAATTAGGCAGGATTCCAAAAAAGATCTACTTGTTCACTAGGACAGTCGCCATTTACTGCTAACTAATGCTGAGGATCCTAGCCAGTGCACCTACTTGAGGAATTTGAAAAACAAAACCCTGGGTGGGGGAGGTGAATTGTGATACTCACACAACACTGGTTGGAACCAACCTTGTGTTAAAATTGAAATTACAAGTTATTACAAAGTTTGGACCCATTGGGTTTAGAATTGTCGGTCAAGAAAATTTTACACAACCTCAAAGTTAAGGAGTTTTTAAATTGTTTGAAAATATTGTTTAAAAATCAAAAGGTCTTCCATTTTAAAAAGAAGACTTTACACTTGGAGCCAACTAAGAACCAAGAACTTGCCAACATTGGGAAAAACCTCCCCTAATTCTTTCGAGTTTTCCCACGGATGAGGGTGGGGTAGGTGAATGATCATGCTCAACATGCATTTTGGATAGTTGTTGACCTGGTACTGGAAAAGAGCCCCTTTGAGAGATTCCATCTAGATTGGGAAATACCTCCCCCAACTCTTCCAGGATTTCCAGTTGACAAGGGGTGGGGGAGGTGAATTGTGATGCTCTGCATGTATTTTGGATACTTTGTTGACCTGGTAATGGAAAAAAAAAAGCCCCCTTGAGAGCTTCCATTTAGAAGGCTACATTGGGACACCTTTGCAGCTATCTGGAAAAGCCACCCTGCCTTTCAGCCTTAGTTTGAGCCCCCTAAACCTTGTTTCATCCCCAATTTGAATGTATCTATATAAAGAGTGCCAAATTGAGAACCAAGCAAAATTGAGAACCGTTTCATGAAACTGGATATCAGTTCAGAAGATTTGCAAGATCTTGATCTCCTAAGACTTTGATCTAATGAAGAATATGAGACAGCAGTCAAGGCGTAGTAGGTAAGGCAAATTATCCAAAACTGGGGGTGAAACCCCTGGGACCAATTGATGTGAGAAAGCTAGTTCGGTCCCTTCTTTTACCCTGTGTGTTGTTGTTTGCATCCTGATTCGTCATTTGGTCCCCAAACTTGGGTCCCATACCTCCAGTTTGGGGTAACTTTACTTATTATAACTCTAATAATATTGATTCCTAGTTCCACCCAACATTTCACCTCAAAATCCAACACTAATGCAAAGTCTCTACCAGTGTCGGTCGGTTTTGCTTTTTTTTTTTTTTTTACATAACTTTTGGGTAGGTTATTTTCTGAAATTTCTTTCTCAGATCATGCAAATTATCAATTTCAATATCAATTTTTTTTTGGTTGCCAGGTAGGTTATCAAAAAATGTGAGTAATAATCAGTGGTTATGGATAAGGGTAGGTTACCAAATAACCAGTTGATAATCACCTGTTATCTTGTCAATTATAGCTGGTTATAAGTTTTTTAAGAAATTAAAATTATTGATTTTCAGTTTTTAAATTTTTTTTGTATTAGTGTTTGAAACTAAGATTATACCTGGATGATTATTGGCTCATCCAGGTAGGTTATTAAAATTTGGAAATTCATTATTAGGTAATTAACAATTTAAATTGGTTACAAATAAAAAATCAAGAACTGGCTGATAAATTATTAATAATCGAGTTGATTAACATAATTGATAACCGAATCAAAACTCAATAACTGGCCAATATGGGTCTCTACCTTAACATTACATATTCCCATAGTTGTCAATGCAGTGAGTACAAGAATATCACTGTAAAAGTTTTTCCTCGGTTCGCCCTTTGCCCCATTTTTTCACCATAGCAATTCTAGACATGTTTTGGGCACGTTGCAGGTACTGCCTGCATGAACAAGTATGGGCACAGGTAATGTTAGGGAAAGGTAATGTTAGGGGAAGTCCCTATAGTTGAACATGTGGCTGCCAAGACTCTGAGTACAAGAAGCCATGCCAGCTCAATCTTCAGCTTTTTCTAGACTATCTTTTGACAAAACAATGTCCATTGTAAAATAGAAACAAATGAAAGGTTCGTTCAAAGGTGATGGCCAAGATGGGTAGTTGCCTGATGGCCATAGAGATCATGAAGAAGTCTTCCTTTCAGCAATTCCGGCTTAACATACGCATTTCCTCAACATTTTAAATATGGTGGGGATGAAGAGAGAGTGATAGCCAGAATCTGGTGTTACTAAGAGAATACCGATAACGAGCTTTTTCCTCTCTGACTTTGTTGGCTCTCCCAGAGGAGGGAAGAAGCTTCACATCAGACTAGTAGTATTTTGGGGATAGTTCTTTGACTTGTAACTAAGGTATGTGTGGCTGGACAGTGGAGCCTGGAGCCTTAGCTGCACTCTTGAGGCCATTTTTAATAATAATCAACAGTTTTTAAGTCTTCTTATTCAGCATAGGTGCAGATTCTGTGGAGCTGTCACCCATGGCAGTCCTTGCTGTTCCCACTCTGATTCAAGACCTAACTACTCTTGACACCAAGGAGAGACAAGTGTTTGGCTTATTGTGATTTCTAAGCCCTGACGAACTCTGTGCCAGCATCCCTGGTAAGAGGTGGCAAGGTTGGATGCCGGGTGGGGAGAGCCAGTAGTAAAAACACCCCATTCTGCGACTTGTCCAAAGCAACTAAAAATGTTGTTTGCTTTTACTCACCTTGGACACGTTGCCAAATAAGGTTTTTCTACTAGTGAGCAAGCCTAGCACAGTTTGGCTGATCTAACTCCTTGTGAGTTTATATCACAAATTTTCTTAGATATGATTATAATGAATCATTAAATTTTTATTATTATTTATTATTTTTTCATATTATTGTTGTGTATTTTTCACCTTATTATTTTATTTTTGATTAAAGTGCTTGTTAAAAATATATAAACATAATGAACAATGATTTTGACTTATTAATTTCAAGATTATGACAATGAAAAGAATAATGACTTCAAATTTTATTATAATTTTCATGACACAAATATAAAATTTTATCATTCAAGGAGATTTAAAACTTATATCATTTTTTTTAAAAAAAAGTTTATGTTGATACTATGATAATAAAATATACTTTTAATAATTTTTAAAATAATTAAAAAATCACATTTGATCCAAATTATATTATGTATCAATTTTTATTATTTTTACATAATTATTTTTTCCCAAGAAGTTTGTGATGCTAGAGCAACCCCAGCCTTGGCTTGTTCACAAGTGATTCATCGACAACAATTTCCTCCATTTTCATTGCCATAAAAAAATGGGCCCAAGAACCCCTCTTTTACAAAGTATAGTTTTTGTTGGTGCCCTACCCATCACTATCACAAAAAGGCTAGGATTTGGTCCTGAACATGGTGAGGAAGGAGCCAAAATTGGCCAAACCCTACTTGGCCTCTAGTAGAAATTCAACTATCACTCAAATTTTTAACCATGTTATCTTGCTCCATTGTTATTCATGATTTTGTTTGAACTTGCCATAAAAGATACGAAAGAAAAAACACTAAAAAAATGAACACTGTTAGTTCCTCCCTTTATAGACTTTCAAGGGGTCCAAGTTGTATTTCCAAACATTCTTAAAAATATGCCATTTTTTACATATGTGAAAAAAATAATTTAAGTTCTCTAAATATTGAAAGTACTAGTTATAAACAATATTGTTGTGCTTTTGTATCCCATATTTTGATTGTCGTCATCTTTTATTTTGGATTCTAACAATATAATACATAATGAAAAACTCCCATATACAAAAACTTTACAAAATTCTATAAATGCATCATTTTCTAAATCATAAAACTTACAAACCTGAGTAGTGGTTACAATCAAGGTGACTCTTAAATTCTTAAAACAAAGAATGCACTCAAAGATATAATGAAAACTACTTTATTTTGTACTTAACCTCTAAACTTCAGGGTGGAGCATTTTGATCCACTTTTCCTCTGAGATTTCAACTTTTTGATCTTCAGGGATTCAAATGGAAAATGTTCCATGAAATTCACAAGCATGTCCAGAAACTCACTCCCTAGACTTCCAAATCTTTCTAAAGGGAGGACATTAAATAATCCTAACAAATTTCACAAGCATCAACACAGCATGGTGTGCAATATTGTTTAGTTTTATTGCATGTCGTGACTTTGCAAAACACGTGAAATTTTGTTTAGTTCTATTGCATGGTGTGACTTTGCAAAACACATGTCGTGTTTTGCAAAGAAGATACAGGTATAATGCATTCAAGTATCCGTTGTTGGTTGTGAAATTCGACCCTAGCACTTCATTGATGTGGTAAAAATTAGATATCCACAACCAACTTTCAATCACCATATGGTAGTTGTCAACATTTCATTTGATCTACTCCAGAAGGTGAAATTGTGGTTGATTGGTTTTGCTGTTGAGTATTTAGTTACAATTTTTTTGAAGTTTTGTAAGTTCTCAATCTAGTTTTGTCTGTTGCTAAATCTCAGACTTTTGATGCATATCAGACTGAAGGACTCAAATTTTATTACGAATACTCCGCTTCCACTGTATTTCATCCTAGTTAGAATAGCAAATGTACTGTAGAATTCTCCCAAAAACTGAACTCTCCCGGTTCACTGGTTCAACACAACAGCACTTAGAGAACATTCCTGAAAATGTGAGACCAATTATAAAAACTAACATCTGTCCGCAGTCAAGTTCATTTCCTTCAGATGGCAGCAGAGCCGATAAACAACGGGACTCTACATAGTTTGGGTGATCTAGGTTGTGGGTAGCCTTATTCTATTCTTGGGTGACGTTTATTGTCTCATCACTGCCTTCGTCGATCATCGTTGTAGAAGTTGCTAAGTTGGACTTTACTGGCTTTGGGACATGAGCATGATGCGCGTGTTCCAACCAGTTTTGGGTGGTTCTTTACTTTTATGAAGAACCCGTTCTTTAAATTAAAACAGTTTGGGTTCTGGTTCCAAACATAACTGGAATTGGGAATTGTGTTCTACGTCCAGTTTTTAAAAATAAATAAAGTCTGATTTTGGTTCCGGTTCAGCTTTGGGTTCAGTTTAGTTCCATTCCAGTTCTGGGTAACCTGGACTGGAATCAACAGTTAATTGTCAATTAATTTTCAATCAGCCCCCATTCTAGTTATATATATATATATTTGGGCTCTGTGCTGCTTTGCACTATCAATGGCGATGATTAAATTATTTTTTGTGGAGATAAAATTTTGTGAATTTTATTACATGTCATTTTGTTTCAATAATTTTTTTTTTCATTTTTGATTTGGTAGGCAAAATGCTAAACAAAAGTTTGATTCATTAGATAAGTCCACAACAAAATAAAAACAAACAAAAAATGATTCTGAATAGGAATTTGATCTATGATAAATTATAATGCAAAATGATTCTGAAATTGTTGCAATGACAATCACCAAAATACCCATCCTACATAAACCAATTCCAATGAAACATCATCATTGAAATATATATCTCAAAAAAATTGTCTCTAGTTCTAGTTTTGGTTCAAACTCATAAATGAAATTGAGAATCAAATTCTTCCCCCAACAAAATAATGATTCTGATTATGGAATTGGTTTAAAAGATCAGGCCCAGAATTGACAATTCTACCCCTCCCATCTGGGTACTACCCAGTCAACATTGGTCACAACACCCTACCCCTCCCCAAAAATAAAACAAACAAACAAACAGTCCAAGTCATCTGCCAGAACCTTACCCAAGTTATGTACTAAAACCTTGTCCGTTAATATGAGGAGCACCCTAACTAAACTCAGGAAATTATGATGCGAAAAACCTTCAAATTCTTGTTAAATGTTCCTTAAAATGCGCATGTAAGTACTAATTCATTGGAAGGAAACTTTTGGAAACAATTTAAGGCACCAACTTGAACAATCTCATTGGCCAAAATTTTGTCCTTTGCACCAATTGACAAGCATAGGACGTTATTCCAACATCTAAGTGTGAGTTTCAAACACTTTAAACTCCCATTCTAAACAATCTGATTGATCGTATAAACTTTTTCTTTTCATTCCCAGCTCTTCCATATAAAGACCCTAGTCTATATTTTCTACACTAATCTTATAACCCAAGTCTTTGTATACAGACAGGGTTTAAAAGGATAATAATAACTATGCACGAGTCCTGAGAGTTTGTTACTTGAACATGTAGATGGAAAATTAGAGCTGGCTGAATCTAGAATCCAGAATCTTAAATTAGACACCTCGCGGAATTCATCTAGAATCCGCCGTTGGTTTATTTCGGGGGATGTTGAATCTCAGGAAATCAGCGGGAATCTTCAATCCGACGGTGGTTTCGTATCTCGCTGAATCTTGAATCTCAGGCTGTAGGGAATGCGTAGGACCCTTGAATCCCACGGAATCCATATCGTCGTCTAGTGACGGAATTAGGGATATCGGGGTTGCAATTATTGTGGGGCCGGCACATTCATCAATGTCGCGGGAGGTGGTCCTAAGAATCTTCTAGCCCACTAGTCAAGCTGGTGCAAGCTAGCAGAGAGTGTTTCACCTCTCCCGGAAACAACCTCGATTTCACTATCATTGACTTCCCATGCTCATCATCAACAATAAAAATATGACGACAAACATCCCCGACTGATATCAGGGCAGCGCACTGTGCGGCACCCGTCTGCTTCTACCGCAGAACGGGTGTTCACATTCGACGTCCTGCAACAAGTTGTTTCACAACTGTCGTCCTGCAAAATGGACAACCCTACTTGTTCTGCTTCTGCCTGCCCTAGAATTCCAACCCACTACCAATGCCTTTTTTTGGGGTCAATTTTGTGATGTAGCCAAAATGGCCGTGATCATCCATGGGAATATGTAGCCAGATTTGGCTACAAGCTAAATATGAAAATATTTTTTAAGAAAAAACATCCAAGTTCTATATTTTTGGTTACCTACCTGAACCATCTATAAAAATTCTCGCAGTGATTTCTCTTAAATTTTTCATGAATTATGGCTATTGAAAATTACAAAAAACACTTGTCTTTAGCGCTTTTTATTTGTATTTTCTGGCTAATATATAAAAGCAGCCGAAAGAAAGCTGCCAAATGACCTGTGAAGAAACAGGTTGAGCAAGGGCATTACCAGCATCGTAGTTCCAACCAAAGGACACCATGCAATGGCGTTAAATTATTTTACTCTACTTATTTACTTGCATGCTTAAATATTCAAACCCTGCGACAGAACTATGCGTGTGCTGAGCAGGATGAGGTACTGACACCCGCAAAGTTGGTTAGGGTGAGGCAGGCAATCTAGCGGACATCCTGCCAACAAAAGCCTAATATGGCCGCTGCTGCCAGTACTTGCCTCTCTGTGTTTTTTTTTTGTTGCTGTAGGAGGAGTGACCAACTGGCGGGGCGGGTAGCCGAGTTGTCAGACTCATGAAATTGGTCTTTAGCTGTTGCTAATCATGACGAGTCGACGGAAACCGCATACAGGAATGTCAACCATAAATTAGCTGTAACTCGGGGTCAGTCTCTGATACCACCACACACGTCTTCATTGATCATCAAGATTCAAGCTGCAGCTGTGAGGAAGCTAGGTGTGAGAAGTTCAGAACCATCCGGCAGGGCTAGTAGTGTCAAAGTCCTTGCAGGTCGCTCATCAACGTAACAGCAGCTTTGATCCTTGCATCGGCAGCAGCTACTAGCAAGCTGTTCATTTGCAGTCGCGGCTACCGGATCGATCCCTTCTCAATATAACGTCGTCTTCAGGTGAAGCTGAAGCTCATAATTAATATGAAGTTCACCACTTACCTCAGGGCTTGCTTAGCGCCTCAACCATCAGTCTCGAGTAGCAAATCTCCTGCACCGCCTGCCTATCTCATCAACGCTATAATCGAGCATTCAAGGTGCGGTGCAGAATTAACAGGTTGAGCATCAAAATTATTAAGTACAGGAATTAGATGCTTAGACATGTGCAGTATTTACATATAAGAAGCTGAAATGACAATTGTGTGCTGCTTGTTTTATATGCTAGAGCTTGTTGTTTTGTAACTGCAAATCGTATGGAACCTGGAAGTACAGCTACCAGTCTCCAGAACGATCGATATTGAGAGAATCCCCAGCTGCAATTATATAGATCATTTGAAGATCCAGATTCTAGCTGGTAGGATCTTGTTAGGCTAGCTGTAGATGCCATAGTACTGAGAGAGTTGATGCAATTTATTTTCTTTGGACTAATTATTAATTACTAAGAGCAAGACTAGTGACGACCTCGTACTATTGCTACCGATTGGTGTCCAATCTGCAGTCAATTGTCGCAACAGCTTCAGCATCAACCAGAGAAGCCACAAGAATTAGAAGTTGATGCAGCAGGCGGAGAGAATATGGAAGAAGCTACTGCTCCTGATCATATAGTAAGTTGTTACGTTGCGCCTGCAAGACTAGAGTTGCCAGACTACTATCAGGAATTGCCCGAGACGCCGACTACGGCGCGAGACTATAGTTTGGCGATTGACTATACAACCAGCAAGACAGTAGGTGCCGTCATCTCCAAGTGCAAGGACTTCATCGCATTGGGTTCTCAGAGTACCAAGGACTGCGTTGCCCTTCTCAATTCCCTTGAAACTTTGCTTGACATCCTGGAAAAAGTTCAGGTACTGCACGACCTTATCTCTAGACTCTTTCACTGCAACTTACTCCATATTCCAGACCAATTTTGTACTATAAACTTGAATGTTAAGAGCTTCTTTTGCATGAGTTAGTGATCGAGAGGTTGCAATTACTTAGCAAATCTGTTAGATTAGAAAAGCTCATGCGCAGTGTAGATCGATCAGCTGCTAAGAGAGAAATCTCGAGACTCGACAAAATTCTCAGTTATGTTGACGATGGTGATTGTGTTATGTGGGCACTAGGGTACCTCTGATCTGGACGCCTACCGTATCACGTTGGAAGACACGCTTGTGTTTGCAAGCAAGGCCTTTGCGTTTCTGGAGAAACTTTGTCATAAAGCCGGATCCGTGTCCAGCTGGTGGTTGCCACATAAAGGGGAGGCACCGTTCAACGTTTTCCAATGTCAATTTGAGCATCTCGCCCTACAGCTTAATGAGGACTACGCCGAGGTACTGCAGATCATGAGCTAAAGTCTGCGGACTACTGGTTTCGTGAGTCCTTGTAATGTTCTCTTGGTTCATGTTGCGACAAAGATTGAATCCAAGCAGCTCTTGAGAATAATATTGAGAATTTCTGATATAGATCTAATTATAATTGGTTCTTCCTTGAACAATGATTCCTGCAGGCTGCACGGTATGCCAGCGCCAACCAATTCCAGTTGTGCAGGAGTAGACGGTATGATAGGCCGTCTTTCGGAGTGACGACGTTCATTGTAGCCACACCCAACTGCGAGAAGTTGCTGTACAGGAAGAAAAGGGCAGTTGTTCCATTGATTCAGGCTGAGGATGGGACTATTAGCTACATGGTGGAGCTTACATACCCTCGAACCTGGCGTCACAAGGATGTCCCGATCGCCGCAAAGATCGCAAGCGATGAACGTGGTTACCCGCAGACATTGGAAGTATGTCACGTCTAATGCTCAATCGCACAGAACTGTTGCATAAACTGGTCAATAGTAGTTCTAGTTCTACCAGCTGGAGCTTGCTTATGTGTTGATCTATTGTATTCTCGGCTGCGCAAGATTAGCAAACTGGAGGAAGTGAAATTTCGCAAGGAGTTTTCGTTCAACTACCTGTGTGTAACGTGGGAAAGCTCTCAGTTATCCCTGTTAGACATCCCTCTTAGAACCAATGTCAAAGGAAAAATTCGTTTCCTCCAACATCTAGGTGCTTACAAAACAGGGAAAATTTACCAACTTCCCCTTTGACATTGGCTCATAGTATGCTTCTAGATGGCATAATTGAACTTTTCCTGTAAGGTTCCCTGGGAAAGAATGTTGCAAAACTACCTGTGGTGCACAATTCCCTGTTACAAGTGCGCTTTTAGTCTCAGGTCAAGTTAGACAATCTTCCCACAAGGGAATCATCCAAGAGCTCCTTTGTGTTTATAACGAATGTTGTTGCGATATTGCTGCTGCAGGTGGAACTGTTGAAAGTGAACAAACGGAGCTGGGGTTGGCAGGAGCAGGACACGGCTCTCATCACCTTTCTGGACCTGGCAGTTGCCACGGTCTCGTCACTCTCCGGTTCTCTCCTCTCTTTCAACCGCAGTCGGCAGACGAATCACGGTTACAGCAGCCAACCTCGGTTCTCGAATTACAGCGATCACAGCACCCTTAAGCGTAAACACGAGTACAGAATTAGCGTCGAAATCGTGGGTAGGGCCGGCATCGACCCCGACTTGCGACGGCTCCACGTGGTGGGTATCAAGGATAAAGACTCCGTCTACTACAAGTGCTTCGCAAACTCGCAATCGGAAGAGGTGGTCGCCGTTTACCGCTTCGACCGCCACCGGTTCCACAAGAGCCACGGAGAATTGCATGTTGTTGGCCGCGGTAACCAAGCAGGTCTCCGCCACCTCATCGTCTCCGTCTTCTGCTCACTTGGCTTCACCACCACGGTATAATTAGCTGCTGTTAATCTCGCCACCACTCTAGTTTTGGCCGCCACCCAAACCTACAATCCAGAAACTACATGAGAAATTCATCTGCACTGATCGATTCCGAAATTACCTTCAGCAGTACTCGAATCGCCACCTGCAGACCAATCTGCACAGATCTGAAGAACCTTCGTGCAGCATGTGATCAACAGCTGGAGGTTTCCTGCAAGAGAATCGTCCAGCTCGATCTTGCAGCTATGGCGTGGGGGGCGCAGGTAGAGCATATTACGCGGATTGAAATGACAAAACGTAACAAAAGGAATCAACACTGTCCTTTGATGTCGACAGTGCATGTGTTATACTGCAACTTGTGAGATTTAAAACCACCCATATTCGCCAGTTGAAAATTGAAGCTCTAGATCCTTAATTCTGGCCACTAGAAAGAAAGAAGCTAGATCTAGATCCTTTCTTCATGAGACCTTTGGACTGTGCGAAAAAACAGTGGAAAATTTTAGCAAATCGCTTATATATAGTGTGCAGCAATGCAGATCAAAGTCCGCGGGAACGACGTATCATCTCGGAATCCCTGTATAATCGACGCATGATCTCTGCTGCCGATCGAGGTTGGAACGATTGTATGCTTCCGCGCGCGATTACGAATTGGAAAGTTTTTGTTACTTCAATATCCAGATCACAACGAGCCAGCGGGCGGCTGTCCACTGTAAATTACAGACTATTTCCCATTAGCTAGTGTAACAATAATATTATTGGGTCGAATATGCCACTGAACTATGTAGTTTTCATTTGGTCCCACGTAAGTTTGAGGGATGTTCACCAGACCTGTTATTGTGAACTGAGAGTCCCATGTTTTGGCAGTCTTCATGGAGCTTTTCGTAGTTTATGTGTTGTTTGAACTCGCTATTAAGGGGTACAGCCTTGGCCCATTAATGTTTACTGCTATGAGCCTCTTGCTAATTAGTACTAGCTCATTTAGGATATGTGAATGGGAATTATAATGATGTTTGTTTTCCTGGGTTTATGATGAACACCAGGTGTATATAATTTATACAGGAGATTTACATACAAAATTAGTACTAGCTCATTTAGGATATGTGAATGGGAATTATAATGATGTTTGTTTTCCTGGGTTTATGATGAACACCAGGTATATATAATTTATACAGGAGATTTACAACAAAAAAAAATTGGCATTTCCTGTAGGGAAAGACTCGAAGCTTTTACCAAATTGAAGTTTAATTAAGAAAACATAGGGAAAACTCTCCACAAGACTTGTTGGATCAATATTTCAATGTTTTATTCAAATTTTCCCACTGTGAAATAGGGGGGTGTTTGTATTTTCCCATTGTCAAGCAAACCATTTCATGTTTGAATAGGGGAAATTTAAGTTTTTCTTGATGATCCCATGGCAAATCCTAAAAAAGCTTGTTGGAATTTTTTTGAAATCACCATATTTGAACAATATGTTCCAGCAGGTCGCAAAAATATAGCAGGATTCTTTAAAAAATTTACTTTCCTCTTTGACTTGTATACAAATTCCTCTTGTGAATGATTGCAAGTGTGGGTAGATCACAAAATTGAAAAAAAAGGAAGTAAAACAAAAAAAACACAAAAGGAAGAACCTGGTCAGGATGCAATTTATTGTAATTTTAAATGATTAGCGGGGCTATCTTATCAAGGCTGGGGTAAAGCAGCACCTATGTTGGTGAAAAACACCCCCCAACAAAATTGGTTGGCTTCTAAACATTATAGATATCCCATCCTACTTGACTAAATCAGGGGTCTCCGTGTCCCAAATTCTTTTGGGGTTGCTGCTTAACGTTTTGAATATCGTGTCCTAGGGGTTTTTCTCAAATGGAGACCAACGGTTTCACGTGAAGGAAATATTTGCGAAAACTAAAAATTGTTCAATTTGGAGCTGGGTCCAAGTTTTAAGATTCTCAATTTCTTGCGTCAATGGTTTTATGTTTCATGGCACTTGTTGGTTTCAAGTTCAAGGTGGGGTTGGTTTTAGACTTTGATTTGGGATGGTTCTGAGGGATGGTTCAAGGCCAATTTCAGGTATTAAAGTATGCAGGAGAAACACCGAAAAGTAAGTGAATCAAATTTTTTTCAAACCACTGCATTGCAAGTTGCAACACCCTCCTTTGTCCATGATTTCCCTATCCAGAGACAAGTCATGTACAAAGATTTTACAAGAGTGGCCATGGATCACTTTTTTTTGCCTTGTGGCAACCTTTGCAACGCAACCTTCAAGTTTCGAAAACATAACCCGCATATTAATATTCCTACTTTCTTTCACTCAGTGAACTGCCCCATGCTCTTCTAGTCCCATGCAAGAGACATTCTATGCTCCCATTCAACTATGTGTAAACAAGGATTAATGAAAGAAATGTCAGATCATCACACCACAACTTTGGGGTTGTTTCTTACACTTCATGTCAACTAACCTAGGAACTTATAAACCCTAAACCCTATCCAAACTTAGGACCCTAGCCGTTTCCTAAACTTATGACCCATACCTTGAAAAATGGTTTAAGACCCACTAGGTCCAATTTTAAAGAGAGTTCAAGTCCATGTAAACTCAGTGGGTCTAGTTCTCAAACCCAGACCTGACCAAAAAACCAAACGCAGCCAAAATTGGAATGTGAGGGGTTACTATCAAGGCAAGTAAATAGGTAAGGCACTTGGTGACTACTAGGTAGGTAGATATACATGGATGATTCATATAACATAGCTAACCACTGTGATGATTTGGGACAGGAATACACTGAATGAATGTTTCATATGCATACATCATCTATCCTGCATCATGTGCTGCTGCCTGACGGGGCGCTGGTTTACACTGCCGCTATTGACAAACTAATTGTCATATCTTCTGTATGACTGTCCAACTCTGTGACATTTTTAGATATTATTGTCAAGAGTTTATTTGAAAGTTGAGAATAGACACTTCAAAGTGACTCAAGGTTGTTCTTTGCACTAGTCAATGCACATCCCATGAAATTGTTTTAAGGCAACAACTAAGGGAACTTCTAAATTTGTATTTCCAAAAAAAAGAGTAATCATGAAGAAGAATTGCCACTTACGATAGAAAGGTGAACTTACAAGATTTTTAGGATCCATCTTGGAGTCAAAGGTAGTAGCCAAAATAAGCTTTTTGCGAATGTAGATTAGGAAGGGCTCCTCTACTATCTTTCTTTATTTATCTGTCTAAATGTTAGTTTAGGGATCTTGCAAATTTAGTGAATGTGCTCAGTGACTTCTCTCTGTGGCAAAGATGGTAGCATTGAGGTCTCTTGTTTATGAATTTTTCTCATATATGTACCATGCATCCCCACATGTGCTCTATAATTTTATCACATTTGTTTTACCAGATGTTCGTTATCTTGTTCCTAAACATGTATCTTCAAACCTGTTCTCTATAGCTCCATTTGTTATCCCATACTCCTTGCCAAAACTCTTACCATTTTGGCTTGTATAGGTCAGCCAAATTGAAAATTACAAATCTTCCAACTTGGAGGTTGGAAGTGTCCAAAGCTTGGGACTTTTTTTTTAAAAATTGTGCCAGGCCAATCAAATTAAAATATCAACTTTTGAAGTATCCTCAACTAATGAACAAATAAATTACAATAACATTTGAGAATAGTACTGTATAAATAAAAACCTCATGCCACTACTACCAATCCTTTAAATTGAAGCATTATTGTATTTCAAAGTAGATCTTTTACTTCATGGCAGTAATTACTGCTCCTTCAAACCCTAAGGCAATGAGGAATCAATCTTTCATTTTGAAGGGTAAGGTCCCTTCAAATAATCAATCTTAAACTACCCATGTATAAACTCTGTGATTAAGGTGACCTTAGCTCCCTCCATTGCATGAAATGTCTTTGTGATTTCCTAAGAGAAGGCAAACGTTGGTCAAATCCTTCACTTTTTTTTCTTTTTTTTTTGGGGCACAAATGAAAAGAATTCATCACAAAGAGAAACAAGAACAGCAAACCTCTAATCATGAAGAGCACCACCACACGCTAGGAACCTTAATTGATAAAGTCCCTTCAAGGCCCATCATAATACCACCTAACAAAGCTACCTACTCTGACACAAATAACCTGGTGCCTACCCCAGCTTTTATCAAACTTTTCGATGTCTTAAAGGTCTTTATAATTAGCTGCATACATCTATTCCAAGCCACCCTACCATAATCAAGTAGGGCATCCCAAATAATTTTGTGGATTTTAGCAACATTCCATCTTTCGTTGTTGAAAACCAAATCATTTGGTTCAATCCACAAAGTTGAAAGTGTGGTACCTATTAGCAAGGACCATATGTTCTCCACACGCTGCACTTGCCTTAGACTTTTGGCAGCAAAAACACATTGTTTCCAATGTAGGGGGCAACCACCCGTGATGGCTTATTACCATAAGCAAGCTCACACACAATGCCTTGTGTGTACTCCTAAACCCATTGTGCATGGCAACACTCCCAAAATCTATGCAACATGGATTCTTCTTCATTACTTCACAATGGGCAAGGTTTGATTAATCAAATTGTTCAACTTAACTCTCCAAATGTTAACTACAATTGCCTTATTCCACAAAGCCCACACGAAACAAGCCTCTTTCCTACTTTGCATCTTGCACCAAATGTTCATCCATTTTAACATGAAAGTAAAAGGAAATACCCTTACCCACCTCTTTTCCACCACATTAATTTTTGGTTTAGAATCTCTCAACATTTTCTTCCCTAGTGCAGTTGTGAAGGAGAATAGAAGTTCCTCACCTTTCCATGAATAGGCACTAAGGTCGAATTCTAATATGTCTATCTTGCTGGAGCAAACTAGGTAATGCACCTTTTTAGGGCCTCTCAATAACTTTAATATTTTTACCACTAATACTCTACTTTCCCAATAATGGTTATTCACTCCTTTTGACATTCCATCATTAATGAGACTCAAGGTCTTTGACTAAGAGCCCACAATATATAATTTGATGTCTTGCAGGATGTAGGTGCAAAATATCGTTATTACATTTAGGTCTAAAGGTAGATGAAGCACGACAAACCATAAATGAGATGCCTTGTTTTTTTCTAACAAACCAATCCAATCTACTTCTTTGCAACAGTTGTTTCCCCCTTTCAATAAACCCCCCCACAACTCTTTCAAGTTGATAACAATTCTTTAATATCCCAACTCCTCTTTTGGGGATAACACAAATTTTTCACCCATTTCCTTTTTGGATGCAAGTCTTCTTATAAAAGCCACCCACACATCGAACATTGAAACCCATCCCAACCCATGGAATTCAACTACTTTGCTCTTTGAAAACCCAACATCCCAAAGGTGGATGATCATGTTCCACCAAAAGCTTGATGTTAAGATTTTGCTAAGGTTTTTTGGATTGTTGAATTAAAATTTTTTCACCATCCTAGACCAAGCTCTACCCACCATGTTTCATAAAGTAAACCCAATAGCCCTCTTATGGTCAACCTACAAACACCATTTCAAGTGGGCTCCACCCCCCCCTCCCCCCCCCACCTATGTGACTGATATCACTAGTAGAAATCAGCCAAAATGTAACCATTCAATTTACGACTACATGCGACTTATAGTTGTTTGCGACTAGATTTGAGAATATTTGCAACTACAAGACCAACTTTCAACTATTTTGGTCAT
>Ga0116231_10009569_pt1 | contig 16225 bp, 10 predicted proteins | sample S1TSphgellanicum_2_FD_89695 | JGI IMG/M metagenome (GOLD analysis project Ga0116231, IMG submission 89695) | Host-associated microbial communities from peat moss isolated from Minnesota, USA - S1T2_Fd - Sphagnum magellanicum MG | ecosystem: Host-associated > Plants > Peat moss > Unclassified...
TTAGATGGGTGGAGTGAGGATGGGAAAAAGGGGAGGTGGGGGGGGGGGGGGGGGGGGGGGAGGGAAAGGTCATGTCTAATAGGATATATATGGGCTTAATAAGTAGGGCAAGTGCATTTTGAGTGTGAACAAGAGCACAAAAGTAGTATGAGGGACACATTTTGTTCTTGTAGGAAATGAACTAATGCATAATCATGAATGAAGCATCTCCATTGAATAGAATGCTTCCCATTAGTTAATTTATAATTCCTTTCCAACTACATAGTGTTTAGTAGGTTTCACACATGTGGCATGTTAAAAAGACCTTAGTGTTAAATCCCTTCACATTGATTTAATTTTTTAAAGGAAACAAACTTTGTTCACATTGGGCTTTTTTTATACCTTTGGAAAATCTTGAAAAATAAAACAAACTAAATAGCTTTGATTCATAATTATTAAAATTCAAAAAACAAAGGTCAAATGAATTTTTGTTAAAACATATCACTTGAAAAGGTATTGTCAAGGGCAATGATTTTGCCATTTAGAGCTTTTGAATTGGATTTCATATGAGGAGGTTATGTGTTGCAACCCTAGCTTTAGGTTTACGAACAAAACAAGGGCTTGCAAAGGTGCGAGCCAAGACTGAAGTCGAGAGTCACATTTCATGCTCTAGGAGTGTAGGAGAATGTGAGGGAATGAACCCTCACACTCGCAAATGAGCTCTCACTTTGGGAGTTCGAGTTCCGATGAATTCCTAAATTTTCAAAAGGCGATTGCAGGGGTTTTAATTCATTAGATTGAAGAGTTACTTGTATCATTAGAAAGCTCTTGGAACGCACATACTTAAAATGGGCTCACAAGACCCATTTGGGTACTTAAAACACAAGTTATGGCCAAAAGTAGGGCCAGAAATCAAATTGCCAATTTGACTCTTGACCACAAAAAGTCGAGAATCGCCTTGATTTACTTGCATGAAGGTAACTTGCCACATACCGTTGGAAAGCTCTTGACAAGGACTACAACTTTGCTTCAAACCTCATCTCAATTGGAGGTCTTAAAAAAATTATGGGCTTCCAAAGTCGCAGAAGTCCCAATTTTGGGAATTTCAAGATTCCAATTTGGGAGCCCCAGGACAAAATGACATTTGGGTGCTAGCCTCATGGCCAGGCATAGAAAATACTATAAGGGGGAAGGTGGTGGCTTCCCCCAAGTGCGGGCGGTGATGAGTCTTGTGAATCCGTGTTTACTCGTGGCTCATCCATGCTCGAAAAATGTTTTCACTATGCATTACTCAATTTGTTATTTGGTTTGTGCAGGTCTGTGTGAATAATTGACTTGCTTTTCACTCTTGCTAATCCCCATTTCGAAATTCCAACACACCCCTTTACCTTCAAAATGTTGCAAACCAAGGAACGTGCCCCAACTCCTTATCTTTTCGTTATTTTTCACCTTAGACTCACATTTGAATAAATCAAGGAACTTGGGAATGCGACATTATGGGTTTGCAAAATAATGGGATTCATAATTTGGTAATTTCAAGATTTCCACTTGGGAGTCCCAAGGATTTATGTAATTTCAACATAATCCCCACTATTAATATATTTTTCCAAGTCCAAGTTGTGTGAGGTATGGTGTAGGTCCATGATACAATTTGACTCTCTCAATGCATTCATCACCTTCTTTTCTTGGTTTGTGCATTTGCACATATCCATGAACTCAAGCTTGTGAGTTTACCCTGGTTCCATCTTAAAATTCTCACATGTTTTTCTTCTCATAGTGCATAAAGTTTAGGAATGCACCCAAGGTTTTCAAATGTTCTATAATGCATTATATCAAAATGTTTCCCCTAATACAATGTGCCAAACATTAACTTTAACAAATATATTTTGCTTGCAATTTTTCAACACACTACCTACAATCATTCAAGACTACAAAATCCATTCTTGTAAAAAGGATTCAATAAAATTCATCTATATATAAAAAGAAAGTCTTGACAATATCTTGGGAATGTCACTGCTTATAAATATTTTAAAATTAACTTAATATAAAAAGTTATTTTTTCATTTGTTATGAAATATTGATATGTTTTAGGTTTATTTTAAATATATTTTCATAATGGATTACATGCACCTTATTTAAATTTAAATAAAATATAGATTATATTTTTTTCAATAAATTACACCTTTTTTTTTTCATGTTGTTTGGAATATGATCAAAATTACCAAGAAAAAAATTTTATTTTATAACTTTTAGCTTATTTTCGCATGAAAATATTATATGAACCTTCCTTTTTTTTGTAAATTATTTTTTCATTAATGTTCTTTTGTTTGGATGCTTTTGTCAATGTCTTCATCTTTGTGTTTTGTTTTGAAATCAACAACAACACCAGAGTTTGCATTTTCAACAAATTGCCAAGGACCACATGAAGTTCCTCTTTGAAAATTTCAAAAAATTTAAATAAAGAAATTTAATAACTACCATTTATGTTTTATTCTTTTGAGTTGTTGCTAAAGGTTTTGGAAAAGCATTATTACTCCAACAATCCATTGACCTGAACATAGTTGTTGGATGGTGGCATTAATTTGATGAAGTGGTCTTTCATGTATAGTGATGAGCATGTGAAACTTTTGAACTTTCTATTGAATCTTCTCCATACCTTGATCTTGGAATCTTGATGAGCACTAATTATTTCATCATCCATTATCACCAAAGATTTCACTAATCCTTCTCCACATCCAAAGTGCAATGCATTATTTTCAAATATAGGATAATACTTCCATCCCATTTGTGGCATTGATAATCTTAGAATCAATGTTCACAATTGATTCCAACATGAAAACCATGACCTCCATGAGAAAGCTATTGAGAAATATTTTAACAATAATCAAAGACAAAAAGAATATATGTGAATGCAAGCTTGAAGTACACAAAACCTTTATCTATTCTAAAACTCCTTACATAGTTGACAATGTGAGTAAAACTTGTAGAAGTTGATAAAAGAACCTTCTTTAGACATTATAAGTTTTGCAAATATAGATTTGCAATTCTACATGTTGTGTTGCCTTCTTTGTTGTTAACATAGAGAGTGAAGAGGGTGTAAATTTTTTTTGGTAATCGTGATGGTGTATAACAATGGGGAAAAAGGGAACATTTTAAGAACATGGGTTTTTAATACAAACTTTGAGTTAAGGAACCTTTTATGGGTTGTTATATAACATTATCATTTTAATAAAAAATCTAGGGTTTGGTGTCAAGTTACCAAGGTTCTCACATTTTTTCAACAATTTGCCAATAGTTGCCATGTAAGCAATCACATTCCATTTGATGTAATGTAATGTTTTGGGTGTGAATATTTCAAACTATGAAATTTTCTTAACATTTGATGTTATTTAAGATTTTGAGTGTGAATCTTTCAGCTTTTGAGAACTTTTTAACATTAAGTTATTCATCACATGTCCTTAGGTTTAATTTAATGTTGTGAAAGTAACTAGTTTGTAATGTTAAATTTTGGGTTTTGAGTCAAATTCTTATGACTTGGAACCAAACTATCACCCTTTTAGTAGAATTGGCACAAAAATCAAATCCTACTTGATAGTGTTTTTTGCTAGATCCAAAATTGAAAACAAAACTATGAAAAAACGTTCTTGAACACACAAGGTTATGTTCTTCACATAAGCAAGTTGATTGTTTTTTTGAAAAGTTGACAAGGGAGTTAAACTTCATATTTTAATACTAATATTAATTTATTGTTGAACGTTATACCCATATAATCCTTGATTTGATTTGCTATAACACTTTGTACATAAAAACGTTTTGAAAAAAATCTCTTTGCATTTGGAGTGGGCTTAATCCTATGAACTTGCCTAGAAATGGCTTCATGAATGTAGCCCAATGCTTCTCACTAGGCTAACAAAGTGAATGAACATCTTTTTTTTAATTTAAAAATGCCTTATGTAAGATAAAGGACCCATTCAGCGCTTCAAAGGTTTCCACCCCTTTTCACTTTCATTGGTTTCCACTCCTTTCACTTTGATAGAGGCTCAAACTTGTGAAACCCATTAAAGCAGGGCCTTACCCTACACATATACACTCACTCTAGCATTGCATTGGGGAGTGTGTGTATTGTGTACATGGAACCAAACCTCATTTTTTTAACAAACCCGAAAGTTTTTGAATTTGAAAAAAAATTGTGTGAAAACTAAAACCCAAAATTCAGAAATTGAAAAAAGGGTGCTCAAACCCTCACCCAGAGAACATCCAAATAGATATATATACACACATACATATAGATATATAGTCAGAATTGAGACCAGAGGTTCTCTTAAAGAGGAAGGACTTGACAACACTGGTCTGAATGTACCTCTATTAGCCACCACAAAACAGCCCCAGTTTCTATGGATCACTCTTTATAGCTCATTCCAGTTTCATCACCAAACTTCCAGCTTTTGGGTTACTTTTGTGCCTTCCCTTTTTTTTTTTTGTGTTTCCAGCTCTGTGCAAACTAGGCTAATGAGTGCACAGTCCAAACAGTGTTTTTTTCTCAGTTACAAATATGCAAAGGTCACAACCAAGAGTCAACTTTGTACAAAATGATGTGAAAAGTTGGAAAACTATGAAAATGGGGCTGGCCCATGAACCCTTCCTCTGAGAAGAAATTCTTCTCTAATAGGGTTTAGGGTTTCCCTATGCCTCATCATGATCAAATTCTTACTTGCTACAAAATCAGTTCCATTTGTCGGTGGTACAAAATGATGTGAAAAAAGTACTTTGATTGTAGAGGAGTGTGTTCAAACTATTTTATTTTTTAATTTTAGTGATGGGCCTCTTCGATTGGCTCTAAACCAAAAGCATATTCACACTATGTACTCTCCCAAAATCAAAGATTATCTAGCCTTTCCTTTGGTCTAGCTAGCCTGGTTAGGCACTAATTAATTTATTTTTGGAATTGTCCAAAATTCTGAAATTTACCTCCCTCCCTTGCCCTGCCAAAAATATGAAAGAAACTCTTGAACACTACACTAGCATTGTTTATATAATATACTATTTACTACAAGGGTAAAGATTTGAGGAAAAGAATGGGATAAAATGTGCTGCTATTGGGAACCATTAGAGAACCTTGTGGGAACAGCAAAATCCACAGCTGATTTCAAACCCCCGTCCCAAAAGAAAAAACTTTGGGCCTGCCCGAGTGGATGTTGAGCCTTCTCTCATTGGCTGCATGAATTTTTTTATTCCTATAACTGTTTGGTCACCATTTAGCCTAGGGCCTGAGCTATGTCCCAAGTTCTATTTTATTTTATTTTTGCAACAAGCCAATTTGATTGGCCCATCACTCCAAAAAAATGAAACTATGGAGGCTCCCCAAAATAGAAGGTTCTATTTTGAAGTATAGAGTTACTCCCCTTTGGCCCACCTATACATTTGATGAAGCATATGGGATAAAAGTGAGGTGCTATGGAGAACATGTTGGGGAACACACTGGGAACCCATTGGGAACTTAAAGGGAACATAGTGGGAACACATTGGGAACCATGGGAAAATGAAAAAAAAATCCTTCCCCCAATTTTGCCCAGCTAATTTCTACCCTTGTGCCAGGTTGACAATGAGCAAATGCAAAAAATGAGCAAATTTTGATGATGGCAAAAATGGTTGTGTATTGAATTGTAGAGCAAAAGGACAATAATCACAACTTATTTGGTGTCCATGTTTCAAGCTTTTCAAACACTAAACCTACTCACCACCTGCTTTCAGAGAGGACAATGAAAAGGACAACCTTTTAGTGATCATGTGTGATTTGCAGAGCTGAAGTGCAGGCCTTCACTTGGAATGGGCAGGATTCAAGCCCTTTCAGTTGAAGCCTGGCAACTGCCATCCCTGCCCTTCAAAAGTGGAGGATCTGAGCCAGACTTTGCCCCTTAGAAAGCATTATAGTCAGAAGGAGGGAGATGTGATGACCCTATTCAATAGCCTATATGCTTTTGTTGTTCTCTATATTTTGAAGGAATTATTTGGATACTATTTGGATTGAAGGATGAAGGACTGTGATGAAAAATCTAGGGATGGAAACCTAGGTGGATGAAACATCACATCAATGCCCAAAGCAAGACAACAAACTCTTGACGGTTAATGGTGATGGGAAGTGATGTGTGAGATGAGTGGTTTCTGTTTTTATGCTTGTTTGTTCTTTTGCACGTTATGGACTTGTGAGTGTTTATAATCAATAGTGCTTGAGTTTTTTTTTGGTGCTTGTCGCGGAGTGATGTGTGGAGCTAGATGGTTGTGAGGATTTTTTGTTTGGAAGTCAATGAAGATAGGATGGTTGTAGAGCTTAAGAATTAAGGATGTCAAAAAATCTGTGCAACTAAGTGTTTTTGAATTTTTACCTATGTTGTGGGATTTGCATTTGGAGTTTACGAGGCATTGGACTAATGTTGAAGGGATGAACGCCTGAAATAAGGACATTGTTTGTTTTCCAGGGCGGTGATGATAGTTGTTTATGTTGCATTATTCTATTGCACAATAAACCCCTTAGGATAATGTTGTGTACTATTGCAAACCTAGGTCCATGATCATGGGGATGATGAAAAACATAAGGATTTTGTGGGCGACCATATTGGCAAGGAAGGATGTATGAGTGGGCATTATGCTAGGGGTGGTTGAAATATCTTGTTTAAAGGAAGAAAATACCCAGCAGTTTGGGACCTCCAAATGTGAACTCGATTTGTCTATATAGTTTTGTTGGGTTGTTCCAACATGGGCATTATGGTTACATTTGTCAAACTTTTTGAAATTTGCATGCAGGACATTGGGGATTTTTGTGTTACAATATTGAGCTTCATTTGTCTTTACTAAATTTTAATTTTCGTCTATTAAGGGATTTCTATGGGACATGCTAGTGTGGATGTTGTGTATGTTATATCGAGATACTCTACTACAACTGTGTATGTTCTAGGTGGTTTGGAATCAAAGGTCATTTTTGATGTGGAATTATCACATGTTCAAACAAAAGGTTCACAAATTGATTGAACTATGGAACTCCTACTCAACTAAGATTATGGGACATAAAGGATCATAACACTCTAGTCCACTCTCACAAGCTCAATTGATCTTTTCAAAAACAAACTTACAAAAAACTAAAACATGTACATCCCTCCTTGATGAACACAATCCCATAGCAAATTTTGTACAACAACCCATTACACACATGACTTAAACAACCAAAGAAAAATATGCAATGCGAGAACTCAATAATGGGGTAACTTTCTTCCTTTGTCTAGATATTATTGTCCCCACATACTTAAATAGAATGCACTTTTTACAACTTGTTCAATAGTTTTGCAAAGATGAAACAACGTCTTGAATTCCCATAGATCTTTCCTAGGACTTGATTTCTTCCAAAACAACAATTTTAACCTTGGAATTCCCAATCACATGGGTACTCTTTTTCCTAGCAACACAAACACACATATAACAATGGACAATAGTAACATTAACAACAATTCCACAATTTGCCACATGGACCACTTCCAAAACCCCTAGATCTTGTCATCATATCTTTGAATCAATCCCTACATCCTACTATTAAACCCACATTTCTTCAGTTGAAACACATGTGCAATGGAAATTAAATGTTTTTAAGAAGAAAAACAGGGTCACAATGAAACATTCTTCCTCCATTTCCAATTGCAAAAACATTACATTGAAGGTTTTTAAACTTCTAAATGATGTTACTTAGAATCTAAAATTGTGGTACTTAATTGCCTTCAAAGAATTCCACTGCTCTTCAAATAGGTGCAACCCAGATGCTCCATCACTTGCATCTTCTAAGACTAGTTTGCAAAACCTGTGGACTCCCTCCACAATAAGAACAATAATCAAACATCAATTGTGGAGTGCTACCTCACCACAAATCAAGTTGTCACAATATAACCTACAACAAACAAAAATCAAAAGCAAATTAAATAAAAACCATTGCATTTCCCTCACCCATCACCTTTAATTGCTGGCATTTTGTCATTACTCTCTAGTAGTTGATGGCATTATGCCATTGCTTTAGGGTTTCATCCTTACCCAACTTTTCATCACAAAAAATTTAATGAACATTAAATTAAACCTGCTTTGAATGACAATAAGGCCACATGGTTAAGCCATGTTTGTTTCATTAACTTTAAGTTTGCAACTATACATCATCACTTGCACTATGTTATTACAACCCCACTTTGGATAGATTGCAAAGTTCAATGTTTGAAATTTGAGATTAGCAAATTGTAATTTTTTTGAAATGGGTTAGCAAACTTCTTTTTAAACTTGGCAAGGAGCATGTTGAAAAATCTACTAAAATGATTCTTGAGTTTGACAAAATTAATATAGCTAGTTTTTTACATGTGAACAAATTCCCAATGGTATATCAATATGGTCAACTTTGGAAGTTACTCCATGAAAATATATTGAATAGAGATTTTTAAAAATTATTTTAAGTATGACAACTAATAAAAATTTGAAAAAACCCATCATAAGTCCATAATCTAAATATTTTAAAAGCAAATCCCCAATTTTTTGAATTAAATGCGAATGGATCATTTAATGCAATTAATTGGACAAAGCTAAAGATTATAATATTACAACCATAGGATGATAACAACATGAAAAAACCCATCTAGAAATCCAATAAGCAAAGCAAGTGCATGACAATGTATAAACCATTGGAAAGATGAGATCAATAAAGGTTAAGAAAAATTCATGTTGTGAGAATGACAATGGGAATGGGTATAAATGTGTCTACATAATTATATAACCACACAAAAAAAAAAGAATAAGAAAGAAGAGTCATAAACATCATCTCTCCCTTGCATGACTTGAACTTTGATAGCAAAGATCAAATGCTATTTCCATAACTTCAAGCACACTTTACTTGTGGGTGATTTGACAAATGTCACCTATCCATTTCACTTTGTTCAAACCTACAATTGAATGTGCATAAAATGCTCTTGATTTTTTTGTGACATTTCAACTTGTATATTTTAAATACTTTCCCAACAAGGACCACACATCATGGACAATTACTTCTTGAATAGTGTCTAATGGAAAAGGAAACTTGATATTGTAATTATTTCACATTGAAAATAATATCACATGAATGGACATGCACACCATCAACTATGCGTCACATGTGGATAATTGTGCAACACAACAAGGAATATTAAAAATCATTAAATTTTGCTTGGGTATAATCATACTAATAGAAGCCAAAACAAATGTAATTACTGTTTAATTTTTCATGTTTTACTATCATAATTTGTACTAATTTTGCAAGTCACTAAAAAACACTCAAATACTATTTTTAATATATTATGCAAACATGTGATATGATTTGGAATGAATCTAATGAGGATAGAATATTCAAAAGCATTCATGAAGCAGTATAAAAACTTTTATTTTTGGGGAGAGTTTTTAATATGACATATTCTAGAGGAATTTTTTTTAACATATATTTACATGATGGTATATTGCAATATTTTTTTGAAACAACTTTGATTTTTTTCAACTTTAAAACAAATATTCTTGAAATATTTTGAAAATATTCCTAAATAAATAATCACCAAAGGAAGCAACGTTAACTTATGTTAACATGTTTTGATTCGGTTTCATTAATGTTCAAAGTTTTGTTATGCCACTAACCATTCATTACATATGTTTTCCAACATCACCCAACACAAGAAGTAATTTTTTAAATACATTCATTCCAAGTTCATTACTTTAAAAGTTCAAAAACCAAAATAATTGATGGATCGTTACAAAATTCCAACTACTTTCAACTTCATCAATTTCAAAACCTACCACTCTTAGGGGTGGGTGCAAGAATGAGTGGATCAATAGCCTATAAAAAAATTACCATTTTTTTACTCCAAAACAAGGGTATTTTTTGTGGGTTAAAATGAATCACAAAAGTTTCTAGTGGTTGCTTGGGCATTTTTTCCATTTTATCTAAAGCCCATTTTGAGGTCCTTCTTCCTAGAACATGTGTACAAGAATAATTCAAAAACAAAAAAACTAATATTTTATAGACTTTTGAAAAAACCTTATTTTTTAGCTTGTTTACAATCCATAGGTACAAATGCCATCATGCAAAACTTTTTAAACTCAAATTTTTTTAATATGTTATTTAACCAAAATCAAGTCCCTAATGAACACATCATAAATGATTGGACTATTTCAAAGTCCATATAAAAATTTATTGTTAAGATTATAGTCCATAATATTTGAATTTGAGAGTTCATATCTCTTGTATTTTTCTTGATTATGGGAATTTAATAAATGGAATAGATACATATTCAAGTTAGTATCCTTAAACTAAGTCCCTATTTTTTTAAAAAAATTATCTATCAAATATGGTCATTAAAATAATAAGCACTTTGCAAAAAATTTCAAAAACCCCAAAAATTAATCCAATCATTCTTGCACCCACCCTTAGATAGCCCACCTTGAATTGAAGAACTTTTCACACCTTCTTCTATAACACTATTATTTATGTCCCTTCACCATTTGACATTCCCATGCCCCATCATAATGTTTGTCTCTTTAATTTCTTTTAGTGTCTCACATTAGGCCATTCATTGTAGTTATGAAAATAAAGTGAAACATTCAAAATTATTTTTGCATAACCTTTCCATTTTGGTTACAAGGTTTCAATGACTTCTCTAGAATATGTTTAAAATGTTTTGTTTGTCCAATTGTAATTGACCTATAATCCTTTCCATTTGTTGTGTTAATTTGAGCAAAAGGATTTGAGTTTTGTAATAAGTCTCTAAGGAATAACTTGATGCACCTCCAAAAGTTTGCCAAATAGTATCAAAGATAATTTTCAAATTATGTTGCAAATTATTTTTGAGCTTGGGCTCTTTTTTTAATTTCTCATGACAAAATATGAAGGTTGTGAAATAGTTCAAAAAAGATTAGGATGAAGCACTTCACATTCACCTTTTGATCACATCAATTACACAAATCAAGACCAAAAGATAGTTAATGTACTTGAAGCTAAAATTGGGACATGAAATGACCACAAATTCATAACATGAATTCCACTACGAATTGAACCATTTCAAGAGGACTACTTTCCATATAGTATATGTTGCATGGGGACATACATCTAAATGAAATATTCTCAAAATTCCCAAAAGTGGAAGTCTTGAAATTCTCAAGTTTAAACCCCCAAAATGTTAAGAGGTCATAATTTTTTCAAAACATGCTTGATTCCTTTGTGTAAATAGTTGATTTTATGGCCTTTGGGATTAACTTTTTAAAGTCATATTTAACTTTTTGTTATGTAATAAGCTTCTCAATTAGATGTTAATTGACCCTCCAAATGTTTTTTGGTTAATGTGGTCAATTTTTTAGTTCTTGATTTGCGAATCTTTTAGCCTTTAAGTCCATTTTGACAATGCAAGTGTAACACACTATATCTTGCATTGAAAGCTTCTTAATGATCACAATATCACATAACTTAGAAATGTTTTAATGATCCCCAAAATGATGTTTTGAACATTAGGGATTCAGATGGAGTCCCAATCCCAACCCTTAATTTTGGGATGTCTTCCCAAGGGTTTTGAAATTGCCTTTTTTTGTACTCCCACACATTATTCACCTTGAGTGAAAGCATGTTTCATTTCATTGAGTTCAACACACATCTTAGACTTGTGTTCAACCCAACTAAAAAGGAAGCCCTTTAGCTTGCCTTCAATCTTATGGATACTTGCATACTCAAGTTAAGGTTGTGACATAATTAATTTATTGTATAAAATTTTCAATATTTTTTCCAAGTTAATCCCTTCTCACTTTTTAAGTCAACTTTGTGAGGACCATTTAAAGTTGTTTTTCAAAAAAAGAAACTCACAATTAGATTTGTTTTATAAGGTTTTTTACTTTTTAACAACTTGTAAAGTGTATAGAATGAAATATTGCCATTTAAACTATCACCGCCCAAGAGAAGATTTAAATAAGTATAATGAAAGGAAAATTTAAAAATGGATAGAAATTTAAAAAACATTCCTTCAAAACCAATTTTAAACATAAAAAGGGTTAGTCATATGAATGTCTCTCTTAATAAGAAGTCCAATTTCTCGAAAAGCAATGACATGAAAACTTTTGAGCTTCCTATTAATCAATGGTATAATTAGTGTGATTTTGATTCAATAGTTTTAAGCATGTAACATGAATAAATATAAGGAAAATTAGGTTTCTAGGGCCTTCTAGAAGTGGGACATACTAAGGAATTTATTTATTATTGTGACTCATGTGACTTTATGCTCATGATTCATATAGGTTGATGACTCATAGGATGAATAGAATCTATGAAGTTCCTCAATGACTTTCCTATCACCTAGTGTTAAAAATCATGTAGTTTGAGTGTGTGTAGGCATCAAGTTTCATACCGTAGTACCTTGGTAGCTTTGCCACAAAATTACATTATATATAAAAGTGTTGAAATTTTCACCAAAATTTGTTTTCAAAGAACAATTTTGGTGAGAGAAAATAGAGAATATGTTGGATCATTCTATTTTCAACATGGAATCTTCAAATTTAATTGATTATTCAACAAGCATGTGTTGAACCTGTCCTTGTCCTACAATATTCAAAATGAAGTTCTAAATTAATTTAGGTGATTTTGATATTTGAGTACTTTTGCTTGGAGTTTGCATACATAAGCAATGTAGGGCACAATCATGTTGTATTCTAGTGTTGTCAATAGACATAGGTTATTATGTTGGATGTGATGAGCAACTTGATTTCTAAACCTTTTCTTTGTGATAGACAAATTAGCTCATTAAAAAAATTATTGTTCCAAAATTTTGGATGATTTTGGATGACATAAGTTCTGAAAACTCTCCACTTCTAATACATAGAAGTTATATGCAGCCTCTCCATTTGACCCACCTATGTAATCTAAGATAGTAGGACTTTGGGCAAGGAAATTGGAACATGGGTACAAAGTGGGGCTATTGGGAACAAGGTGGGGTACTCATGACTAGAACGGTGCCATATGCACGAAACTTAAGCAATTGCAAGAGAGGACATGTGCGAAGCAGCATATTTTTTCTGTGCAAAATTTTGCCAAAATGTCAAAAACAAAAACAAAAAGGAAATTCTGTCACAATTGTATGAGTAGAGCTTTGGGCAAAGGATATGGGATGAAGTGTGGTCATAATGGGAACATCTCAAGGAACCAATGGGAATTTTGGGGGTGGAACTTATTGGGAACATGTTGAGAACCATATGGAACACATTGGGAACACCATGATCCAAGTGAAATTCAACCCCTTGCCATGTCCCCTGGAAAAGGAAAACACAAAAAACTAGGCCTCTTTGTAGTGCTTGCTGGCTCAGCTTCTTGGCTGAATAGAATTCCTCTACCTAATTGTATTCCTGAATCCTCGCCCATTTGTGCCTGGATTAATATCCCCCTTCTTTGATTGTGGGCACTGGGTACCTATTGTGAAGACCTAAGTACCTTAGGTGTTCATTTTCTAACCATCAAAGAAAACTATGCATCAAACCAAAATGAGTTTTGAGCCCTCTTTTGCTTCACTCCTTTCATTACCTTAGAATGCCATCTCTCTCCTTCTCTCCTTGCATCATCATTGCCATTGCCAAGTAGAAAGCATCCATCACCATGCATATCATCACGAAACCACCATCTCCATCCTCCACCCCTTTACTTGAATAAAACAATAAAATCATTGAAAAAGCATCAATCCAAAAGGGAAAGGAAGGAACAAAAAGAGGACAACATCCAAAGCCTAGACAACACCCCCAAAATGAAAGGGAGGAGAAGGCAACCGTCCAAGTCCAAATCTCAAGCCTAGGTCTTAAACCACTCAGTAATCTCATGAACCAAATTGGACAATGAGAGGGGAAGGAAGCCAAGCCTAGAAAAGGCCTTGCTACCACCCTTTGCTTATAAAATGTTCATAAAATTGACAAAGGACAATCATTCATGCCTTTAGTTGATCATGTCATATAAGCACATTGGTGTAAAAACGCATCTAGTTGTTGGTGCAAGCAATCGAATACCTTCACAACAAAAAATAAAAACGTATCTCCTAAGTCTTGATCACAATAAAGCCCATCCTTTGGGTGGGCTGTGACCAATCATGACAACTCCCCTAAAAAGGGTATTTCTCTCCTTAATTCCTTCACGATCCCTTAAAACCTTACCCCAAAAATATATTTCTTTCCCTAGGTAATTCTCTTCCTAAGGTTAGGCTATTATCAACCTACCTCTTAACTAATCTCAACACCACCAAACTACCCTAAATTCATTATGTGTTGTTGCCCTCAATGGATGCAGATCCTAATTTGCCAAAATGTCTGTTAATTGTTAAAATGCCTTGCCATATTCATAAAGAAATTTTGACACCTTTCTCAAACTTTGAATCCCTCTCTTTCTTTGACCAACTTTTTTGGTGCCACATTTGATCACTTGTGTATTCAAACATTTTTCACAAAATGGGATAACTCATAATTAATCGCCCTATCAAACTTATGCTTACCATGGAAAGGTGAAAATGGTCAAGGTGGGGTTTTCCTAGCAACAAAGGACTAGATCATTTAGGGTATATTTCCTTTAAGATAAATGCAAAAAGGCCTTAAAATGTTTCAAATGATCATATAATAATGCATAGGTTTATCTTATGTTGTTGAGTTTGCTTTTCATGGATGAAATTTCACACATAAATGTCAATGTGCATCCTTAATGGATGTAATGCATGCACCCCCTCGATTTCCATTTTGTTAGGTTTCACTGCAGGATTTTAATCTCGTGTAGGATTTATTATGTTCTTGGAATTTGATTCAATGTGCATAGGGTTTTCGCATTTTTGTTCTCTTGTAAAATTTATTATGTTGTTGGAATTTGATTGAATGTGAATAAGATTTTTGTGCTTGGGGTTTTCCTGAAGGTGTGGTTTTGGAGTTTCATCTTTCACATTATGAAATTTCAAGGCACACCAAACAAGCAAGAGGCATACTTCACATTAAAGTTTGTGTTTCTATTTGGTTTTTGTGTTTTGAACTTGAATTCTTCAAGTTACAAATGAATACATTTTGATTCATATGCATATTTTTATGTTTACTAATGTGACATATGTCATCAGCCCAAATGTGAAGATGATTATGTAATTGCTTCAAGTGTGAACATGACCTTAATGATAGAGCCCAATTGTGAAACAAATATCTTAAATTTTTAAAATTAATTTCCAATGATGAAAATTAATCAAAATTCAATATGTCCTCACATAAGGTCTAAAAATTACACTATCACTTCCAAGAAATCCAACTCATCAAGGGTTTCCAATAATACCAAGAGGTCAACTCATTTTCCTTAAAATTTTAAGTTTTGATTAAATGCTGAATTTTTTTGCTAAATTTTTTCAATATTCAATAACTCTTGTAATGTAGGTCTATACATTATGAAACCATGTCAATGCACCCCTACTCATTAAAAGCTTTCCGACAATACCAAGAACACATCAAGAAGCACCGAGGATTGGGAGATTTCAGCATGACAAACAAACAAACTACCATCCCTAATAGATAAATGAGTTAGTTTTGATAGTGTTGGGTGCCAACCTAGTAGTGCATGACAATTTTCATCCATTCAATGTTTCTAAAATCCCTTGTAAAGTCGTTCTTTGGTAACATTAGGAGGTTGCACAAGCCAATCTTAAAGTTTTTTGGGCTTTGGCCTAGTTACTCATTCAAAGAGATCTTGAATTCATTGAGATGGGTTTAGGGTTTAGGATTTCATATAAATTTTGCAACTTTTAAACACTCCCAACTATTTTGCCTATTTGCATAGCCTGAGTGGTTTCACAACTGAAAGCCAAAGTATGGGATAAATAAATAGTGGGACATTGTAATAGCTAATTCCAAAAACATCTACAAGCCCCACATGCCAAAAGTGACAAAACAGGCTTTTAAATCTCTAAACACAAATCCCAGAAATTATATTGTATTCAATCTGAAGTCCAATGGTTGGATAGACCACTGTAAATTTTGTACAGCATCAATGGCTGAAGTTGTGGAAGGGAGTGAAGGAGTTCGCCTTAAATGGCACTAAGGGTTATTGGGCCATTTTTATTGGCTATTGTTGGGAATATGCCAGTTGGGGGGGGGGGGTTTTGAAAAACCAAAAAAAACCCGCCCCGGATAACAGGGGAGTTTTTGGGGTACAAATTTGGTGTTCAAAAAA
>Ga0116231_10009570_pt1 | contig 16225 bp, 19 predicted proteins | sample S1TSphgellanicum_2_FD_89695 | JGI IMG/M metagenome (GOLD analysis project Ga0116231, IMG submission 89695) | Host-associated microbial communities from peat moss isolated from Minnesota, USA - S1T2_Fd - Sphagnum magellanicum MG | ecosystem: Host-associated > Plants > Peat moss > Unclassified...
ATATGCACAATGCATGGTCCATGTGGAGCTGCGTTCCCAAATGCCCCGTGCATGGAAGAAGGCAAATGCAAAAAATAATATCCACGCAAGTTCCAATCCGAAACGGTGACGGATGTAAACGAATACCCTATTTATCGGCGTAGAAATACGGGGCACACAATTGTGGTTCATGGCATTGAATTAGACAATCGTTGGGTGGTACCGCATAATGTCTATTTATCGACCAAATACGATGCGCACATTAATGTTGAGGTTTGCAACAATATTCGTGTAGTCAAGTATCTATTCAAGTACGTATATAAAGGACATGATCGTGCGGCTGTTGAGATTTCGCGCCAGAGCGACAATGCCACCGAAAGAAATGTGGTCGATACTGATGAAATTAAAAAATATCTCGACTGTCGCTATGTATCTGCATCAGGAGCAGCGTGGTGCATCTTCAAGTTTGATATGCATGAGCAGTTTCCTACCGTTGAGCGTTTGCAATACCATTTGCCCAATCAGCAAATGGTGTTGTTTCGCGATGACGATGATGTGTAGGAAGTGGCAACATGGTCAGCCATTTCCAGAACGATGCTGACAGAATGGTTCAAAACAAACCAAAAATCGAAAGTTGCACGAAGCCTTACATTCGATTAATTCCCTCAGCAATGGGTGTGGAATCGGAAGTTAAAGTGATGGACACTGCGCAAGAGAGGCATTGCCATTAGTCGCATGTATTATGCACACCCGACATTGGGTGAACGTTACTATTTACGAATGTTGCTGAATTGCATCAAAGGTGCCACATCCTACGAACATTTGCGAATAGTGGATGGCAGAGTGCACGACACATTCAAAGATGCATGCATTGCGATGGGTTTACTTGCAGATGACAATGAATGGGATCAAGCCTTGGAAGAAGCCGGTGTTTGGGCCTCGGGACGACAGTTGCGTGACATGTTTGCGTCCATGTTGATGTTTTGTGAGGTCACGAATCCCAGATAGCTATGGGATGCACATTGGGAGTCTTTGAGCGATGACATTGAAGCAATGACACGCTGTGAGCGTGCTAATCCAACTGTTACCCTTCCTGAGGATGCGTTAAAGGATCGTGCATTGTATGAAATCGATCAGGTTCTCATGCGCAATGGACACCGCCTGGAAGATTTTCCAACCCTTCCCAAGTCTAATTACATCCCTTCTGTTCATGGAGGAAACCGATTGGTCTAAGAAGAACTAGCTTATGATCGACATTCATTGACCGCAGATGCGGACAATGCAGAAGATAGTCTCAATGATGATCAACGCAACGCATACGAAATTATTTTGAATGTTGTGACAAACAAAGAGGGCAAACTATTCTTTATGTATGGCAGTGGTGGAACCAGTAAAACATTTGTTTGGGCAACACTCCTATACCATCTACAAGGGCAAAGCAAAATCGTGCTTGCAGTTGCTTCATCAGGAATTGCGTCTTTGTTGCTTCCGGGCGGCAGAACCGCCCATTCAAGATTTAAGATTCCAATTGATCTGCACGATGAGTCAACTTGCAACATCACACAATAGATGAAAGTGGCCGAATTGGTGCATAAAGCTGATATGATCATTTGGGATGAGGCATCGATGATGCATCGCCGAGCTTTCGAAGCTGTTGATCGCACCCTGCGTGATTTGATGCAATTGGATGATGCACAGGCAATCGAAAAAATCTTCGGTGGGAAAACCATGGTCCTTGGTGGAGATTTTTGACAGATCTTGCCTGTCGTTCCCAAGGCGGGACGAGAAGACATTGTCAGTGCTTCCTTGCCTCGATCGCATCTTTGGCAGCATGTTATAATTCTTCATCTTCATATCAACATGCGAGTCATGGCAACCAATTCTGAAGAGCAGCAAGAGTTTGCCAAATGGGTGTTGAATGTTGGAGACGGTAGTCTTCTCGCCATTGTAGGAGAAGAAGGTGTCGATCCAGATTGGATCAAGATTCCATCCCATATGAGGTTGCCAGCAGAAGATTGTAGCTTAAGAGGATTAATCCGAACTATCTATTCGGATCACCGGTGCCATTCTTGGGATGCCATGTATCTTATGCAACGCAACATTCTAGCACCCAAAAATACTGACGTTGATGAAGTCAACAATGTAATTTTAGAATCGCTATCTGAAGAATCGCACACGTACCTTAACGCAAATTCTTTGGCTCCAACAAAAGAAGGTGCAACTGTTATTGCAGGAATTTCAATGGATTCATTGTATCCGGTGGAATTTCTAAACACTTTACGATTTAGTGGTATCGCAAATCATGAGCTGCAACTCAAAGTGGGTGTGCCAATCCTTTTGTTGCGCAATCTCAATCAATCAATAGGATTGTGCAATGGTACGAGGTTGATTGTCAAAAGATTGGGTCAACGTGTCATTGAAGCGGAAATCATCACAGGGAACAATGTCAGTAAACGTGTGTTCATACCTCGCATCATCATGTCCCCCTCTGAGATTGATTGGCCATTTATTTTGCGCTGTCGTCAATTTCCAGTTCGAGTGGCATTTGCGATCATAATCAACAAGAGTCCAAGTTAAACATTCAACAACATTGGGGTATATTTGTCGTCTCCAATCTATTCCCATGGTCAGTTATATATTGCTATTTCACGGGTCACAAGTAGTGCAAACATCAAGATTTTCAGCGGCCAGGGTCTCGATAGATACATGCGAAATGCCATATATAAAGAGGTTTTGGAACTGTAGTTTGTAATCATAATTTCGTAATATGTACTGTCAAATGCACACAAACCTGTGCATTAGGCACGGGGTCCAAACTAGTGTGACATAAAAGCCACACATCCTCCCTTTGGTTTTGAGTGAAAAACTCATCTGGCTCTTCATTAATCCTTAATGGAGGAGTCAGTTGGATGGACACATTGTTATTTGTGGTGATGGTTGCATAGCTACCAGATTTTGGAAGTTTATTTGTTACAACACTAGACAAGCAGAGGCCATGTTTTTTCATTGGAAAACAATAACATATTGATAGATATTAGTAAGAGTGCCCAAATTCATTTTGATCTTGAGGAAAAGATAAGTGACTTAAAGTGGGTTTGTCCTCAAAGGAAGTAGCACATTGTTATTGCTCTCCAACTGGGGCAGAGCAAGCCTTCTACCCCAACCACAAGCAAATCTAAACCTAGACCCTGGTGACCTTGCATTTTTTTGGTTGGCAAAATTTTGCCACTTGGTGACCAAAATTTTTTTAAAAAAATTGTGATAATAAGGTTATTGGTAAAGTCAGGCGATTAGGGGGCAAGAAGAACAGCCACTTTCGGAATGTGTAACAGGGAATGAAATTTTACCAAACCAAATAATTGGGTTCAGAGAGTTCAAGCCACCACTATCTTGGGTTGGGCAGCAGGAGAGGCTTCTTCTAGGCTTGGTGTCTTTCTAAGGTTTTCTCACATCTCTTTGCACGACTTTCATGCTACTGACGATGGGTTTAGGTCCTAGGTTTCATGATTTTTCCTCTTAGGGCTCCTCATTGTGCATTCTGTGCTTCCGGGTGTGGTCATTTGTTTGAACTTCGATCCTTTCTCTTTTTTCTTCTCTGACATCATTGCCAAGTGTTTTTCATTTATTTATTTAAATAACTGGGACCCAAACTAGTTTCTCCACCAATTTTGGTAGTTTTATCCCCTCTTTCCTTTTTCCTGAGCGCCCTCACTGCTGCTAGATATAATTTCACTGCTCCCACCTCTACAACTATTATAATTACTTTTCAACCTTGTGCATTAAATGCTGAGTTTCAACATTTCATACTGAGATTTAAAATAATTTCATTACTTTGTGATACCACGGAAAGAGGGGATAGGGGGTGAAAGAGAGGGTGACTTTAATAAGGTAAATATTTTGGCTTTATATTTAACTTTTACCCTTTTACTTGGCTAAATTACAAGAGAAACTCCACGCAGTTTGGCAGGTTATTAGGTAGGTAGCTTGGTTGGTAGGTTACTAGGTAGGTAGCTTGTTTGGTAGGTTACTAAGTAGGTAACTTGTTGGGTAGGTTACTAGGTAGGTAGCTTTTTGGAGGTTACTAACTCCGTTTCGTTGACTGCCTACAGCCAGTCTGATGACAGGCTATAGCTCACATCAAGATCATGATCATCATCAAGCTCACATCACCATGATCAGCATCAAGCTCACATCAAGATCATGATCAGCATCAAGCTCACATCAAGATCATGATCAGCATCAAGCTCACATCAGCATCATGATCAGCATCAGTCTGCTTGTCTGTAGGGTATCATGCCCTCCCCCGCTGCTTGCATGTTGTTGTGGCATCATCTGATCCTATGTGCTTGCTGTATTTCATTAGAAGAATCAATCCACAGCAGTAATGACATGCACAGAGAGATTGTTTGCTTTCAGTAAGGGAGAAGCTGGTGGTGTCCTGTGCAAATGAATTTTTGTTAATGGATTGGCCATGGTTGTGCTTTGTTGTTAGAAAGTTGTTTCTACTCTGAGAGGGTGTGAATCCAACAGGTCGATGTAAAAGGACTGAAGAGACACCATAACTTTTTCTTACAGCTCTTGGCAGACAAATGGTTGCTTCTTCTCTTCTTTGAGACGTAACTTCTTCTGCTTTTTTCCTGATTAATCAATTGGACACGTAGGAGAAATTGTTACAACACTGTTCTTCTCAAGGACACAATCTTGTGTTAATGTGGTTATTATGGATGATGATGTTATTCGGCCATTTAGATCCTTTGCTTTTCTGACAATTTTTGTCCTGGATTTTTTTCCCTGCAAGAAAGGTTGACAGATAGCCAGTAGCAGGCCCTGAGTGGAAGTTCTAAGTTCAGTATTCATCGGCCATCACCCAATTGGCAAGACAGTAGTTGTCAAGGTTGAATATGATGGGGTCCTTTCTTACCAGAGGAATCATGTAAGGAAAATTCTACCTCTGAGGATGCTGATGATTGCATGCTTTTTTTGACTTGCAATTGGATTATGACAGGATGGTAACCATCCTCTTCATGTATGGTGCAAAGATGCGGAGCCTGATGTAGTCCGATCTTGGTACATCTTCTGGTAATTCTGACATATTGTGGGGAAATCTGCAGCATGTTGTTGGGCTATGTCTACCCAGCATACGAGTGTTTCAAGATTGTTGAGAGGAAGAAACCAGACTTGGAGCACTTGCGATTCTGGTGCCAATACTGGTATGCAAACTTTTTATTGTTGGGTTTCAGGTTGTTGTAAAATTGTTCAGTTGCAGTAGTGTAGTTATCAGCCTGCTGTGTTGAATATGAACATGTCAACATTTTGATTTATGAGCTTGCATGTACAGTTGCTGTCCAATGCTCTAGTAATTTCAGAGCTTTGTTCCAATGGGAGTGTGTGAGATGCTCCTCATGGAACAAACAGCTGTCAGCACGGGGTCTGTCTTGCAAATTGCAGGGACATATATACTTTGTGTCCTTGTTCCTCTTATGCATTAAGATCTTGGGTAAATTGCTATTTGCTTTGCCAATCTGTGCATTGCTGGGACCTCAAGCGTCTCAGTACATCCAAAGACTTCTGTACGGATGCTGAGTTGTTCTCAATCAATGAGGTTCACTTGTGCAGCACAAATTGCTAATCCTGTTATATGCAATAGAACTCAGTGTGAGGCAAACCCCTAACAGTGTCAACCAAACTTCCATAGGCAACTTTCTTTGTACCTTAGTGTTGCATGCTTTTTATTGCCTTCTCACTTGGGTCAATTTGCAATGTACACTTGTCTTTGTGCTGCATCTGGGTCTCCACAGGGATAACTGCTCCAAGTTCATCTGTGGTTCATCTTATTCTTTCTACAGAGATTGAGTTGCTGACATGAGTGTTCAACTGATGAAAGGATGTGGACATGTTTGTTGCAGGATAATAATTGCGGTGTTAACTGTGTCAGAAAGGGTAGGAGATGTACTTGTATCATGGTACATCCATCCACAAGGCAGCAAAACTCCACAGCTAGAGAGTTCTTGGTTATCATTTGTATGTGATGGTCAGGAAATAGACATGGAGGGTAAATGAAGGTTCCAGTTGATCAGTGGAATTCCAGTGAAAATGATCATAATGTATGTGTCTTGGAATTATTACATAGATCCTGTAAGAATGCAGACCGATGCTGAATTGCAATACTTGCACTTATCGAAGTGGGTGTAGTTTGATGGACAATGTTAGATATTTCTATCAGATATAATTCATGGCTGAAAGTCTGTGATTGAACAATGGGATGAATATTTTAGCACATGTCATCATTGTCAATCATTTACTGTCCTGTTTCTTCAGGGTACCCATGTATAGTGAAGCGAAACTTGCGATTATCATTTATCTTTGGTACCCCAGGGGCAAGGTGTGTCTCTATTTCCCCCCATCTCCCTTTTCATTGTATTGGACTCAGGGATGTGGCTGTTGCACAAAGCCCTGTGGGCACTATTTGTTGTTTCTAAGAGCAGAAGATGATCCTAGTGTTGGAGCTGTCATGCTTATTGCAGGGAACAACATGTGTTTATACAACCTTCTTGCAACCCTTTGTGTCAAGGCATGAACTAGATATTGACCAGAATCTGAATGAGTTAAGGATTAGGGCTGGTGAAATGGCTGTTGTGTGGTGGCAACGTGGGTCTGTCTATGCACAAGCCCACTTCTATGAGCTCCTGGATTATATGGCATCACAGTCTAACAGAGCTCACCCTACGATCTCACCTCCAGTTCACCCTGGGAATGCTCCTCAAACTCCTTGTGAGCCTACCCAGGTCCCTCCACAGGTGTGTGCCTGTTTCCCTCTATTCAGTATGCTATGTTGGCAACTGCAGAATCTCCTTCAGAAATCTAATAGAACCTCAGGAGGTAGAGTATTTTGATTTTTTGCTCACTATTTATTTATATCTTTGTATGTCCATTGGAAGCTGATATGGAATTTTATCAACTAATTGTTGCAAATCGAGAATTGAGATATCTATCTTGTGGTGAAGACTGACTTTTGTGGCCGTGAAGTACTAATGTCTATCAATGTGCCTTTCTCTTAATTGTTCAGTTTCTGTCACTTATTTTCAGTCCTCACTTAAGTTCATGTTCCACTCCTTCAGCAATTTTCTGTAATCTATTGTATACCCCTCTCCTTGGGTGATTTGGGTGCTTTATGAAGTTGCAAAGATGTAGTTATAGACATTGTTAAATTGAATCTCCTGTATTATATACATGTATCACATTCTTGTCATGGTGGCCATTATGTTCAGGGGTTAAGTTGATGTTATGCTCTGTGAGACTCCGGGATGCTCCATACTGTATGTATTTGGATGGATCCCTTACCAGGGAGCCTTTGGCAATGTGACGTAATTTGATGTTAGTTGACCTTGTAAGTGTCCACATGTTGCATGCTTGTCCTTTGTTTTCATCTTGATGCAGGAAGGCAATCAAGTGCATACACCACCACCACCCCCTCCTCCAGGCCATCCTCAGTCTGGTTCAGGAGGCACTTTGTATCCAGCAGTATCAGACCCTCCTCATGCTCTTCCAGGAGCAGGACTGTCTGCAGGACCAGGTTCCTATCCACCTGCTCTGGGGCAGTATCCTCTTGGTCCAACCTTGAGACATGCAGGCTCACATGCCATGGTGCCAGGTGAAGATGAACCAGAATATGATGTGGTTGAGAGGCGTTCACAATGTCTGGTTCCACCCACTGGAGAGCAAGAGCTTCCCTCACCAGCCTTCAATACAAGGAATCGTCATGGAAATGCATGTAATTGCTGAAGCTGATTGTTAACTACTCATTGAATCTTGTGCTGAACCTCCAACATCCAAACTGAAGCAAACTGAAGTTTTGGACACAAAAATCCCTGCTTTACATAGTAGAGACTTTTTAATGGTTTTTGGAGTTAAGATTCTGTTCAACATGGATTCCTGCCATGTGGATCATGACAGACTGTAGGAGATTTTGGTCATGGTGATCTCTGTGCCTTCGTGCATGCTCCTTCACTGAGGTCACATGGGCCAACAGTAAAGCTTTGGCCCTGTAGGGAATGATTTAGCATTCTCAGTGTGGGTAATGCTAGGTTAGCATTCTGCTTGCAGTGGGTGAGTGAACTGTCACAGGCACCTCTTTTGAGAAAACTCTTACAGGGCACCACAGATGTCTTTAAAACTTTTCAGAGGATTGTGTTTCTATATCCTTTACACGTCTGTCCCTGTTGTTTGTGCCAAGAACTTCTCTGGCAGGCTTCCTACTTGGAACTCAATCAAATGGAAGTTCCAAAAGTTCTTTTGAGACATGAGGTAAATTTATAATGAAACAGAGCTCAAGTGGGTTACCTGAGGACTAAGAGGGCCTTTGGCCTGAAAAATCAAACTATGCCTGAAAATTTGTTGCAACTTGGTTTTATCTAAGATGTCAAGCATTGTTCTGAGTAGAATGAATAGAACAAGAATATCACAAACAATGGTGGTGACAAGCATATATGGAAGTGGGTCAGTTTCAACTACAACCATCATGAGGTCTTGGCATTCCATTTCTCCCATTTCCTTACAGTGCTCTATTGTCCGAGTTAAAAAAACAGCACGAATTACTCCATCACAAATTGCTAAAATGGCTTTCAGAGGAATGACATAATATTAAGAATTGCATCAGTTTGGTATCATTAGCTCCAACATAACAACAATCTCTAACATTGAGATTAACAAAATATTCCAAGAGCTGATAAAGGTAATCTAAACTTTATCAAAATTCCAACCAATGCTCCACCTCAAGTGCTCATGGGAACATGTAACCAAAACTCTGGAACACAACGCTGAGAATTTTAACTCACAATTTCTTGGATGGAAATCTTCTACCTTCCAATGCATAATAGTTTTCCAACCATGTTGCAAAATATATCTCATCATCAGATTCTGTGGGATGCTTTTAAGAGTGAAAGAGGAGACAAACAGAAAGAGAGGAGCAGGAAGCCAACAAACACATATTTCTGTTGTCACGTCTGGATCTGGAAATGACATCCAACTGATGCATACACTTTTTTGAGCCAGTCTCTGCAACATAGAATACAATATGCATGACTACATGTACTGCACTGCGCCAGCAATTGCCTGCAGCATCACACTTCCTTCATTGATTAACTCAAACATTAGCAAGTTTGTTGAGTGTTTTCCAGAATTTCTATTCCACAAAAGCGCTAAGCAACAATGAAAAAATCTCATAATTGAAGATACACCAAACAAGAACACACCAGCAATACATACTGGTTTGGTACAGAACCACTTGATCTCAACATAGATTAACGTTGTCCATGCATTTTCCCAAGAGTCCCACTAGAGCTCATTTTGATGTGCAACTGTAACCATTGTGCTGGGAACTATATCAATGTGTGAAATTCCTTTGGTACAATCATCTTCAGAAGTTGAGGTTTGCTTAAAAGTGGACAAAGCATTGGAAACCATTGGGTGTTGTCAAGAGCTCAAGAGGGTGGAAAACTGTTTTAAAAAAGGTAGGTTTTCTGGGAATTGAATGAATGACTGTGGTCCCCAGTTGGTGCTACTTCTCAGAATTGCAAATTGTAGTATAGTTTGATTCCACATGACTATCTGCTGCCACCTTCGATCTTCAATATACTTACACAGGCTTGGTTTCATCATCCTCAGCATAGAATGTTTGATTCCCAATGTATTGTCACAACCCTACATCAGTAACCATAATATCAGCAAAGGAAATTCAGCTTCTTAATAGTACTTGGACATCAATACAGTTCTACCAAAAATATGACCTGAGAACAACACATCAAAGCCATATTGTAAACTCTCAATAAACAAGGAGAAGCAAAGTGATAAAGACAGAACAAGAAGATTGAATCCTTGGTATACAAAGTCCCCTAAAAAGCCAATGACCCACAAGTCATCCTACACATTTAATTGACATTTGAAACTCAAGAATGATTATAAAGTTCTTGGAACCACCAACATTAAGCATTTAGTCGAGTTCTTCATTCAGGCATGTGCTTTTCATTGGTTTGGAATACCATGTCTCACCTTCACATCTAATCACGTTATAACGGGCAATACAGTACCTCACCTTGATTAGTCAAGAGATGAATAAGGAGGAGGGCAGTGGGTGTGTCCATTGATTTCAGCAACTCAGTGACCAGCAGAGCATCACTAATAGCAATGCATGATTTTCTCTCACACACCCTTGTATCAGATGAAGCTGCACAATTTCCCACTTCACATGGTTGCCACATTCTCCCACCCTTGCAAGGATGCAGCATCAAAGCATTCGCCAACACAAATTTCATTTCCTAGTACATGCAAGCCCAAAAGATCAATCAAATTCAAGTGGGATTGCAAACAATTCTACAAGCATTCCATAGTGGATTGAATGGAAAATTTACAGATAGAAAGATGACAATGGGACCAATATCAAGCATCCAAGCACCAACATCCTAACCCTAAATGATTGAAATCCAACCCATTAAACAAAAATCCCTCAGCTAGGGCTCCCTCTGAACGACAATAAACCATTTCCTATAGAAAACTTATGTACAAATGACATTGATTCTCTCAAGCAATGCATTTTCAAAACTCAAATGAAGGAATTGGGGAGCCATATCTTGAGGTTCCTACATGTGCCAATGACCCCAGACTGGTCATAGAGTGAGCCACACAGCTCTGGAAAAATCTGCAAAGATTCTTGACAGTCCTTGACAGCCTCATCTAGAGCCTTCAAACTCTGAAAGTGCGAGGTGTCACTCCCAGCACTAATGACCCTCCTTGACATTGTTTTATACTTCTCCAAGGGCATCCCAAACACTCGTGCACCAACCTGCACAAATGATGTGTGGCCTCAATACTTGAATTTTTTTTAAAAGTTAAAAACACAAAACTTATTGTCATTGTGAAAACACTTACCATAACTTCTGCTGCAACAGCGAGATTGAGAAATTGCATGGCATCTTGTCGCTTTGTTCCTTGCATCTTCACCGATCATTTGAAGACTTCTCCTGCACAAACTTTGAGCTGCCTCATCATGCACTGCTTCCTTGATAAAATCTCAAGGTTGTTGATTCTTCCTTTGATACCGATCATTTCTTCCTTCTGGCTCAAACGAAGTTCTTCAACTTGAGTCAAAAGGGATTCAATCGTATTATCCCGTTGCTCCATATGTGTTTTGCTTTCTCTTACTTGAAGAAAGGGAAGGTGAACATGGAGGAGTCGCTGGTGGGAAGACCTCTCGATTTGATATCCTTTGCGATGAGACCACGCTCCAGTTTCTAATTCTTTCATAAATTTCAAGAAGGAGAAATGAGCTTTGCATGAACATGAGATGAGACCACGCTCTAGTTCTAATTCTTTCATAAATTTTCAAGGAGGAGACATAAAACTTTGCAGGAACATCGAAAGTAACGGGAGGAATGGGAAGTAGCAAGAAGGAGAAATGAGCTTTGCATGTCATCGTCGAAAGAAACGGGAGGCAACACGGGAGGAATGGGAAATGACTTTGCTTTCTTTCCTATTTTGCTCCAGACTTATCATGCATTCCTTGTTAATGCCATCGAGAAATTTTCCATAGGGAAAAATGAGGTGGAAGAATTAGACATTGTTCTCCATAATGGAAATTGGAAAAGTCTTGTTTTATGCATATGGATCCTCCATTTGCTTTGAAAGGTTTCATGTACTAAACAAATTGTCCTTCCTTCCTCAGTGGAGACACAGCCCTTTTCATGCTTTAGGCGTAATAGTGATATGACAGTACCAGAGCTGCTCTGTACAACTTGTTTGATCCTTGGAACAACTTATACAACTGTTTTTGGAACAAGAACACCATGTTTTGCCTTATTCAACATGGAGTACTTACACACCTTATGTGGTTTGGTTTTCCCTGCAAACAGAAATCTGACACCAGGAAGTTGGATGCAACTCCTCCGACAGCAAAGTTTCCTGCTCATACAAGACAAGCAACCAAATCTAAGACCCAATGTGTGAAAAGCCCATCAAAGACACACCCACCATTGGCAACATGTTCATGTCCCAGATTGCCGCACAAAATGTGTGCATGAGGTGGGGGCTTGGTAGCAAACATTACTTCTCTTAACACAAACATAACTATCTACTCTTGGAAATTTACAAACTAATGCTGTCATCTTCCTTTCTGATGGTTTTAATGTTTATGTGAATGAATGCTTGTAAACCTCCTCTTCTAAACTTTGGGCATTTCAAATGGTTTCTGGTTGCAAACTAATCGAAAACCTTGGTTGTAAGCAAGAGACTATGGAATTGTGTAGTTTGCATTTGGGCCCACATTTTCAGGAACGTTCACCAGGTGTTGTTGTGTCACATTGTTGATTTCATTTTTGGGCAACTTCAAGGAACATTTCCTGATTCCAAATATGGAGGCAGAGCCATTACACAGACAAGATGCTTGTTTGTTTTAGGGAAGTGTAGGAACAGGAGGATGGATACCTTAAAGGAAGGTAATAGAAAAGAGCGAAGTGTACATGGTGAGTAGAATGAATGAACTTCATATAAGCTGTGTTGGCATTGTTTGTTGGCTTTGCCCATAGCCAAGAGGGTACTCATTGGTGTAGGATTTGGTCATAAGAGGTTTTTGCTGCTGCCCTGCCCAGGACTATGCCTAAAGGGGTTGGGAGTTAGTGCTAATGGTGGCCTAAGCCACAGTAAAAGCATCAAACAAAGGTTATCATGAATCCAAATATACCTAGATCACAAGGTGTGTACAGAAGCTTGGAGAAGAAAATTGTAGTATACACTTTGTTACACTTGTATTAAAGGGATGAATGGAGTGTCTTATTGGAAGCTTTAGAACCTTCTCAGGTTAAAATCACGGTAAGTACCTAGGCTCCTTGAAATGATCTGCAAGAGTGAGTCCTACAAGAGTCTAATAAATAGAGTCAAATCTGTTTCTGATTGGCTAAATAGTTTAATTGGTCCAGGTGGGTTTCTATTAGTAATCTGTGACCTATTTGCAATCCTAGTTTTAGTTTTATGTTGGAAGAAAGTAATAACTATTGCATATATTCAAAACAACAATTGTTGTTTCAAATTTCTCTGAGGAGAGGAATTTGTGATTGAAGTCCAGTTGCAAATTTCAAATGATGCCATTTACAATGAAGCACTTACCTGGCAGCACAAGACTTATACTTCAATCTTTGCTGCAGTCTCTGAATCTAACCATAGAGCTCAACACAGCAGCCTTTCGAATGATGGTTTCTATTTGCATTTCTAGTAAAAAAAAACCTAGAACTCCACTATATCATTGCATTTTTCTCCATCTTGGTTGCAAATCTGTCTTTATGCAATTCTCTCAACTCAATATCTGTACAGTAAATGGCCAATATAGTATGGGTGTTCCCACTCCCTCGGTGCAGCCTGCAGTTTTGCAATACTTTGTTTTCAGGTTTGGATTCAACTTTGGTAAGTTAACTGCAAACTCAAAAGATATCTTCCATTCTGAGAAAACTCTTTTCAATGTAAATCTGCCTTGGACAATATATGACCAATTCCAAGTTTCTCAAAATCTGACATAATGTTTGGTTGTGTCTAGCAGCGGCAGACAGATGTCAGTGGAAGAACTGACAAAGGACCTAAATCAACTAAAAGATTCAAATTGGAGGACATCCAATGGAATATGAACAGGCTGTATGTGGGTCTTATGAAGAGGTGTGCTAATTTCAAACCTACTCAAACATGTCACTAGAAATATCTACAACAATTTGTAGGTGGCATAACAATGAATGCAGTCGTAACCTTATAAGAGTCACACACAAAGTGATGAGCTACCATTACTACACACTAACTTTGTCAAGCTCCTGATGGCAGGTTCCCAAAGATTAATGCAATTGATTGCTTATAGAATTTTTTGGAACCACTTGGTTTTAGATTGTGTTCATTAACAAAGAACTCAGAAGAGAAACCAAAGATTGTACAGGATATGGATGTGCACCTCCAGCAAAAACCAGCGTTCATAGAGATGTCACTGTAATGAGAACAATTCAATGGACTTTAGAGTGATAACAGTGACAAAAGGCCTCCCACCAGTTGTTAAATCCTCTTCAACAGATTCAGACTATTTATTATAGAAGCAATGTTGTTACAAAAATATATGCTCATGACACGGAGCCCACTACAGAATGATGATCTTCTTTTTCTGAAAACACAATACTGTGAGATTTGGATTCCATTCACTGAAAGAGCCACCTTTGAACTTTGATGATCATTCCTGCATGTAATTTCATTAGAATTGGAAGGAAAAATTCTGCTTTGGGCGCAGGATCCAAGCCAATCAAACTGATGCTTCACTTCTTGTGAACCAAGATCCTCCCACCCAGAGCGCACACAAAACATCTATTTTGTATATGTGGCAAAACAAGAGCAAATGCTTATGTGGAGAAAAGTCAAACAATGATAGAGCAAGATCCCTCCAGATATGGCAAGAATGAAATACCACCAATGCTGCTAGAGCAGCAGCCTCCCAACAACCCCCCACAATGTCAGAACACCTGCTTCAGCTCCTCCTGCCCCCCAATGGTCACTCTAAGGACACTTTTTCCACCTTCAACATCACCTGCTTTTTTCTATAAGGCTTTGGCAATATACTATGACAAATCTCCAGAAGGGAAAGGCAAACACAGTACCCTTGGAGAGAAACAAAGGGCTTCAACACCAAGATGAACATAATCCCTTTGTGGTTGGACTAAATGAACTACTCGGTCACATTGTACTCAACAAGAAAACAGAGGATCTTCTTCATACTCTTGGGAATTGAATGGGACAAATATCTTAGGCAAAAAGAGGTTAGCAGGAAGATGCTGCCCACCTCATGCATTGCACTGAGGAAGCCTTGCCCTTGTCTTGCAGGCATTCTTTCAACGAGCGATTCAAGACATAATGCTGCAAGAGCAGACATGCAGAATGCATACATATTTCTTCAAATTGATCCTACTCCAGAGGACATCTAGTCCAGGAAATGACGTTGGTACCATGTAAGCAGATGAGTATGAAGCAATGACGGCTGCACAAGCTGTTTGATTGTTCCAGTTTGGTTTAGGGTTTACTGGCACCAGAAGTCCCAAAACTTTTGCTCCTCTAGCGATATAGCTGGGTTTCTACAAATTATGAGTCAACTTGCTTTGGGTGCAATTGCTCTGCTGGTAATTTTAGGGTTTTAGGCTTTAGGCTTTGCATGTAACAGAAACAATACAACGGAAATCTTTAGTATATCAAACTGCAAGGTCCAGAAGGTATACAGACATACCAGCAAAATGATGGGGGGCTACTCCAGCAGGAAGCAGTTCGTGTCATACAAAAGGCATGCTACAAAAGCTCCGTATATCACAAGAGAGTTCATTAAAAACCTTATGAGAAGTGGCATATTCTTGGCGTCCTTGTTAGCATCTCTTTCGGGATCTTTGGTGGGAGCGTGGATCTCCGAGACCCGCCTTGAGCCCCGCCATGAGGCGGAGGGAGGATTATAAGAATAAGAGATCAATCCCGCACATTCAAGAGCAATTCATCACCAAAACAGGAGTTCGAAGAGATGAAAGAATCTACTAGAGACATGGAAAGTGAGCCTCGAGCGTCCGCAACAGCTACGACGAAGCGACGACGAGTACAGAGACGCCATAAACAGATCTCCCCCCGTTCGATTTCTCCCCGTCTCCCTCGCACCCCTGTGCGCTGCTGCCGCTGTCGCGATCTCCCTGCAAACCCTAAAAGAGAATTCATTTTCACCATTCACACACAGACGGGTTCTTATTGATCCACATCATACGATCCACGTTCACACTCAGACGGGTTCTTATCTTGATTTTTCCACTTTTGGGTTTTTTTCTACCAAAATCACAATCCGTTTTTCCCGGTCCTTTTTGCTCCATTCATCTAGTTCCTACTTTCATACATCTATTTTTCATCCCTTTCAATTTACCCACCTCACACCAACCCCGTTTCCATCCATCTGGACTTCACTACCGCCTCTTTTCTTTTTCTTTTTCTTTTTCCTCCAAAACCTTTGTTCTCTTTTTCTCTTTTCCTCTTGAAATTACATTCCTTTTAATTTCCAACTTCGTTATGGGCCCTCAACAATTTATGTACCACACCCAAATGGTGCCATTCAAAATAACTTTCTTACCTTTATTAGAGTTATCCATAAAGTCTCGAAATTCGGTTTTTGGACAAGTATAATATTGCTGAAAAAATAATATTTTCCTTCACAAAA
>Ga0116231_10009573_pt1 | contig 16224 bp, 15 predicted proteins | sample S1TSphgellanicum_2_FD_89695 | JGI IMG/M metagenome (GOLD analysis project Ga0116231, IMG submission 89695) | Host-associated microbial communities from peat moss isolated from Minnesota, USA - S1T2_Fd - Sphagnum magellanicum MG | ecosystem: Host-associated > Plants > Peat moss > Unclassified...
GGTTTGTGTGTATGGGGGGGGGGATTAGTGTTTTGGTGTTGTGTTTTGTATTGGGGGAATGTTTTGGAGTTTTTTGATGATATTGGTGGTGGGTGTTGGGGGTTTTTTTTTTTTTGGGTGACCATGGAGAGAGTTTGCGTGAATTGTTTGCGCTTGCCAACATGAGGAGGAGCAGGAGCAGGAGGAGGAGGTGTAGGAGCAGCTTCCAAACCCTAGTTTCCTTTTTCTGCTATTGAAGAAGCAGAAGCAGAAGAAGAAGATGGCATTTTTGAACTGTAGGCTGCGTTAGCTCTGTGCGTGTTGTGTTGGGGGGTTTTTTTTTTTGGTTGGGTTGGTTGGGTTTTTTCTGCTCTTGGGTTGCTGGAAAACCCTAGCTAGGGTTGATCCAGTAGTTGGAGGAGGACGAGGACGAGGAGGGAAGGAGCTGTTTTGAGCTTCACATTGGGTGGTGACCTAATTCAAGCTCCAGCATTATGTCGGAGGAAAGGGACTCGGAGTTGGCATCTATTGGCCAGAAGCTGGCCAAGGCAAAAGCCAAAGAGGCTCTCTTGACACTCTTGCCGGTAATGCTCAAAATCTGCATGTTTGCAAATGTGCAATTCCTCCTTACCAATTGCATACACAGATAGGTGCATGCACACATGGTTTTTAGCCCAGTTTCAAAGCAGCTGTTTTTGCACAGACAAGGGACCTGTATTTACTTCTTCCATATGTCCAAGCCCCTGCCCATTATGTTGGGTAAGGTGCCAGGTGATGCCAGTAGGGCGAGAATGGAATGATGGGTCACTCCATGGAATGGATATGGGTGAGACTATTCCATGACATTAAGGGCCAGGGTAGCAGACTCAATGATTTGACAAAAAAAATAGAATTCATGTTCAGCAGAGATTTCGGTCACTATTATGACGAGTGTACAATTGTCAGCCACCCACTGGAAGATTATATCATATAATGTGATCAAGAACATGATGATAATAGTCTGCCACCACAGACCCTTCATGTTCTTTGATTGCTCAACTCTGTCTCCTTTAAAAAAAGGGGGGGTTCTAGGGTTTTGGCAACCTGTTGTGGGATTAGCATAAACTTGAAGTCATTGTTGATGCAAGAATTTGGATTGCCAGAATATCAATCTATCATGGATTTGTTGGTTTGCCTTTGTTGTTCCTTTTGTCCTTTCACTGGTGTCTGCACGCCTTAGTCCCTTGGGTCTCAGGGACTAGTAGCTCTGTTGGAGTAGTCAGTTAGGGTGGTACTTAAGTCTTGAAGAAATCGGGGAAAAAAAATTAGGGACCTTCCTTCTCACAGATGCTGTGAGTTGTTTTGTGGGTTGACTAACATATATCACATTTAACAATCATAAGATCTATTGATGTGCACTCACAGCCTATTCAAGGTCCTTGGCTGGTGTGTGAAGCGGTCTGTTTCTGCTAGTGGAATCTTTGTCCTTTCTGACATGAATGCACTTATGTTTTTCCCAGAAAGCTGCAACCATGCTAGAAGAGGTGGAGCAGTCACCACCATCAAGCACAATCTTTGCAATGAAGGCATGTTCAGATGCACTTGTAGACCCAGCTTTACTGCGACATAAAGACAAGGATGTCGGGCTGCTTGTGGCCCTCTGCATTAGTGAAATCATGAGAATTGTTGCACCAGATGCCCCTTACAGTGATGATTGCTTGAAGGTATGTTTGTGCTTTGTTATGTTTGTTTCTTCTGTGCACAAGCTTCAACAACCGACTCTGAATTCTTTTTCATATGCATGTTCGGTGTTGGGTTTCTTCATTAGGTTTCAGTTATGTGGGACAACACTCCTGCAGTCAGTTTGTTCTCTCACCGATGGTAAAATATTCTCTACAGGAAATTTTCCAGTTGATTGTGGACATCTTCCGAGCACTGGATGATGTGGACAGCCCTTTCTTCTCCAGCAGGGTGAATATTCTGGAGACGGTTGCAAAGGTCCGGTCATGTGTTGTCATGCTGGATCTTGAATGTGACGACCTCATCACAGAAATGTTTCGGATCTTCTTTACCACTGCCAGGTTAACTTCTCACCCTTGACCTCATCAGAAGTATCATCAGAAATTTAAGAAGTAGGGGCATCTCAGAAGAAAGTCTTACAACTACCTTCTGGAATACAAATATTTCATGAATGTGTTTGTAGCTTGTGCTGCCCTTGATTAGATGGTCAGTGGGATAGGTTTTCTTTTTCTTTCTTTTTCTGTAGTTCTTATGTTAGATCTAGGTTCACTGCTCATATCAAGGACAAGAAGGTACATGTCACCTGTGGCAATAACATCTTTCTGCAAATGCAGTGACAAGCATCCAGAACACGTGTTTCTTGCAATGCGAAATGTCTTATCATTGGTCATTGAGGAGGGTGAGGAGGTTTCATCACAGATCTTGGAGATTATCCTCAACAATCTTCTGAGGCAAAAAGAGGTATTATGAATGACCCAAGTCTGTTATATTCTGCTGGGTTCCATCAGTTTGCACACAGAACTAGTCTCGGAGAGTGACCGGAACAAACTCTGTTCTTGTGGGTGCAGCAGATTTCGCTTAGCTGACATCTGAAAGAGTTGTAATCTGCATATACTATTACTACTCATTCTATATATCTGTTATCAACCCTGTTTTGAGCAGGGTGTATCAGAAGCTGGACACAAGCTGGCAGTGGCAGTTGTGGAGAATTGTGCAGACAACCTGGAGCCATATGTGCGGAGCTTTTTGACTCTTGTGATATTGGAGGGTAGAGGCTTACAAACTGGGCTCAAAAAGGACTATCATGAGATCATCTATGAGATTTACAGTTGTGCTCCCCAGATGCTACTGCATGTCCTACCCTATCTCAAAGAGGAACTTGTGGTATGCACTATATCCAGACTGTGTGTTATTGAAAGGCAAGAAAGTTTGGTGCTTTAGTTCTCTTCAATCTTTTGTCTCCTAGGCTTTAGGGTTTTGTCCTTTATTCAGGAAAAGGGTTGCATGGGTATGTGTGCATCATTTTTGTCCAGTACTAGGCATCAGGGGATTTGGTTCAGACAATTTTGTGATTTGCCTTCATGAAGTGGTGGGATGCACTGTGAAGGCTTTGCTAGCCTGCAAATGTTACAGAGATTATAGCATAGTGGATTGTGTTTTTGGGACTCTGGATGGGGTGCTTCAGTCAAATCAGGTTACTGTACGCTTGAAGGCAACAGTGCTCCTGGGGCGGATGTTCGCTTTGCCAGATCGGCAAGTGGCCAACGGATATCAGCAACTTTTCTCAGAGTTTCTGAAGAGGCTGAATGATGAAGATGCGGATGTTCAAATTGCTGCTGTCAACTGTGCGAAAGCATGTCTGGAGACAATGAATTCATCTGGTGTGGAGACAACTGAAATTCTAGGTAGGTTGTCAAATAGCTCATTGCAGCTTGAATGAGGATGGACTAGTGACTGCTTTGATTAGCTATCTCTCTTTACTGCTAGGTAACGTCATGACTGAGTTGTCCCAGTGCTTCCAGAAAGGTGACAGAACCTTGGGACACATACTTTTGTGTTGACAGTGATGTTTCTGGTAGATAGTTTGCAAGTGACACTCAGAAGGTTATGACTTGACTTATTTCTTGTTGTGTTAGTTTTGGTTTTGCTGGAACTGTTACAACAGCTACACACAAAGTATTATTGTGGAGTTTCTTTGCGGTCTCATAGATATGTCTCAATAGGATTCTTTCTGTCAGTAAGTCAGTAGAGACTTTGGCTCGAAGTGCAGTGGCTGTATTATATACAAGCACCTTTTCCAGTTCCAGGAGAGAATTGGGGTTTTATGTGTCTTGTTGTGATTTGTGCCTATGATAGAACTCCATCCTTAGCTTTTAGGGCCTAATACTGAAGTGTGGTTATGGCATTGGAATGTGCAGTTGCACTGGGTGATCAGCTTCTTCACTTTGATGACGGAGTGCGCATATCAGTGATGAATATCATATGTGATTTTGCAAGAACTAATCTGGACTTTAATCCCCCTGGTATCCTACAGAAAGTTGGTGACTGTCTTCAGGATACCAAGGTTGGCCCAATATCCCACCTAACCAGATTCTTACAGCAGCTGTTTTGTATCAATCACTCATGAATTGCTCGTCATCTGCTCTGCTGTTCTGATAGATGTGAAGCCTCAAGCGAAGGATGAATGCAAGGATGATGCAATTGAGTGATGTTGCTGTTTTTGAGGAGCCTCAACAAAAGGATGAGTGCATAGGACAATTGTGTTTTTGTCTTTCTCTTACAAGGTGCCTCTTACATCTGGTATTGGGTGATGAATCTGGCCATGCAGGCTTCAATAGGAAAAGAAACTCTACTTAAGTTGGCAAGTGTTTATCGGAACTACTGCACAAAATCCTTCAAAGGTTTCAAGGCTGTCCATGACGAGTTTGAGTGGATACCTAGTAAAATCTTACGCTGCTGCTACGGGAAGGGGGCTGCAGATGATTTCAAGTGAGTTTGAATATTTCTCTATGGACTGAGGAGCGCCAGTCCATTTTTCCTTTAAATTACTGTACTTCTCATCATAAACTAGCATCTGAAGGCAGACCGTTGATGAAAGTTACTCACCATAGCTCTGCTACCATTAGCTCTTGTATGATATGTTATACTGAGAGCAGCTCCACCCATGCTCAGTATGTGGCCCTGCAACAAGATTTCTCTCTTCCAAGATTAGTTATTTACTTTTTTCCAACCTCATCCATAAAACTGAAACTGGGACTTGAAAAGGTGGGAGACTACTAGTAGAAACCCACCTGGACCAATCAAATCATGTAGCAGGTGTTAAGCTTTGCTGTGCCTTTTGCCAGCCTCAGCATTCTGTGCAAAAATGCTGCATCAAAACCATTTTGCTGAGCCAAACTGGCATGTTTTGACTTTTCTTCATCCAAAATTTACTGTACAGTACTGGTGGAGTCAATGAATGAATGGTTTTGAGGTCAAGACGTTGATACCCAGTTTTTAAAACCTCCATTTCAGCATCTGGGGCTGATGTCTTGTAGGGCTAGCCCGTCATCTAATTTTGATCCATTGCTGTATTTTCCATTGGTGGTTAAAGTCAATCTCCTGACAATTTTTAAAGGACATAAGCTGCCATATTTGGCTGTAAAGTAGCGTGTTCTGCAGTTGAAGAGAATGAGTATTAGCCCACAGGGTTTGGAATGTTCTGGGTTGTTGGGCAGACTACTGGATCCAGAGATTGCGATTTTTGAGGAGCTTTTTGATGCAGACTTGCCTGTGGAGGAGCAGGCAAAACACTGGATTGCCTTTTTCTCCTTGTTTGATGAGCAGGATAAGATCGCCCTTCAACATATTTTGTCACACAAGCAAAGGTGAGGAGTTACCGAAAAGGCCTTTTCTATTGATAGAGTGTTTTTTTGGGGTCAGTGTAATTGTCGTGTGATCCTTGCATCCCTTCAGACTCTGGAAAGAGATGAGGTCACAAAGGTAAAAGTAACATTGGAGAGTGGCTGGAAAATTAGGGGTCACGAACGCCACAATTGAAATACTGCAATTGCATAAAGAATTTCAAGAAATGAGAGGGCAACGGAGGGTTGATGAGGATGCTTGTGTGGATTTGCATCTTGGGTGGTGTCCACACAGATTGCAGTTGGAGATGGTGGTCTACCTTTCTGAGCTACGGACAGCCAAGGTGCAAGTCAACTCTTTGTTGTTTAAAAAACACCTCTCCGAACCTTTCTACATCTTACACTGCTCATGCCATTCTAATTCAATTATCTTTCTTTAGCTGAAGTCTTTGTGGGTCAGGCATGGATTGCTTTACTAGATTTTGTCAGAAAAGGTTATGAATCAGCTGGCTGGAAGTTGTGATTCAATGCTGAAAACAAGAAACGAAAGGGACACTCGCAGGTTCTCTGATCTAACCACTTGTGCATAAGAGATACAGCCCATGACAAAGCATGAATTGTGCAGGAAAAGGACACACCAGATTTTCAGAAGAGGTTGCAGAGCACCTTTGCCACAATTGCTCAGCAGTTTGCAGATCCGAAAAAAGCAGAGGAAGATCTGAAGAAGTTTCACAATATGAGTGATGTTGCTGTTTTCAAAGAGCTTTCCTCTTTGCTGGATCCAAGCACCACTACTGCTCATGCACACAGAGTTCATGTAGGTCTCCTACCTTATATGCAGGCTCTTTTGAGCTTCTTCCAGGAGTGGTAATAAAGAGTTTGTCCTGCCATCAATATCTCCGTCAATTCAATGCCAAATCCAAGAGGGTTTGGTGTTGAGTGATACATCAGCGCTGTCTGTCATAAATTCTTTTCTGGTGAGATGATGCAGAGGAGAAATAACTAAATTTCAAGCTTACAGTTCTGTTTCTACATCGCTTCTCTCATACATGACTTGTAGGCTTGAAAATATTTCCAGTATTTCTGGAAAATGAGCTTATGAAAAATCTAATGACTTGTCTGATGGGGGGAGGTGCAGGCAGAACTATTGAAGAAGATAGGGGAGGATCATCCACAGCACAACTTCTTGAAAACATTAGCCACCAAGTGTGCATATTCCGTGCTCAGTAGGGAGCATGCTCATGCTTTTTTACAGGAGATTCTCATCAACAAAGACTCAGCCACAAAAGAGCAAACAATATCAATTCTTGATCTGCTAGGGGTACTGGCTTTTTATCTTTCCTAAGTTGAATTTTTTTTTTTTTTTTTCCTAGCCTGATAGATTGGCCATGTTCCTATAGTATATATGCACACAAGACCCCTAGAGGCTTTCCATCTGTCAACATGTGAAGGTTGCTTGATGAGATATGCTAGGTATGTTGGACTGTAGGATTTAGGGTTTTACAGGGCTAGGTGAACACATCCTGACCTGGGATGAATTGGGCTGTGTTCGAATAGATCCTCAAGATACCTGGAGGCCTCCTCCTCCTGCCAACTTATAAAGTTGTTCGTGGGATGAATGGATGCTTGAAATGCTAGCTGTGGAGGTGCTTCTACTTCCTAAGTGAAAAGCATACTAACGTCACATTTCACACCCATTTCCTGCAGGAAGTTGCTGCCTATTGCCCAACACTTGTGGAAGATCTGAAGGAGAAATTGGAATTGTTGGCCAAGGATGACAAGGAATTCATTAGAAAGGGTGTGTTAAAGATCATCTCTAATAAGGCTGGGAGCTCTTTCCGTGAAGACATGGCTGGATCTGAGGTTAGCAGGTAGGGTTTGAGTCAATCACAGAACATTTCTCTCACTATGATAGTTCCATGAATGAATGAGTGCTAACTACAAGCGATTTCTTCCATCACTTGAAAGTCTCTCAAAATGTTTTGGGTCATCATGGTTCTCAGAGACGCTGGCCTCTCTCACATTGTGATTTTACACTTTGCAAAGAGCATATTGCAGTTTAGGGTTTAGTTTTTGGAAGTTGCTGGTTTCATCCATTGCAACCTTCTGCAATCTCAAGTTTTGTATGCAGTTTGGTTTTGCAGTCTACAAACTGCTCTGGTGATCTATTGCCGGGGGGGTTTGTAAGAGTCAATAGAGATGATGACCTCCTGTGTGATGATGCAATTGCAGTGGGACCCAATTGCAGTTCAAGCATTTGAAGGAAGGAAACTATCACTTGACCTGTTTCATGGGCAGTGTTATTGGTCTTCTGATGGTTGTGGGTCTTGCTTGGTATGGCAGCAAATTGGAGGCAACAGCTGAAGAAGAGTTCCGTGTCCAGGAGGTGGAAGATCACAGCAGCAGGGATATTCTTCACAAAAGCCTGCAAGTATGTTACATTTTTCCTTCATTCATCTCCAGAGGCAAGAAGACAAGGGTGCAAGAGTCAATTGTCTACTTAGAAAGATCTCCCTTGAGCTTTTCATGATTTTATGTGGCTCAGGAACTTACAGTTGAGCATTTTTTGGGCTTGATTTGCACTGTCAAGAAGTTGCTTTGATGTCTCTTGCTGTCTCTTTGATGAGTTGTGTTGGGTGGTTTTGTATACACTGTCAGCAGTCTAGTCCAAAAGGCCGGAAGCAGGGACAAGCAGTTGGTGATGGAGAAGTTTTGTCTGCAGATGAAAAGGAAGCAGTAGATGAGGTGAACCACAAAGGGGGTGACCATGACAACAATGTCATGGCAAAAGGTGCCTCAGGTGTTGAAACCACATCATCAGGAAAGGACACATTGGAGGATGAAGAAGAAGAAGAAAAGGAGCAGGAGGAAAATGTCCCTGAAAAGCGCAAACGTGGGCGCCCAAAAGGGTCTGCCAAGAAGAAGCCTAGTTCCGGCAGGACGAAAACCACTGGCAAGATGATAGGGCCTAAGAAAATCTCTGTTGCAGTTGGCATGGAGCATGGAGAAATGGAGCAAGACAAGAATCTTCCTCCACAGCTTGAATTTGGGCAGCCTGAAGGCAGCTCCAACAAGAAGGATGGCAGTGATGTTCTTGAGGAAGCTGAAAAGGATGGAGTGGAGGAACATGAAGAGCATCACCAGGTGAAGAATCCTGAGGAGGATGGGATGAACAACAACAATCATGAGAAGGATGACACAGTCAAAGATGTTGAGGATGTGATGAATGGTTGCAAGCAGGACAGAGTCCAGGAGATCCATGAGGATGGGATGCATGATCATGAGCTGAATGATTTGCAGGTTCGTGTGAAGGAAAAAGTGCAGGACATTAAGGAGGACGGTGCTGAAGTCCAGCACAATGTGGTGGCTGAATCAAAAGACAATGAGAATGAAGAAGCAAAGATTGATGAAGAGGATGCAGCGAAGGATGGAATGCAGGACAAAGAAGATGAGATTGAAGCTCATGTGGTTGACAAAGTAGAGGATCCTGAGGAGCAGGAAGTGAGAGACCATGAGAAAGATGATGGTGGGGTGCAGCAGCAACATGAGGAGAAGAGGCAAGTGACAGCAGGCCATGAGGTTGAGGGGGAGGAAAGGAGGGAGCCTGCAAAGGATGGGACAGGAGATCATGCTGGAGACAAATCGGAAGATAATATGGAGAATGCAACAAATCACAACAATGATCATGGGTCCAAGCACTCTGAAGGGGATGTGGTGAAAGACCCTGTGGAGGATGAGAGGAGTAATGAAGAAGATGGGTTGCAGGTCCAGGATGGGGGTCCTGTAAAGGATCCTCACAAGGGTGAGATTGAAGAGAAGCCTGCTGGACTAGACTTGGACCTGGACCACAAGGAGGATGGCAAAACATTCAATGGGTCTCAGAAAGAAAATGATGCTGGTGATAGCAAGGACACGGATGATCAGGAGGGGAATGTAAAAGATGACCATAAGGAGGTAACTGTAGAAGATGACAATAAGGAGGTAACTGTGGTAGAGGGCACCACCAACAAGGGTGGACTTGGAGACCTCCAGGTTGCTGATGAAGTGAACAGTCATGAGGATGAGGAGAAGGGACTGAGCCGGAAAGAGGAAGATGCAGGAGTAGATCACGAGGATGGGTCAGAAGGTCACAAGCAGGAAAGAGTTGATGACCAAGCTGAGGAAGAAACTAAGGGGGAGATTGGGGTAAAGGACAGCAAAGAGGATAGCAAGGATGGGCAAGAAGATGATGAAGGTGTGATTCCTCAGAGACCAGACACCCTAAACCCTAAACCAGAAGAATCTGAGCAAGGCAAGGAGGAAGACAAAGAGAAAACCCAGAAGTCAGATACAGGTGAAGTTGAAGATGAAGAAGAGGGGGGAAGGGATGATCAGCAGGTGAACTTCCTTTCTGCTAAGCAAAAGCGTGGGCGACCCAAGGGCTCAGGGAGGAAGCCAAAACGCAGGCACACCAGGGGCTCTGGCAAGAAGGATGCTAAGAAGACAGTCACTCTTGAAGTTGAAAAGGATGGACAAACAGACCCAGAAAGTACCAGAGGGAAGGACACTGAGAAGGGTGGTGGTCGGGAAGAGGCGTCGCCTCAAAAACTATCTTTGAAGGATGCAGGGGAGGAGAAGGACCAAGAGGGGAGCCTTCATGCAAAGCGCAAACGTGGGCACCCAGTCAGCTTTGGTGAAGGAAATGCTGCTGGGGCTACGCCTCAAAATGAGACAGATGGAGAAACAGAGCCTGGAAAGGAAACAATGGAAAATGATAGAGAAGACCAGGATGAGAACCTCCCTGTAAAGCGTACACGTCTTCCAAAAGGTTCTAGCAAGAATCATCATGTTGGAGAGCTGTCAAGTGAAGACAAGAAAGATGAAGAGGGTGGTGAAGATGATCAGGATGTTGATCAGACGCCACAGCAATCAGACGAAAAGGAGCACGAAAAGGAGCTGGTGGAAAACCTCTCTACAAAGCGTAAACCTGGACAGGGTAGTAAGAGAAAACTGCCTGTTGGTGATGGAAGAGCTCACAAGAGTCGGGAAGAGAATGTTGATCCAAAGCGCAAACGAGGGCTTCCTGAGAACTCAAGCAAGAAGGAGGAGGTATTGGATGAAGATGTGAACAATGGCAGAAATCAGCAAGAGCTTGATGTCAGCCCCCCCAAGTCCAAACACAAGTTACCCAAGAACTCAGTCGACAAGGGTATCGAGTATGTATTTAATGGTCATGATAAGGATGGCGATATGGATACTGAGGAAAACCTCACCCCAAAGTCCAAACCAGGGCATGCAAAGGCCTCTGGCAAAAAGGAAAGCAGGCGTGTGTCTAGTGGGAAAGGTGGCAAACAGGAGGAAAAGGAAGAGGGTGGTGACCAAACTCCAAAGCACAAAGAAGGGCGTCCCAAGGGTGGTTCAGGGGGAAAGGAAATCACATATCCTTCTGGTGGGGATGAAAAAAAAGCTGGAGAGAAAGACAAAGAGACTCATGTCTTCACAAGACGAAAACCTGGGCAACCCAAGGGCTCCATCAATGTGGCTGGCAGGGAGCTCTCTAGTGGTGATGAAAAGGCAACATCAAGTGCACAAAAGGTTAGTTTCTCCTTTCCCAAGTTACAGGTATAGACTTGTTCAGCTTTCGTGAACTGCACTATTCAGTTAATAGATCTGCACACAAGGGTTCAAATGGTTATGACAAGTTGATTGAGAACAATGAGTCTGTTCACAAGTTCCTTGAATGGTTTTCTCTGGCATGTCATATGTCGCCAGAGAATCTTGTGTTTTGGGTCCTGGAATGGGTTTGTGCTAAAAAGAAAATTCTACTCCTCCCTTGTGGCCCTGGACATGGGATGGATAGAGCCCTGCTTGGAAGAGTGCAGCAGACAGAGGAGGAGATGAGGGTCTTGTTGGCTGCGGCATCAAGGTCTGGTGGCCACTTGATCGCAGGTGAGTGGAAATGTCTGCCTGGCTCAGCTGTCCATCATCCTATACCCTCCAGAAAAAAACATGTTCAGTGTCAAAATCATAAGGTACAGGAACTTCATTTCGATACTTTGAAAGGAAAAACCTCCTGATCTTGCTATTAACCCCATTTTTTGGGCACTTTTGTTGAAGAAGAGTAATTGAGCTGAAACGGTTTCTTAATTGATGATACAACCTGCCAGGTTCTACAAGGGGGAGGTGGTCTCTTATAATGCCAAAAAGAAGAAACACAAGGTAAGAATGGGACCATTTTATTTCTCCTGTAAAAGTTGCATCCTTGAAGTGTTTGTTTCAGTTGTGTTATGGGTCTGCTCCATATTCTCTCAAAACTCAGAAATTGGGTTCTCTTATAGCAATCAGCTGTTGTTGTAAAGGCAACAAGCCTCACAGGAAAGATGACATATTATCAGCACGAGCTCAAATCCCCAACCTTTTCAGCTTGTAAACTTTCACTTGAGACTTCTTTTGTATCCCTAGCCTTTTGACTTTCCTGTCATTGCAGAAGAGTTATCATCCTTTTTTGTGTTTCAGGGGTCTCATCATCTGGCTTTATTGATTTGCATCTCTCAAGGTACTCTACGATGATGGAGAACAAGAAATTCTTGATCTGGTTCAGGAGCGGTGGGAGCTGATAACCAAGAAACAAAGACCTGTGAAGGTGAGCTGTTCTGTGTATGGGTTGATTGTATCAGTTATGGACATGAAATTCTTTGACCTTCACACTTGGATCTCATCAGCTGCTTTAGAAAATGACATGTGCATTATGAGTCCCAGTAAATGTTGTAGCTCTGTTATCTTTTAGTGTTCATCAGATATGAGGGGATTCCTACTGTCACTCACAAAAGAATCAAAACCGAAGGTGCTGATAACACTTACTGTTCTGTTACAGAATCCTCCAGATGCATCACCAACTCCTGCATGGGCTCCAGTGCCACTGTACCCATCTCTCACTTTTGCACCCTAGTTTTTTTGTGCTTGCCTTTGTATGTTGATGAGATTGAACAGTCTTTGGATGTTGATGAGCCATCATTACTTCCTTCTTTAAAGTGTTTCAGAAACCGGTATCTATCATTTCTTCCCTGTGTCTCTGTCTCTTGAATGTTCTTGGCTGTCTCTCCAGAAAAGAACTCACCAAGGCTAAGGCATTGGCAGAGCAAGAGGATGTGCAAAGACCATCTGACAAAGTGTATGTGCTTCTTCCACTGCTCAAATCCCCTCTTCGTTATGGTTATCTCAACCCTAAACCCTAAACTGCATTGTTTGTTGGCTTGCTTTGTACAGGGGCAATCTAAAATGAAATGAACCTGAAACTCACATGCTTGTTGTAGCTTATAATGAGGATACCATTGGCCTAAACCTTCTTTATCTGATGTGATGATAGAATCTTCCCTTTGCTTCTGGAAATGCAAGCTCAGCTCAGGATGCAATTTTTATATATTTTTTGCCCCAATCTTTGAGCAGATTCCTTTATGCTCTTTTTGGTACACCCACTGTTGGTAGTCATGATAAGTCAAAAGGGAACTGCTACACTCTCCTTGTCATGCACACTGTAAGACACAGTACGGGTCCTTGTGCTTGGTTTTTAATAACAACTGAAGACACTTTTGCAGGAAAAAGCAATCCTCATCAAAATCAGGGAAGAAAGGTGTTTCAAAAGAGGGTAAATCCAACAATTTGGAGGCAAAATTCCTTGAGGCGAAGAGTCCTGTGAACACTATCAGTGCATTTGACTTTGATGAGGATGATGATGGTGAAGCACCCAGAGGTGGGAAGACTAAACGAAAGCCAACCCAGAGTTCCTCAACACCAAAAGGTTATTTCACTCTTGATTTCTTGTCAGGACTACCTTGTTCTAAGTCTGCTTGCATTAAACTTTCCCTTTTCCACATATGCTTTACTGTGGAACCAAGCACCTCTTTTTTTGATGCTATGTGGCTTGGGGTGGAGAGGCAGGCTCAAGTGGGAAGATTTTCAAGCTTGTCAGCTCAACAAAGACTAGTGTCAAAGATGATTCATCAGATACTTTGGGTGATGGCGAGCCTTTGGTTAGTCCCCTTGATCTTTGATTCATCACCACATTCATCATGAGATTTGTCTGCTCTTGCTTTTTCATGTCTTCAGGAAATGCCAATGTTCTGTGGCTGGAGGCAGAAATGGATGCATCTCAGGCTGTTAACAAAGTTTTTGTTTTTTCTTTCTGGTGCATTTGCAGAACACCTGGGTGATACAAAGACAAAAGGCCCGCTGAGGAGACATGGATTTTCCTTATGAACTGGAACACCTTGTGATATGACAGACATATACCACATGTTGATTAGGACACCCAACCCTTGCATGTGGATCTGGGTTGTAGGTTGCTGTAGATCCACTTTATGTATTACAGAAGACGAGATTGGATGTGGTAGACTGGTGATACATACATGTTTATAGAACATAGCCTCAATCTCAGAAGCATGGACTGGAAGATGTAAGATATCCATTGGTATTGCTTATAGGGGTTTAATCTTACTCTCCCTTCATGCTTTAAAATATGAACAATACTATTTCCCTTCGTTAATCCCTCAGGGCTGTATAGTGGAATTTACCCCCAAGGATAGGTTGTGCACAGTCAAGGATTCAAGGTGTGTGGAAATTCCTTCTCCTAGAGCATGTCAACATTTGATGAAATGCAGTTGTCTAGTGTTTGTCGGAACAACTCTCATACTGCTGTTGAGTGATTGGGTCTCTCAGCTTTTGGATGTTGAGTGATTGGGTCTCTTGGTTTCTGGATTTCAACAGGTTCTGGAAGGAGATACTTGTAGATTGGTAGCTCTTAATATATATCCAATTTTTTTTTATCACGGTATTCTCTCATGCAGTAGAGGTTTCAGCTCCCTACTACTTTGCATGAAATAATCTTTGTTCAGTTACAAAAGTGTGTTCACTGTTGTGCGAAATCAGTGAGGGGTTGTATGACAGACTTCCTAATACCCTTCAGGATAGATCATTGCTCGTGGCTGGACAACAGCTGTGACAAAAAATGGTTCTGTTGTATCCCATTTGTGCAGATGCTCAGATTAAGCCATCCATCACTGTAGCGAACAAGGGAAGAATGATAAATATCTCAGCAACCCAATTCTTTTGTAGTATTTTTGGAGGAGCATTTGGACTAAAAAGCTCCACAAGCAGAATAAAGCAGAGTTTGAATAAATTTCAATCTACACCATGACAATCTTTGATCAAAACTTTCCTCCATAAATAATAAGTCCTGCCAAACCATGCAGAGTGAGACTATGGCATCCAGTTGTGTACCTGCGCAGCAGAGTAAGGTGGAATCTAGTCCCAGGATATTATGAGAAGATCCACACAAGTTCGTGTGCACTGATCCTTGTATCCTGACTGTGTAGACTTCTCACTTGTAGGTTACTCTTTAGATCAGGTTTTGAGAACACTTTGGAATTTCTGGACGGATTCATTGTTGCTGTTTCTAAGTGAAGCCTTTGTCATGTTTTGGTTTCTAGATCATTCATTTTGTGTCAAGCTTGAATGTCTTAGTCCTTGTTGTGACTCTCATGTGGAGTTGCTAAAGGGATTGATGAGCGCCATACTTTTATTTCTCTCTCTCAAAGGCAAGGACCCCTGACCCATTTTGCAAGAACCCAAATCAACATTCTGTTTTCCTGGCCCCTGTTTGTTCTGGTCTTTGAGCTTCTTTCTCCTCTGGCAATTAAAAAACATTTTTACCTTCACTTTTTGGTTTCCTCCTACTGGACCCATGGTAATGAACCTTGCAAGCATCTAGCTTCTGTTAGCCTTGTAATCAATGTTTCCTTGTAGCACAACTTGCAAACACTCACACACACAAGTCATCAAGTATGGTTTTTGGGCTTGAGCATTTCAGCAGTTTCAATGCCTGAATGGGTCGAGTGAATTGAAACTCTAACTGCTCCAAAAAAAAATTGTGTTGGTCTACTGCACAGACATGGTGAGAAAGAAAGGACATCCTTGTGAGGACAATCCCTTTGGATGAAGACAGCCAATGGAAGCCAAATATCGACTTAGGTATCACTTGAATTTTTTGTGTTGATTCTCATCCTCAATCACAAGTAAAACCTCTTGCTTTTCATATGTCACACAACCCACAAATTGTTTTTACTTAGTATCACAGATTTTGAAGTTTAGTCTCTCAGCAAGTTTTGATCTGCCAAAACAAAGTGTTTTTAAAAGCATATGATGGGTTGAAGAAAAACATTTGAAGACAGCATTTCTGCACTTGTTTCTTCAACCCTACTTAAGCATCATTATGTGATTAGGTCAAGTTTTTGGACTACTTTTTTTTTTTTTTTTTGGGTGGTTGTTGTTGTTTATTATGAGTTTTGTTCAGAAAAAAGATCAGACCATTCTTTTTGTTTATGAGTTTTGTTTAGAAAAAAAAAAGATCAGACCTTAGAAATGAAGGACATGGAGCAACAGCAACCATGGAACAAAGGGCTTGGAAATGGTACACAGACTGACAAACAACACTCTCTGTTTTTGAAGCCGACGGGATTGTGTCATATAATGGTGACTAAAACACACAACTCTGGCATACCCAGCAACAACAACACCAACAACAACAGCAGGTCAGGTACTTTTCATCCCGTACACACAACCAACTCAAAGCAAATGGTTGATTTTGTTACTTGCTATTGGTAGTTGAATTAGCATCAACGTAGGTAGAGATTCATGTGGATGGGTTAGTAGTACATAGCAACCTTATGTTATATCAACTCAAAGCAAATGGTTGATTTGTTGCTTGCTATTGGTAGTTGAATTAGCATCGACGTAGGTAGATTCATGTGGATGGGTTAGTAGTACATAGCAACCTTATGTTATATCAACTCAAAGCAAATGGTTGATTTGTTGCTTGCTATTGGTAGTTGAATTAGCATTGACGTAGGTAGATTCATGTGATGCGTTA
>Ga0116231_10009574_pt1 | contig 16223 bp, 10 predicted proteins | sample S1TSphgellanicum_2_FD_89695 | JGI IMG/M metagenome (GOLD analysis project Ga0116231, IMG submission 89695) | Host-associated microbial communities from peat moss isolated from Minnesota, USA - S1T2_Fd - Sphagnum magellanicum MG | ecosystem: Host-associated > Plants > Peat moss > Unclassified...
CACACGCGTGGAAAAAAAATAAATAAAAAAGAAAAAAAAAAAAAGAAAACACACACCACCACCAAAGAATAAAAAGGAAAAAAAAAACAAAAAAAAAAAAAAAAAAATAAAATAAAAAAAAAAACCAAAAAAAAAAAAAAAAAAAATCTCGCAGAATGCGCAATCCGATGCGAATGCACTTGAGGAGACGAGTAACCAAAGATCTGAAAACGAGTGTCTTTTGCAAACAAGAAACCCTAGAAAACCATCTCCGAAGGAGACAAGAAGCAGCGAAGCGCACAGACGATGCAGGCAGGACCGAAAGGCCGGCTGTACACCGCCCAAGTGGTGCCGCCCTACTTTACCGGGCGGCAACACATTCGGGTATGTTTTAAACTAGTGTTTGGCGGTTATCCGGTATGGCCGGTTAGAACCACCAGTTCAGGTTCCGGTTAGGAAAAACCAAACCAGAACCGTGTTCTCTGGATTTATCCAGAGTCTATGGCTTCAAGCCATGTATATTTGTGCACCCTAATTTTTCTAGATGCAAAAGGACACATCTTCGTGTGCCCTAATTTTTTTAGGTAGGAAAGGACACATCTTTGATTGTTAAGGATGAAAAGACAAATTGTTTCATCTTTATTCTCAAAATGTCTTTAGTTGTTGCACATTCCGTCTTCCCTATCTTTGGGCTTTGCGCATTTCACCTTCCTTACATTGATGAACAGGAGGTGAGATAAGGACTTAAGCTTCTATGGATTTTGATTTAGATATTCCTATTGTGATTTATATCGTGAATAAAGTTTGGAGGAAGTGAGGTGGTGAAAAAAAAAAAGCAAAATGGTGATGGCTATATTGTATGTTGTAGTAGTGATGTTTGTAAGCCAAATTAACGTATGTATGCATAAACTTATGTTTGCAGAGAAATAAGGATTTGGTAAAGGTGTGATGTGATGCAATAGTGATAGACAAGAGCGCGAAGTTGGACGTGTGAAGAATGTTATTTGCAGAATTTATAAGTGTTGTTGTTTTTTTTTTTCGTCTATTGTTTGATTATCTATTATTTCTTTTTCCAATCTAAGCGTTTTTTATAAAGTCTTGACTCAACACAACTTACTTAGGAGAGGGGTAAGATCTTTCTCCTCTTCCTTCAGATGGTCCAGAGGATATCAACATGTTACCAAATGTATGTACACTCCCGATGCTTTGACAGAAGCCTCAATTTCTCACAAAGTAATTACCTCCTAGGAAGTCTCAAGATGTCAACATTGACACTCCCATGTTGAAACCCTTTCCTTAACTTGTCTAAAGGACCATCCTTCTTCTATGCAATAATAATAAGAAACAGCAACTACCACACATAGTGCAAACGAATCACACAATGAAGCTCCAACCAATTTTAAACTAAAGTTTGACGATAATATTTCTCCTCCTCCTCCCAAAGTTGCTCCAAAAAACAGTAATGTTGTTGTTGTTGTAGCAAATTATGGTGCCATAGACTCACTAGGGTAAACTTTGGAAAAAGTTGAAAATTTTGGAACATGGAATAAAATTGAAGCAAGCCATAGTAATAAACAAGTGGGGAATGGTGCAGAAAGACCTAGGCCACAAGCAACACAACCAAGTGCATGGAGAGTTGGAAATAAGTTAAGAAGCAAAGCTAAACGAGAACAAGCATTGTTGGCAAAAGAAAGACCTCATGTTTTCAGAAAAAGTCAAGCAAAAGCAAGCATTTTTTCTTCTTCCACAAGTGCTAATGGAGCACCCACTACCAACTGACCTATGCCTTTGCAAGCCCCTCCTTCCCTTACAACTCAAGCAAAACTTATCTTGAAGCCACAAGTGCTTAGTGTTGAAGCTATTACGGCAATCAAACCAAAAGCTTCACTTGCAAATGGTAATGAAATAATGAATACAAGGACCCGTGTTTAAAGATGTTGGAGTAGGGCCAAGGATTATATCATCGGCTTGAACAAATGTAATCCTTGCCGCAACAACTATAGCTACCATAGTTGTGCCTACCAAGGCTTTTACAAAAGCTCCCCCACCTAAGGTTGGTGCTTAGAAGCTTTTGATGAAAACTATTTAGATTTTCTTTTTCTCCGTGGTAATGATTTTGAAATGTTTTTTCCTTGGTTTTTGTTTTCAAAGGGTAAAGAAGATTTGTGCAAGAAGGCCAACAATCCCTCTGAAGGTGTGAAGAAAAAAATGATTGCCTACAGCAAAAAATCTTTGGATGTTATATTTGCAAATTTGAATATTGACATTCCAGGATTCCAATTCGCAAGGGTGGTAAGAAGATGAATAAGGCTAGTTGTAGAACCATGTGTGCAGAAGCAACTAAAGCAACATCACTTGTATGTGTTAATATACTTGAAATTGGCAAGGACAAACTTTCATGCCAAGGGTTGGCTCAAAAGTTCACTATCAATGACAATGAGATTATCACGGTTCTTTTCAAGAAAGGGATTACCACCATAGTGATTTCAACATTGGATTAAAAAACCATCAAACTTATTTGCCAGGAATTTGAGGTAGAAGTAGTGGAGATTAGTAGTCTTAAGGTTGAAAATATGGCCAAGAAGACAATGGAATTTCTTGATGATGAGGACTAGACCATCTCATTGCTTGCCCACTAGTTGTCACTATCCTAGGCCATGATGACCATGGCAAGGTGAAATTCTTCGCAAATTAAAAAGACTTGGTATTGTGATGTAGTGTCTATAATTTGTGGCTCATTTAACTTTGTAATTTTTTCATATGTGAGCTTGCAATTCAATTGAACACTTCTTAGCAATGTGTAACTGACATAAATTTTTAATCAAAAAAATTATGTGTTTCCCTATGTTGTGGTAGGTTATTTTGGGTCACCAAGGCAGTAGGATAAAAACAAGGCAATGTTTTGTTCTAGGCAAATGTTTGGCATTATCGAAATGATGTTATATCTTCTATTGTTACACTCATTGGTGTTGGTAAGGCACGGATTCTTCATATTTTTCCACTAATTAGCCTATTGTTTGATTAACTTGAGTATTATTTCTATAAAAATTTATGTATTGTCTATGCAAGCAAACAACAAAATAGGAAATGTTTTTTACTTTCTTTGCATGTAATCACAATTGAACCATTTACATGTTGGTAATGTTGTTTCTTTTAGATCTTCAATTCCTTCAAGCCTAAAGTAGACATTATTGTCATTTTTCTTTCCCTAACTATATCAATATTGACCCTATTGCATTTTTCCAATCTTAGTCCTTTTTTGCATTGATTTAGTTGTTTCAGAATTTGTGTTCCATGGATGTAACAATACTGTGTGCATTTCCATGCAATGCAAGTGGGGCAATTTTGGGGTTGCCATTATTAGACCCGGCAATAATCTAATCATCAAAGCAAGTCTTGAAAGTGGCTACTGGAAGTGTTTTCCCTCCTTTCATTTGACCATCATATGTTTTAAGAATGTTGAAAAACATCCATATTTGATGTAACACCTTGGTAGTCTATAGTTCAATTTACAAAAAACATCTTTTGTAACATTTTTTCCATAAGCTTCACTCTTGAAATCTTCCTTCATTGCAAGTTTTAATATTTTTCATGAACAAAAGGTCTTGATTTGTTTAGCTTACAAGAACTCATGGACATGAGTTTACCATAATCAATGTTTGGACTTGTTCATTAGAGCATGTTGCAAGTGCAAGGTGTGGAAGTATACAACCAGATCTTGCACCAATTGTTCAACTAACATGTTGTTAAATGCATGGCACATTGATAATGTTTAGTATACATAATTGCTATAGAAAGTAGGATTCACCCTTAAACCATTAATCACATGTGTTTTCAAGGGTTTGGATTAGTTGGTTTGTTATGTCATTAATACATGAAATCAATGTGCACGGAGTTCATGAATTGAAGGGTCACAAGATGGGGTTTACTGTTCACCTTAATGTGCACATTGAAATGATCTCTGTGAATTACAGTTTGGACATAATTTGAGTTATAATATTGTTATGGATGTATTCAAATATAAATGGTAATGGTAGTTGCACCCATAATCTATTTGGCAACTCCACCCCAAGGCATGAGTATCTGTATTATGTTTTTTTGACTTAGTTCTTTTAATGTTGTTTCCACTCCAAATGGATTTATGGATGCAAACCCTTTCACTCTACATAATTAAAAATTATTGTTGTGTTCTCAATTCATTGGTGGTGCATGGCTAACAAGTGGAAATCCCAATATTTGCATGCAGGTGGATCCATCGCTTAGTGTGAATGCAACCCATAATATTGGAGATGTAATGCATCAATAGGTGCACAAGCAACATCCAAATGTGATTGAAAGTTTTATCCACATTGGTAGTTATTCAACTCCTTATTTCATCAATTTTTTATCATTCCTACTTTGGATTTAAATTGAATAATTTTGTTGAAAGAAAGGAATGTGTCAATGTATCACCCAAGGATACTTTCACCCCCTTTGATTAATCCAAAGTTTTTTTCCCTAGTCATGGGGTTTTAGTTTGATATTGCATTTGGTCTTGGAACTGGAATTGGAATTTTTAAAAAGAAAATGGAATAAAATAAAATAAAAATTGGGGGCTAATCTAAGGTTACTTGGAACCGATTAGGTTACTAAAACCAAATTGGAATCAAGTTTGGTTTTCAAGACTAAAATTAGATCACAAACTAAATTTTTTCAGGAATTAAAATTAAAACTAGATCCAAGGTTTTTTTTTTTGGAATTGATTATTGTGTGCTTACAATTAAAATAATTTCATATTGAAAAAATAAAAATATCTATATATATATATAGAATCTTTCAAAAAAATTATGTTAGTTATTATAACTGTAATTTTGTATAAGGAATCAAAATGAAATATTAAGTAGTATAATTAATTTCAACTTTTGTTTATGGATAAAAAATATTTACATTTATTTTTAACAATGTTCATTAATTGCATTTGATTAAATTATAAACCATGTGATAATTTTTTAAGGTCATAGATTTCCTTTTGTCATGCCACATGGAAAAAGACTAATTTGTTTTACCATTTGAATGGTTTTTTATATTCATTGGGCATGAAATCCCCAAGTGCAAGTCACATGTGTAAGAAAAATTCATGCTAATTCTTTCTTTGAATATATTGCATTTATGGATTTAAAACAAAATATTGATGCATGACAATGTACACATGTTAAAAATCACCACCACCATATAAATTATCTTATTTTGAATTGTTGATTTTTTCTCAATTAAGTTTGTCTTGTGTAAGTTTTGTAATTGATGAGTAATTTTAAAAAATTATAGATTCCTATGGTTTCTCGGGGTACCCCAACCATGAATGCACCCATACATATTTTATATTGAAGTTCAATTGTGAAAATGATGAAATGAATTTTTTTTTTTAAAATTGTAAATTGGATTTGTGATTTTGTTGATGGAAAAAATGATGAACCTAGATTGACATTACTTTATCCAAAATGAGGATTAGATTTCAAAAAGTCAACCACATAAAATCTAATCAACATAACCCCTAACATTTAGACATAGCCCCCAACTTAACCCATGTCAAACTAAATCATATTGTAAACATAATTTGATAATTCAACAAACATTATCATGACAATGTGGTTTTGCAAACTTTAAAACAACTTTATGTAATTATTACATAGATTCATAGTGAAAACCTTAATGAAAAAAATTCACACACAGAAAAAATCATAGAATAATGTGTTTTGGGTGCCTCATAAAAAACATATGTGCAAAAGAAACAAAATTGTCCTAACTTTTTACCAACATCAAAAGAAAAATGAACCATTAGGGGCCATGGCCTTACATTGATGGGAGGAAACATAATACATGAAGGGGCAAGGTTGGGAAGGATATTCATTAAAAGCAAAGGAAGTTTCATTGAATGGATGGGATGAAGTTTCTTTCACTTGTTGATAGAGAAAAAAAAACACAATAAATATTTACAAAAGCCCAACCATGTTAAATAACAAGACTAAAGGTTGTTTTTGCTTCACTTGTTGGACCTTTCAAATTTCAATGACATTGGATGCATGGAAATCAAATGAGATATTTTTTTTCATTTATGGAAAGTACAAATATAATATATATATATTGTTATTCTTTACAAATTGAACAACCAAATTGACGCGCTCCCAATTCCCTAGTTAAACCCAAGATAGGTTTAAATTACTCACACAGCGAAATTGTGAGGAACTTGGGGCATGCTCCCAGCTCTCAGCACTAAAGGGGTGGAGGGGCGTGCTGAAGCTTCGGGTTGGGACTAGGAAGAGTGACAAGTTATTCACTTACTCGAACCTGCATCAAACTAACCAACAAGTTGGTTAGTTCACTTTCTGAAACACCTTTGGTGCTAAAATAAGCCGCATGCAATTTTGGACTCACTTGACTCACCACGGCCCGGACTCGGGGGAAGCCACCACCTTCCACCATATAGTATACTCTATGCCTCTCCGCGGCACCCACATCCGAATGGCTTTTTGTTCCGGGACTCCCAAGGAAGAGTCTCAAAATTGTCTCGGTTTGGACTCTTAGGACTTTGCGAGGTCATATTTTTTTGCTCAAACCTACGATTGGGATGAGGTCTAAAGCAAAGTTTTAGCTCTCCTCGACAACTTTCCAACAATGTGTCGCACTCCACCTGCGCACATCGGAGTCGGGTCAATTCCCGACTTTTAATGGTCGGGAGTCAAACTGCCAGTTTGACTCTGGCCCTTCTTTTTGCCATAACTTGTGTTGCAGATGTTCAAATGGCCCATGTGAGCCCATTTTAAACATATACATTTCAATAGATTTTCAATGATATAAAGAACACCTCAATGTGAGGTGTTTTGACCCCTACAATCGAACTTTGAAATTTTGGGAGTCCCAGAGGACTCCCAAGTCTCAACTTTGGGAGTGTGAATTTCATCCTCACACTCTCTCAAAGTAGGGTTGCGACACAAATTCTCATGGAAAAATGCATCATTCATGTTCCATACACACTTTGTGTTAGTTCATAAAACATAATTACCTCTAACACTAAGGTTTACATTATTTAACCAATAACAAATTATCAAAATGTTAATTTAACAATGCAATATTAACAATTATCCACACTTAAAAAGTAAGTTAGGTATAACTTTAGTTTATTTAAATTAATTATGCTTTAACACACACTTGTGTTTAGACTTAAAGTTAAAGTTTTGGCCAAAGTTTTGAATCCCATCATTGTGTAATGTTGCTCACCAGCCATTCGTTGTTTCATCTTTGTGCGAAAGTGTCATTGATCTACATCTTGCAACTTTCATTGTTTTTTTTTCTTCATTTACAATTTTTGCTCGTTGTTTTTCATCCTCATATTCTCCCTCATTACACCGCTTTCTTCTTTCATTTTCCTTCTTTGAATTGTTGTGGTTCAATGGATTTCAAACATGTGATTTCTACAACACTTCTTGTGTTTTGATCAAATTGTTCCAAGGGATCTTGTTGCCACTAGATGTAACTTTCTAGCAACATGTGTTTGTAGCACTAGCCTTCAATTTTTTGTTGACATCTTTGTGTCTACATCAACATTGGCTTGCTTATAGCATGGGACTACTTGAAAGTAGATTTTTTTCCCATGATTTACTATGATATTGTTATATAAGGAGTGGAATTATTTAGATTATAGCTTGCAATAATTGTGATGGTTTTCCACATTTTAACTTCATATTTTCATGAAATTTGTTTCATTATTTTAAAGATTATTTAATGATGAAACTTACTTTAGGATACCATATTGCTCAACCTTATTGATGTAATCATATGTGACATGCCTATGTGCCATTACTATTATTTTAATCATGATCATGAGATTCATTTACAATTATGACTACATGACCAATATTTGTTTTGATAAAAAAGTAATTAAAATAGGTAGTTAGGTTCAGTAAGTAAGTAAGTAACTAGTTAAGTAAGCTAGGCTATTTAACTTGGTAGAAGTAGGTGGTTAGCTAAGTAACTAGGCTAGGTAGTCAAGTAAACAATTAAGTTAAAGACCTAGCTAGCTAGGCTAAATAGGTAAGTAAGGTTGTTAAACTAGGTTACCCAAAAAATAATCCTAGTTACATATGAATAATTGAATATTAAAATATGTGAGAAATAAAAAAAAACTTCACTTCTAATTCTTATGGTTGGACTTGGAATGAATCTAATCTAAGCATGTATTTATCATGCACAACTACACAATACAAGTTCATAAACCATGTTTAGTCCATGAAAAATATGTAGCGGCAAAAACCACTTCAAAAAGGTTCCAATGAATGCAAGAAATTTTGTTGGCATCAAATTATATTTTGCCATGATATCATTAAATATGTTGACATGACAAAATATTTTTCCATGTCATCCAAGATCCTATACACATGATCAAAATATTTCATGAATATTTTATTAAGTTCATGTGCTTTTACTCATTATTCACACATTCACATTGTATCAATGTTGGCATTGGTATGAGGTTTGGTATTGCTTCAAGTCATAACAACCTAATAAGTTCTTTGATACAAGTACCTATCTAGGGTTCCAATGTCTATTGCGAAAAACTAATATTGACCACATTAAGGTCTTTAATTTGTTAAGGTGGAACCAAAAATGGTGGCGATAAAAATCACACAAAAGTATGCCACATTCACTAGTACCTTATAAAAATTTTAAAAACATGTATCATAACAACATCAACCTACATTTCTATAGTTTTAAAAGTAACTTGAACATCTTATGCACCATAAATTCAATAAACTATTGCATTATCCAATATATAAACTTGAAATTTGTTGAAGGATCATCTTCCTCAATGTTTTCACATGTCAATTGAGTTGTAACCTAATCTATATGCAAATGTAGCTCACAACCTTTTCCCAAATTGAATATGGCTTGGTAATTACCAACAACTTTTAAGTAGGACATAAGGCATAACACCACCCAAATACAAAATTATCCCATAAGTTTACCAAAATCTCAAGAATAAATTTGATTTCCACAACACCTTTGGTTTTTGCAACAACTTTAATGCACCCATGGATACTCACAAATTAAGTTTTTCATATCTTGACATAATTAGCCACTATTTTTTCATTTAAAAATGGTAAAACTAATTTTTTATTAATCCCTACTTCACTTGCTACATGTTCCCTAATCTAAGCTTTAGCACCTTCACATTTGCATCATATCCCCAAACTTTTCTATTATTCATTTGGATTACAACATTGAATTTAATTACAACTCCTTGATGTAGTAAAAGAAAAATTGAAAAACATTTTTAAGGTCTAACAACAACATTAGTGTTCAACATAAAACTATTGTAATCCAACATAATGCCTAATATGCAGACTAAATCACTTGCAAGACTTAACTTTCTCATCACCCAAAAATCATTTTCACACAATTTTAAAAAGTTTAGTGTAGAATTTTGGGTCACAAAGGGTTCTTGTCATTCACAAAATTGGTTCCCAATTCAAGCCATATATTTATCCTAAATTTTACACAAATTCAAAGTTTTTTTCGTATGTGCAAAATTGACAAACCCAAAATAATAAAGTCTCTAATAAAATCGATTTCCTATTCAAAACCAAATTTGTATTTCAAACTTGACATGTGCCAAGTTTCTTCCATCTGTGCATCGTTAACAAACCTCACCCCCCCCACCCCAAGATATTGGGTATAATAATAAGAAAAACACCTATTTTGAGAACCTTATGGAATTTAAGGTATTTATGACTAGTTCAAGAACTTATGGGGTTTTAGGTGCATGGCAAGGCAAAGGTAATTTATGGGATTTAAAACACTTGTTAGCAATTGGTTGATTAAATTGAATAAAAAATCTCAAAACATTTGAAGAATAGGCCTTTATCCTAGGTAAAACATTCGATGAACATTTTTAATGCATGTGGAGGTCACTTTATATTTGTGAATATCTTTCCTAAAAAAGTCAAAAAGATTATTCACTTACTCCACCATAGTGGGAGGGATCTTATGTCTACATTTTAAAGTAGTTGTAAGAACCTTCTTCTTTCTAGGCTTCATATTTTACATATGTTTAGGTTCATGATAACCTTTGCCTCATGCTTTACAATGCATAAAGATCTAAAAACCATAGATGGGGGACATTCCTAAGATATGAGGCTAGATTCAATAAAAGTATTCCGAATGGGAATGCCCCACTTTGGGACTTTACCCTACATGTTAAAACTTTTACACTTTGCAACAACGTAAATGGAGGGTGCCTTATATGTTGTAATTGAACATTAGTAACGAATGGGCAATTTGAAAAGTGAAACGTACATAGAGAGATAGGCATTTCACTTTCAAAATGCCTACATTACTTTTTTTTAAAACCATGATACATAACAAGTACTCACTAGGTATCATAGTAGAAAAAATAAAAAATAAAAACTACATGTTGATTTTTATGTTGTTTAACTCCCTTAGTTGTGGGCATTAGTGAAATCATGCCCGCCTCATCTCCACCTCGCATGGGCCTTTATTCCAATATTGCCCATGGCCTTGGGCATTATTCTTCACATAAAAACCGATTCCAAAACTTTTAGTGTAGTTGGAGGGCATTTTATTTAACATAATATTTTAGCGGGTGATTTGAAAAACAAAATGTTCACAAAAGTAGGCATTTCAGTTTTCAAAATTCCCACCCTCCTTTTTTTTTCAATGTGATGCATAGTTAGTATTGTAGCCCATAAAAGGTTTGAACTTATGAAGGTTAATTTTTAATTAAATTCATATTAACACATAAGCATGGTGTATAATTAAATTCTTGCACAACGTTCACCCATCATAAAAAGACCTTAGAAAAATGCAAGAAAACAACCTTACACATTTTTTTGATAGGGTCACTCATGTGTCTACAACTTGGTCTTTATATGGGCTACACCCATTGGGGAGATGCTTAAGAACTTTGTTCAATGGGAAATGCTCATCGAAAACACATACATCTTTTCTTGTGAACACTTTCACAATCAATAAAACACATAAGTTTAATATGGCATAAGTTTATTACACAAAAAACTTATCCAAAACTTAACAAAAATTAACAACGTGAAATTATGAAAAGAAAAATATATGTTCAACTCTCCATCCACAACCCCTTATATAGTACTAAAGGAAGAATGAATGGATTATTGTCTTCACTCATCCATGTCTATTAAACATTCCCATTCATTCGCAACAAACCATTAATAATATTACGTCACATATTATCACCTTCTTGCAAACAAGTCATTCAATTATTGAGAATCTTTGTCCCTAAAATTTAATCAAGTTCATATGATTCATTTCCAACTATTTAAAACTTAAAAAATAATTACTTAAATTATTCATATAAACCCAAGCTTAAGCCCTTAATCAAAGACCTTCAGGGTAAGGGCCCATAAATTGAATTATCTATTTTTATTCATGCCCTTCCTATTACTCTTGGGCTCCATTATTTTTAAAACTTATAACCTTTACCCCTAGTAACTTATTTCAGAGTAATAATACCATTGGAAATAAACCAAAAAATATATTTAGAGGAAGTTTTTATGTTCAGTAAAGCCTTTCACTCCACAACTGGGTTTGTCAGATTGGGGCTTGCGTTTGGCTCACATCATGTGGGCCATTATTCCAATAAAGTCCATTGCCTTGAGCTTTACTTAACATTTAAAAATCCTCTAAGACTATGATGACACCTTGATTAGGGCCTTACACAAGACCTTACAAAATGTGTGAGACCTTGTACGGTGCCAATGTGACCTTATGATATATAACCTATCCTTAGTACACATTGAGCAAAATCTGATTATTTTTCAAGTTGCAAGAAACCCAAAACGGACCTTAGTTAGACCAAAAAATTTGTTGGGCCCTGCCCCCATAAGCACAGGGACTATTGCATCATTATAATATTTTTTGGTGAAATAACAAACAACCCTAAAAGGAACCTTAGTCACACCAGAAAAGCTTTTACTTTTATTTTCGCCGCTTGTTGACAAAGAAAATCCAATTGCAATTCAACCAAAGGATTTTTGTGGAAAGAAATGCACCAAAATCACCTGATTTTGAAGGGAAAACAAAATTTTGAAATTGCCATATTTTAGACAATAGGTTCCAACTTCCAGTAAGTTGCCAAAATATAATAGGATTCTTAAAATTTTCTTCTTTTCTTTTTGACCTATAGCCAAATTTGGCTGATTGCTCTTGTGGATGATCACCCAATGTGGCGACATGACAACTTTGAAAACATAATCTCTTGGTGTTGTGTGGTTCTTTCAATTTATAAAGAAGCATTTGGTTCAGTTCCAGTATTTTAAATATTTTAGAATCAGAGAACTATAGGTCCCCTTTGTTTCAAAAACATTGAAGGAACCAAAGGTTGTCATGAAAGAACCCGAAAAAAACCCAGTAGTTTTATAGCGGTTATTTGATTTAAAAAAAGGTTTCTGAAAACTATGGTTAATATGTTAGAACTGGGTTATTTATTATTATTATTTTAAAGGTTTTGGTTTTTCTTTTTTGGGGGGGGGGGGGGGGGTTTGGGTTTTTGCCTTTTTGGGGTTTTGGGGGGTGTTTTTTTTTTTTTTTTTTTTTGTTTTTTTTTTTTTTTTTTTGGGGGGGGGGGGGGGGTGCTTAGGCTTTTGCCTCTTAAGGGTTTTGGGTGTAGTTTTTTTTTTTTTTTTGAATGGCTCCTTCTTTGTGCACACTGTTGATTTGAGATACCCCTTGTTTTCATTGTTCTGGCCTTTACATTTTGATTGACCTTTTGAGGCATGTTAAAAGTGTTCATCTTTTTGTTAACCTTGTTTCCTAGACTAATTAGGTTGTTTTATTTTTACATGTGTCTTCCTCTTTTGTGTTTTTTCTTAATTCTATTCCTTTTGCTTCTTAGGGTTGGCTTTGAGTTTAGTCTAACACCATTTTGGGGCTATTTGAGTTTCGTTTCACATGCCTTTGTTTGTTTCATAAGATCTTTTGAGCCATCCATGACAAGGTCAGGCAAGTTTTTCATTTACCTTTTGACCAAATTGTTCGAGACTTGACGAACAAGTTAGCATGGTTCCTATTTCTTCTATTGTCCCATTAGTGTTTGTGTTATATTTAAAGAAGTCATTCAAGTCAACGAGAGGTTTTTGCTTATCTCAAGAGGTTTATCATGGGTGATTGGTTTTTTTTTAGGAGAAGTTTTCACGTGATTCATGTGCACCTCGTTCTCACCACTCATTGCAAGATTCTTCAATCAACCGTCTAATGTCTAAATTTAGGGAGAGTCGGTGAATACAGTTGTGTTGTCAAAACTTTTGAACCCATGACACTAACTATTCCTTTAGATGACACCATTATTGCCATGTGCCAATTACACCCCCTTCCTTCAAACCTTGTCCCTCTGCTTATTTTTTACTATTAGCCTAAAAAAATATTTATTTTAGATAGGACTTTGGTTGCTTAAGCTTTAACCACTACTCCCGATTTGTCTTCGTGTGAACTTTCTGGGATGGTATATAAACATCTTTTGGGATGTTTCATACTAGAAGACCCATCCTTAGGGTTTTCAGAATTATTCCAAGTTATTGTTGTTATTGCTTGTGGGGATATCCCTAATTTAGTGGTCCTTGTGTTGGGGGCTAATAAATTGTTGGTAATGGCAAAGAACATTGGTGGTCTTTGTCTTATTATCGTAGGTGAGGTGTTTCTTTAACTTATTAATCGTTCCATTGTCCTATAACTTTCGAGGCCGTTTCAAAAGGACCTATCCCCCCATTAGTTTGGAATATCAACCCCTGGAAGCTGTGAGGCCATCTTTTTTGACATTCGAACCTTCTTCGACCTACACCGTAATTGGGCCATGATGTAAGTTGATGTTGAAAACGTTTTTTATAATGTTTTTCAAGCTACTATTTTTAGAAAGTTATATGATGTTAGGGGCCTTTGGCAAGCATTATCCCCTTTACCATGTTGTTTTATGGTGTTAATTTTTCATTTTATTACTAGCATGGGCATCATGTGCAGGGGGTCACCATTATTGAATCATCTTTAGGCATGAGGCAGGGTGAACCCCTAGGAGGTCCTTTATTTGCTTTGGCCCATTATTGAGCTCTCTTAGAGACCATAGCATGGGCCCCCAATTACATTTTTCCATCCCTAACAAATGATACCCACATCGTGGGGCCTATGAATGGAATTATTCATGCCTTTAACCACCTTTTGACCCAATAAGCCTTAGTTGGGCTTAGGGTCAAAGTGACAAAGTGTAAGCTTTGGAGTCCATCAATGTTCTTTCTAGGCATATAAATTTTTTAAGGCTGCACTTTGGTCACATATGATTTATACATTTTGGGTGTGCTAGTGGGTTTTTAGGACTTTACCATGCATTTTTTAGATGAGGTTTTATTTCATGACTTGACACATATCAATGATATTCCTTTCCTTGGAGACGCCCAAGTTGATTTGGGCATTTTGTCTTTATGTCTAATTCATTGACCTTTTTATCTCACACGGACAATACCTTTTTTTTCTTCCTTCTTGTATTTTTTGGCAGGTTTCGACAAAAAAATTATGCTAGTATGTGAGGACATTATGGGTCCAGGATCATGGGAATCTTTTCAAAGCCCTTTAGCGAAATGTCAAGTTCAACTACCAATATCCTTTAGTGGTATGGCCTTTTATCTATGGAAGATTATGTCCCATTTGTTTTTATAAGGAGTTAGGCTTTGGTGGTTCCATATTTGTGTTCTAGGTTTCATATTTTCAATAGACCCATTTTGGAAAAATATGTTTCTTAGGTTGACGGGGGCCCACATTTGTTTTAGTCATGTTTACGTGCATGGTGAAATGGCCTTCTTCCTGTAGCTATGGAGATACACCTTTCTTTTGAGAATCTGACAATTATCGACACCCTAAATTTACATGCATCTTTTATGGACATCCACCACGACACACCCTTTAGGTTTATCTTGGAGGATGACTCCGTTTCCTTAGAATCCAGAACCCGCATTTGTTTTTGTTCGAGTAAAGGGGTAGGGCTATGGTTGATTGCTAGGTCATTTATTCGTTTATTTTGCATCACACACTCTACTTTCACCTTAACGTTGCGTTTTTGTTTTAATTTGATTTAAGTTTCAACATTTAGTCTTTTCACGTGTGATGTGAACATAGGTTGGATGCATTTGGCACACATTTAGCTCATTGCCCATTTGGAGGTCAGTGGATAACCACACATGACACCATTTGAAACATCATGTATGCCTTCATTTGAAAGAGTGGGCACGTTGTACGGAGAGAACATTGGTACGACTTTATGTTAAGAGTTTCATTACGAGCCGATCTTCAAGACCAGGTTTTCATTGTCAATGTGATGGTTATTAATTTGACATGGGAGATGGTGGCTTCAAATGTCATTAGCCAACTAACAAGTGTAGTTGCGAAACTTAGCGCCATTATTAATATCCACAAGTATAAAGGGTTTCATGAGGGGCAACATTTTATTTCAATGGCCATGGAGGTGCATGGTGCACCCATGCATGATATGGATTGTTTTTTTAAGGAGTGTGCCCGTTTGTTCCATGATAGGCAATTGAAAAATCATTTATCCTTGTCTTTTTGCATTCAAAATTTCAGGCAACATGTTAGTATTGTTTTTTAGAGAACTTTAGCCTCTGCTATAAAGAAGAAGATTGAGTTAGCGAGTGATGTTTGTTTGAGACCTCCCATTACTATTAGATCTCACTATTTGCATGTAGGCGATATTAGAGGGGCCGTGGGTGAGATAGCTTCTTAGCACGAAAAGGATTAGCTCTTTCCCTTTTTTTTTCGATTCCTGCGAGTTATGCATCTTTTGGCCTTTCTTTGGCCTTCCTTTTTTGTCTCCCCTGTGATGAATTTTGTGAGATTTTGAAGTTTTCCAAAAACAGAGGATATATTGTCGATTAGATCCGGTTCTTTAAATTGCGTTTGAGAACCGCAATTATGGATCCTGTTCCTGTTTCTAATAACCGCCCAACTCCGACGACCACCATCCCCAAAGAAAGGACCCTGCTGTTTCAGGGACGCGCTGCTGCTTTCCATGTAACCCGTGATATGGCGACCCGTGGAGGAATTAGGGTTTGTCTCTTCTTCTGTTTGGGCCCCCCCCCCCCCCCCCCCCCCCCCCCCCGCCCCCCGCCCGCCCCCCCCCCCTCCTCCTCGCCCGCCGCGCCCACGGGGCCCCCCCCGGCCCC
>Ga0116231_10009575_pt1 | contig 16222 bp, 13 predicted proteins | sample S1TSphgellanicum_2_FD_89695 | JGI IMG/M metagenome (GOLD analysis project Ga0116231, IMG submission 89695) | Host-associated microbial communities from peat moss isolated from Minnesota, USA - S1T2_Fd - Sphagnum magellanicum MG | ecosystem: Host-associated > Plants > Peat moss > Unclassified...
ACACAAGCCAAAATATCATCTTTCAAAAATCCTCATATAAAAATAGACCTATTATTACCTAGGGGCCAAAATCCCTTAAGCTACTATACTCTATAATGAATCTAAACACAATATCCTTGCCTTGGCAGGCAAAGCCAACAAGGCATCACAAACACACTGGCCCTGCCAATAGATAAGATGTTGTACATTTACCTACCGTGTCCACACTCTGAACACCAAAACAATTCCTTCCAATCTAAACAGTCTAAACACCTTCACCAAACAAACCAGGTCACATAATATGAAACCGGTTCTAATAAGGTAAAACTTCCAAAAGTTGGATCCAATGCAATAGTCCGTGTCCCTTTGGGCGCAAGGCCCGACAAATATTGGGCAACAACATGCCCAACTTAGTTCGGTAGGTAGGCAAGTATTTGTTATATTTTCACTCTTTTGTTTGTATGTCTGTAGTGAGACTTGGTCCATGAGTGTGCAAAGAGACTTAGCCTTACCCATTGATATTCATTATTATTCCAATGATCTAACCCTAGAGCATTATGGCAAGATATTTTATATTGATGATCCTTGTGGGGTCTAGTGGTGGCAGGTGCCTGGGTTGCGTGCTTAGCAGATCTTTGTTGTTGTTTGGTACTCTTTCATGTTTAGAAGCTTCATACGAAGCTTGTTGGAGGCGGGGGGGTGGAAGGGTGGAATATTTTGTTCATGGAAGGCTCGTGCGAAGAAGCGCGTGGTGGTGGGGAAAATATTGTCATGGTTCAGCAGAAGTTGCCAAATTTACCGATTTGAGCCCCTACCAATTGTCACTCCAATACTCAATGGATGCAATGGATTGCTTTATTTTTTGCTTATCCTGTAAGGATGCTCACTAGTGACCATCCAAAAATTCTTGAAGAGGGTGCACAGAAGGGGAGGAAGGCCTCACCAACAACATGAGGGAGGTGGGAACTTGGAGGCGGGGGGGGACCCAAATGCAAAAAAAAGACAAAAATTTATTATCCAACCATTTCTTGTGATGAAAACATTTGTCGTAGGTGAGGTTGCATTCCAAGTGGGTTCTCATTAGGTTTGGGAACAACCTTGTGCTCATGAGGAGTGGGTTCTCATATGGTTTGGGAACAACCTTGTGCTCATGAGGAGTGGGTTCTCATATGGTTTGGGAACAACCTTGGGCTCACAAGGAGTGGGTTCTCATTAGGTTTGGGAACAACCTCTGGGTCATGGTCTCAAGTGACCCTCCCTCACGGGAACCCACTTGTACAGGAACCCCCCCCCCCATGTAAACAACAATGTATTTAGGGGGATGTGGGAACATATAAAAATAGGAGTAGCTCCCCCCCGCCCCCCCCTCCCTATATAACACCCATTTTCTCCCCCTTTTTTGGGTGTTTTGTTTTATTGATAATTGGCCGGTTTCTTTTTAGGGTTCCGATATTCCTAATGCTAAGTAATGACTTTGTTGAATGAAATAAATTAAACATGATGTTCTTGGCCTTCCAAAATAGAATAAGTTAAATATGATGTTCTCGACCTTCCAAATGGAATAAGTTTAATATGAATAAAAATACGATGTTCAAACTTGGGTGGCCCTCCAATTGGAATATGTGTGTTTTTTCTCCATCTTAGAATCGGTAAAGGAAGAGGATGGGACCATTACACATGATGGGTTTTATGTGCTTCCAATTGGAATTGGTATATGTGTATGGGCTTCTTGACCTTTGAAGCTTGAAAAGAAAGGCACCATGAATTATGATGTCTTGTCTCCCAACAAGGATTTTTTTTTTCAGGGTGGGAGAAAGGGGGGGAGGAGGGGAGGTAGGGTGGGCCATGGGTGAGGAGAGGGGAGTGGTATCTTGTGGGATGGGGGAATGGGAACTTTGGGAACATGGGAGCATGCCTCTAGTTATGCCAAAATACTAGGGGATGGGACCCTTTACAATATAAATCTCTTCGTTGTAAAATAGGCAGGAGGTCTATGGGCCATGTCAACAAAAAGGCATGAAACAAGGGAACCAAAAGACCAAGCATGGAAAAGAAGAAGGAAAGAAGAAAGAAAATAAGAAGACTCAGAAGAAGCGAAGTAGGTGCGAATTGGGAACTTTTCTTGTGGGGAAGATTACGTACTACCCAAGGGGTTTTCTTTTTTTAATTCTTAAATTTTTAATTAAAAATTTGGTATTGAAAATGTTGCTTATGCCCTACCACCAAAATGAAACTAGTCAAATGTACAAGAGAAAAAAAAATCCCAATTGTTTTTGGTTGAAAAAGTGTGAAAATTTGTTGAAAAAGAAATCATTACTACCAATGAAGGAAGGAAGGAGAGAATTGAGGGCACAAATCTCATTATATATATATATTTTTTTTTTTTTTTTAACGTTGAGAAACCTTGTCATTTTAAGCCATTAGGAGGACAAAATTTACAATTGACTTGGTAATAGTGAAATCAAAATTGAAAGGAAAAAAAACTTAACATGTGAAAGCACAAACCAAAGTTTCTCAAACACACAATTCAAAAACCCAAATTAAAATGACAAAAATGAAAACATAACCCTAAAAAAACCACAAACAATTTTTTTTTTAAAAAAAATGGGTGACATCTTAATAATACCCTATTTAATTTTACAAGTCCAAGTTCAATTTTTTTTTTAAAAAACCATAATTTTTCTTACAACTTTAAAACATTCAATTTATAAGATTTGTTTTTTTTACTAAATTTAAACCCTAAAAATTCGGCAAAAAAGCATTCCACGTGATGAAATCAAATAACACATTTTTTGTGTTTTTTCTTGAATAACACGTTATTGTACAGTTGTTAAGCTTCTCACATCAGGTAGGTAAGTAGGTATGTAGGTAGGTAAAGTAGGTAGGTAATTTTAGGCTTTTTAGTCCTTGAGCTGATGTAACTTCTCATTGATGGTTATGAACTCAATATCACTTTTACTGTATAATTAAATGCTGGAACCCAATCAGAAATATCAAATTACAGTTTGGAGTGAGGGTTTTTTTTTTTTTTTTTCCCAATTTTGTGATATCAACAATTTGGCAAAAAATTCCATAAATTTAGCAAAATTACTTGAATTCACAACTTCTTTTTTTTGGGGGGAAGAATTTTTGCCATTTTAATGCCCAAATTTTTGGAATTGTTTTCATTTTGGAAGATTTTTTAGTTTAAATACAACTATTTTTTACTTTTTTTTTAAAATCCATATTTTCAAGATCACTAAAATGAATAAAAAGGAAATGAGAAGAAAAAAATTGATTGATATTAAAAAACAAAACTTTCCCAATTCTTGCTCAACAAAATTTTTATGAAATTAAAATTTTTTAAAATATTAAATATTAAAAAATTAAAATTAAAAATTTATTTATTTATAAACCATTGTTTGGACTCTAGAATTGCGGTTTTGAAAAAATAAGCCTTGGCAAATCAGAGAGTGGCGACGGGTTTATTTTACTGCCTGTAAAATCCTGAGGTATTTACCATTTACCTTGTGTACCCTAACCAGGAACATACGGCCAGTAAAATACGTACACGATACAATATGTCACACACGATACAATACGTCCACGATACTTCCGTCGCAGGTTCCCCGAACCGGGTCGCCGTAGCGCAATGTCGTGTGGGTCCGGAAGCTCGGACCAAGCTTGCTTTTTTAACTAGCCAAATTTCGCCAAAAATGGAAATTAAAATTTTCGATAAAGAAGTGATTTCTGAGGTTTCTAGTCGCCAGAAGTGAGAAAAAATGAAGTTTAAAATCGCCAGATTTGGCTAAACCTTCCAATGGATGATGGCCACTTTGGCAACAAACAAAAATTCTTAAACAAAACCTGGTCCAGGGTCTGGAGTTGGAACTGGCCTAACCTCTGGTGGAATTAAAAATTAAAATTTCCCAAAAAGAAGTGATTCATATATTTTCTTTTCACTGAGAGTAGCCAGAAATATGGAAGGACGATTAAAGATTTCGTACTTTATTTTCTGGTTTATAGCCATATTTTTCTAAATCTTCAATTGGATGATCGCCATTTTGATTACAAACAAAAATTCCTTAAAAAGATCCTCTGGTCCGGCGTCCGGACCGGACGAACGGACGGACCTCCGGGAGCTCCGCGTCGGCCCCACCGCGCGCGCTCCCCCTCCTCGTCCTCGCCTTCCATTCTTTATAAAACCTTCAAAGCCTCGCTCCCAGCGGCACTCATCTCTGCAAGCAAGAATTCGAAGCTCGTCCCGGCGGTGTTCTTTCTCTCTCGTTATATATCTGCACACAGCTTCCTGCTCAGTGTGTCTCTCTGGATTTTTTCTGTTGTGTATCCTGTTGCGCTTTCGCTAGTGTTTTTTTTTGTTTTTCTTTCTTTTAGGGTTGGTTGCTTTTCAGGATCTGAGAAGACCACAAATTTGCGCGCAAGAGAGTGAGGTTTGCTGGTTTCAGTTTTGTTTGCTCCTGTCGAATCAGAGGAGCGAGGCGAGATCTTACAAAGCAAGGGAGGTAGGTGGGATTGCGGAAGGAATGGGGAAAAGTTCAGGCACCGCGACGACGACCAACGCCTCATGGACGTTCGAAATTGCTCCGCCTCATATTATTACTGTAGAGAGGACGTCGCCGAAGCAGAGATCACTTGAGACGATTCTAGAGAACATCTCAGCCATGGCACTATGGTTGGAAACTGCGCCGCCTGAGCTCATTACGGTGGACAGGGGGTATTCAACAAGGGCAAGCAGCACTCTTGATACCATAGCCGAGGAGAACATGTCGACGAGCATAGCAGCAGGAGGAGGACACATGCTGTAGCAGGCTACTTCTGAAGCCGCCGCCGCTGCTGACGTTTTGAGACCTCTGAGCTCCAACTGGGAGAACACAACCAATTCTGGACTTGCACCAGGGTTTGCGCTTGCAATTGACGCTGGCAGCAGCATACATAAGCAAGGTTGTTTGCTCTTGCTCTTATTGTTGATACAGGGAGCTTTCTCATGTTGATCCGATGGAGTTTCTGGATCTGGACAGCAGTGCTCAGTGTGGCAAGGATTCCTAGAAGTAGGAGACAGGAGCGAATCAAAGTCAAAGGGACTGCAGAAATCCTATCACTACCGTCAAGGACAGAACTGAAGCCAAAGGGATTCAGAAATCCTATCACTGTCATCAAGGACAGAACGCAGCAGTTCGGAAATGGAATTTTCGTGCATGGACAATGGCACTCTCATGCATGCATAATGCTCTCATCTGTCAAGGAAAAAGCATGCTCTGTTGAGAAGCAATCATATGATACAGAAAAGAAAAAAATTCTGCTTGCATTCTGTTGTAGACATAGGTATTCAGATGTGCAGTTGCAAATCTTCTTTTATGGTGGAATTTGACTGGTTTTTTGGGCAATTAGCAAACCCCAGTAGTGATCTCAGATCATTATGCAAAGTGTATAATAGACACATACAGGTTGGTGACCTTTAGATCACCTTTTGTAATGTAAATGACAGAGGAGACTCTTCTCTTGAAATCCAACTTTGGTTCATCTGAATATCTGTCACATGGTTTGTATTGAATTTTTGAATCTGTGATTTCTGTGCATTGAATTGTTGAATTTTTGGTTGTTGTGAATTGAATAGTTGGATTTGTGATTGTTGTCTTCTGTTGGGTTTCTCCATCTCCTATTATTTGAAAGGTTGTAGATGTTGCTGCTGTTGGTTTGTACCACTGCTCTCAGTTTTCTTTTGTGTTTTGGATTCAGTTTTTTTTTAACTTTTTAATTTTTTTAAAAAAAAATCCAGTGTCCTTGCTGAAGATTGGGTTTCCTTGTCGTCATGCTTTGCTCTGATATGTATCTGATAAGTTTTGTCGAATCTGATTCAAGCTCTACAAGGATTACTATGGTTGTCATATCTCCCCAATTCTATTTAGGTGGTGAATCTGAATTCAATTCTAAATGTATGGAGACAAGTGAATTTGCTTCATGAATTGCTACTGTTTTGAGGCAATGGGTGAAGTTGCAATTCCAAGGGCAGTAAAAGTTTTCTTCACGGATTGCTGCTGTTTTGAGGCAAGGGGTGAAGTTGCAATCCAACAGCAGTAGGAGAAGTTCAAATCTCTTCATGAACTGCTGCTGTTTTGAGGCACTGGGTTTAAGTTACATTTCCAAGAGCATTGACTACCCTACTGCCATAGCAATGACAAGTATTTTGCATACAAAACTAAAAGGAGAGTTGTGAAACTGAAACAAACTAAACCCCTTTTGTTATCTCAAATGGTGAGGAGCATTCCTACAAATTACCAAGCCATAGATTGAAACAGTAGTGGTAGGAAAATAATTCAGTGTAGCTAAGCTCTCTTGTCACGTCACACCAGTTTTGGTCCTTATGTTTAAGCTTTTTCTATGTGATGAATGATTTTGTGAAACATTCAAACCACATCAATCTTTGTACAAGTGGTCTTGTCTACCATAATTGTGGCTAGTACTCTATAATTCTCCACATTTATCAATGGGTGAGTCACCATAAAAGCTTTTTGAGGAATTACATCAACTAAATTGTACAACCAAGATAAGCCAACAACAAGATTTGGCATCAAGGTGCATCCCCCAACTTGCCAGCCCCACCCTTCAGGCCCAAAGAAAGCAAGTAAAGGATTGTTACTAGTGGGGAGTGGAGAACTTTAATAGCCTTTGATAACAACATAGCCACTCACTCTTATCAATAACTCATGTTGGATGCCTGGGCTTTGCACTTGCAAATTCCAATGATGAAATATATCAGAGCTAGTATGAGGGAGGTTTTGCATAATCTATTGTACGGTGTCCAACTTACAATTTCACATCATTAACCTTTTCATATTTGCTTTTTCATATCGTCAAATTCAATGTCTTTGTCCTTGTGAGGAACACTATCGAATTTAAGTTTTTGTATTTTTTTTTCAAAATTTTCAAAAATGGTTTTTTGTTTTGATGTGTTCATACCAATGTTTTGTTGTATATTCTCTGCCTTGTGGAAGCAATACATTTTCACCGATAAAACACATTTTGCATCAAATTTTTTTCTCACTAGAGAATTCACACAAAAATAGCAAAACTTTGCCACCAAAAAATACAACAGGTTCATAGATGTTCATATTTGTTGCCCAATGTTCTTTTCAAGTTGGAAATGAATATTTTCAACACCAAAATTCAATCAAGAAAAAGTCTTCCTATAAAAAATTTTAATTGATTACAATTTCTAGAACCAAACATTTCTTGGAACATTTATTCTTCCCAAAACAATTATAAATTTTAGATGATTTTGTAAGGTGAAATTTTGTGCATTAAACATTTTGAGGTTTATTTTCAACATTGGAATTTGACATTTGGAGTGGCCATTTAATAATGGTTAGGTTTGTTAATGTCATTTGATATGAATTTTAAAAAGAATGTTTAAGTCAAATCCTTCTTTGAGATAAATAAATTGATTGGGCAAAAAACAATTGTTAATTGTTTTGAACATTTCCCAAAATGTTTCCATGTTCATTAGATGACACCATGCTTCCTCAAAGTTGGATTTTATTTTGACATATCATGTGAAAGGTTGCTAGGATATTTGTGATGCATTAAGGTTGGCAAAACTTGTAATGTGATCAAATTTTTGAATGATTTATGTGTATTTTTTGCAAATACTCAAAAACAAAAAAAAGTTTTTGTGATTGTACACATTCTTGATATATATTGTTTCATTTAAATATAATCATAGTGCAAATCATATCACATGTTCTTTTATTCTAACAATCACGTCCTTACTTAGTCATGTATTGCTTCATTTAATCAATCACATCACTAACTGAATTATTAATTATGTAAGTTACCATATGATCCAATCATATTATTTCATTCAAACAATCACATCTTCACTTTGTCATATATTGCTCCATTCAATTGAAAACATCATCACATGTATTGTTTCTCACTTACTCAATCATATTGTCACTTGAGTTATTAATTTGTAATCTTGCATCCAATCTTGCATCCGCAGTTCTTCATTCAATCAACCATATTATAGGTATCATTTTTTAATAAAACTAAAATTCCCCTTGATGATGAACAAGACAAAAGGATAAACACAAAAAATTCAATTTATAGCCATGGTTAATTGTAAATTGAGTTGCCAAAAATAATATTGTTGCAATGGGTAAAAGATTGTGACATGCAATGCACATCATCACAATATGAAAGGGACATATGTATGCAATGTTCTATATCAAAAGCATAACAATAACATGCCAATATCCTAGTGGTGGCATGCTAGGGTATTTAGTATTTACCCTACCCTGCATGTATGACATGGTGAGTGTGAATGGAGTTCACACACTTTCTCAGCTGGAAAGCTGTGGTGGTGGTTGTCCTTAGCAAAAAGGTAGAAAAAGACAAAAATTGTTGTCTTTTTTGCACTTGGATTTTGAGAAGTTATCAAGTTCACATAATTTTTTACAATTCCTCGAAAAATAAATAAATAATTAATTAATTAATAAAGGAAAAAACTCTCAAGTGAGGGATTGCAATTGTCTCTTGACTTTTAACTCTTAAGGGAAATACACAATTTTCCTTCTTGTTTTTTTCAAAAGCTCGATCGGAATTTTGTCAACCAAGCAACACAAAACAAACAAGGTGCATGCACTTACTTGAAACCCGGGAACCTAGTCCAGATGAAAACTGTGGATGAATGGATGGATGGATGCATAATAAACAACCAATCTACAAATGTTGGTCATCCATGAAGGCATGGTATTATGAAAGTTGATTATGGCTAGGGGTAGATTGCCACATCCAACCCCACCAATACCTTGATACCTTGAGGCCATTTCCTCCCAACCCCATGACACCCATGATGAGGACCCCAAGCCACTATGTCCCAAAGAGGCCATGAAATGAATGGGCGTAAGGAATATTAAAACAGAATATTCCTTGTCCGAGGGTCCCATGAGAGGGAATATGGGCTTGGGCTTTGGGCCAAACCCCATAAGATTCCCTTGAACAGCAGCCTTGGACATCTTGCAAACCTTGCTAAAGTCATGTCCTACTAGGGCACCATACTGGATGGATGATGATGATGTGTGGATAGGATACACTTTTTCATTGTGTACTAACCATCTGCATGCATCCAACTCCCTAGTAGCCCCCAAGTGACATACCTACTTTCTATACTAACCACTTACACCCCCTTATCTGCCTCCCTATCATACTTTACCCACTCACATAGATGGGTGGTTACCTAGGTATATGGGACGGGGAAGTAGGAGAGTTACTAAGGTGGAACCATGGTAACTTAGTTGTGGATTACATGGGTTTCCAATAAATGGTGCACAAGGTGGGTGTGGTGTGGTGTGGTGTCGAGTCACATAATTCATAAAAGGATACACACAATTTATCACACAAGAGAAATGGACAACAATCTATCTACTCACATAATAAACGTTTTTCAGCTTCCGTAACGATTGGGCGTCCCATTCAAACACTTATTTTTCAAGCGTTTTCCGAGGTGGAAAGGCCAGCCATCTCCCAATCTTACTATTGGTAGGGTCCAAATTTTCACACATTATGTGAATCGAAGGTGGAGAACACACTTGAGATGTAAATCTACAGTGTGGAAAACTCTGGAACATGCCCTGGAAGAACCCATTATCACCTATCAGCACATCCGTGATTGGAACAGGCCGTAGCAAGCTCATTCCATAATACAATAATATCCTGGGTATTTTCTACAATTGTTTGCTCGAGTCCAAGGATGAAAAGAGACTTGGAAGGAGAGTTCTCTTGATCATAACCTTTTTTAATTTTCTTTTTAAGGGGATGTATATGGAATCTAGATTAATCTAATTTTATTTATTATTTATTAATCTAGATGCACCTATTTATGATGCTTATAAAATAATAAAATAACTGGAAACGTTGAGTTTCCCATCACCAAGTTTCTTTTCAGATAAGTTAAGCCTTGCTGAATGGCAGCCCTAAAATACCCCTTTTTTAAAAGGGCTTTTTTAGATGACAAGGCGCAGAAAAACACTGTGAAACTGCTTGGGGCTTGGAAAAATGCACGTGTTATCAGGGCCCTCCTAGAGCGCCAGGAAATGACTCTCTCTCAGCAATAAATGATTGTTTCTCATTGGCCAACTACAATGAATGATTAGCCCAGGTGGTTAGCCCAGGTGGTGAGACTTAAATAGTCTCTTACTTTGTACAGTCCATCCTTTCAGGTTGATGGATGGGGGGACATGGCTCTTTTTTAAGGATTTTGTGATGTAGCCAAAGTGACGATCGTTCAGAAAATAGTTTAGCCAAATTTGGTTATATAATAGATATGAAAGTAGAAGGAAAAAAAAAACAGAATCCTTTTATATTCTTGGCTACCTGCTGGAAATTATCATAAAAATCTGGAGATTTGAAAAATGATTCTTCAATGATAATCTGGCGAATTTGGATGATTTCCTCCATGAAAAATCCTTTGTATAGGTCGAAATCATATTTTTCAGGTCAAAATTTGGCAAAAATTTGAGGACATCAGGACATAAGACCCTAAAAGCTACAATCCTAGAACTCAGACCTAGGACCCTAGAACATAGAAGACCTAAACCCTTTTTAAACCTAGGACCCTAGCATTAATCTAACACTATGACCCAGACCTTGTAAAAATGCCTTTTAAGACCTGTTGGGTTTGGTTCTATTATGGGTCTAACCCCATATAAACCCTCCAAGTTCAGTTCCAAAGCCCAAGTTTCTATAGACTTGTTGAGTCTAGTTCTTAGGCACGTTCAAATCCATGTAGACCTGAACCCAAACGGAAACTCAAAAGTTGTCAACACTAGTAACTACCAATGCAAGTGTGTACTTTTTTGTAGATAGGAAATATGAGTGATTACAATGTACTTAGGCAAAGTAGGTAGGTAGATGCATGTGGATGGTTGGTACATAAGTAACCACTATGGTTGGCTATGGGACAAGAAAAACAATGAAGTTTTTCCTATCCACACATCATCCATCTTACATGGTGCATTGGTGGGGTGCTTGTTCATTGTGCCACTTCTTGAGGGGAAAATATTCATCTCAAGGACTCTCGGATACATCACCCTAAAACTTGTGCTCAAACTTATGCTCAAAAACCTAGAGAGAGAAAACAATTTGTTGCACATTCCAAGTCTATAATGGACTTGCCAAGGGCCTTACTAGGATACGGAATGGCCATTAGGACAGTCCCACTCTACGGTGCATTCTAACGTCCATATGGGTGCATTCTAATGTCCATATGGGGCTCATGGAGGGGCAATTTGCCAGGATATGGAATGGCATTGAGGACGGCCTGCACTGAAGTGTGCATTCTAGGTCCATAATCAGCTCACCAAAGAGATTGTTACGACTGGGAATGACACTAAGGAAGGCCCATTCCAAAGTGCATTCAGGGCTTTCACATATCTTGAAAAATTTTAAGTTTTTTCCGTAATACCTAGTAGGTAACACACAGAGAAAAAAACAATTATTTTTTCAGACAAGTTTTCACGTGGGTACTGCCCTCCGAGCAGGGTGCTTCTGAAGTAAGTGCCCCTCAGATTCGCCTTGGGAAGGTGATTACGTCAAGAAAACCCTCACTCCTGGGGTGTTACCTTACACATGATAGACTCAACCGGGGGCTTGCAACAGCTCGGAATGCACCCTAGTTCTGTTCACGATTCCTCCGACCCAAATTAATTACAATTATGTAACGAGTTTGGGGGGCAAGGGGGACATCTTGTGTCCTCGATGAGACACTTCTTTAGGCTTTTTCCGAGATGGGACATGCAGGTATATGGCCTGTTATACTCAGAATGTGAACCAAAGATGTAAAGCAATAGTGAGGGGAGAATCAGATATGCTTTGGAATAGGCCCTGGTAGAACCCATTACGGCCTAACATAACAGCAAGTCACTCCTAGTACTTAGACTGAACCAGCCCTCACCAATGCACCATGAAAGAAGGTAAGTGTTTACCCAACAATTTGTTGAGTTCCAGTTCCCAACTAACCATGATCATGCCACATTCAACAATGGTATAGAAGGCAAAATCTCGTAATGGTGATTAGTGAAAAAGATTATTGGGATGCGTTTGTGATTACCACATTAAAGCAAAGTGTGTGAGAGGTTTACTTACATTCAATGACACGTCCTTAAGCTTAGCAAATGGTATTGCGGTAAGTATTTTGTCGATTCTTCATGTTGTACTAGAATGCAACTTAAAGCACATTCTCAAGTTCTACACATTTGCAAACTAAAAGATGTATGGGAGCTTGAAAATGGTATGTGGAGGAGGGTGCTAATGTAAGTTCATAAATAAGTTAAAATGCACAAACCAAACAACAAATTGATTAACATAAGTTCAAGTCAAGTGATGACAAGACCTAATCATGGATAACCTAAACTCACTTAACTCACATGGCCCAACTTTTGAAAGGTTCCATAACATTTTTCTTGTTATAATAAAATTTTATAATTGGTGATGGGGATTATGTTGAAATCGTTTAAATTTGAAGGGCTACCAAAAATTATTAGGTTATGAATCTTATTATTTTGCAAGTTTAAAATTCATGCACAGAAGTTTTGATTAAGAAGTTTCAATGAATGAAGTTGTTACTTTTGGAAAGATATTTCCAACTTTGTATTGCACACTTTAATTATAGTTCTTTTGATTTTATTATTAAGTTTTAATGGTTGAAAGTCAAACCGTTAATTTGATTTTCGACCTTTCTTTTGGTTATAACTTCAATTTCAAGTCTTTAAATAAAAAATGTAAGCCCACATTTAATACTTATGTTTCGAAACCTTTTTAAGGTATAAAGAAGGTTGATTTGGACAAGGTCTACACTTTTTGTCCCAAGATTCAAGACACTTTGGGATTTCAATTCCCAAAATGTCCATTTGGGAATGCTTGGGACTCACCACTTTTGCCTTCTCCCACACTTGTTGAAGGCTCCACAAATCCCAAGATATTATCTTGACCCACAAACCATGAACCCAGGGCTATTATAGGGACATTGAACTTAGTTGGAATAAACCAATGTTGGGCAATTTTTTAATCCAACATTGAACTTTTTATGGTTTTTGGATTAGTTAAATTAGCATATCACTAATGAAACTTACTCATTTCATCAAAGAATATCCCTTGGTTCCACCTTAGGGAATCTTAAATATTTTAAATTCATCTCATGTTTTGTGACAAGACTCAAAGGTTTTTTTAGTTTTCCATGACTAAATGCAATGGAGAAAGATGGACTACACTTGATAAGTGCATCATCAAATTTATTTTCCTTTCATTTGTTCTTGAAGGAAAATTCTTGAAATTACCACTTCATTTTACACCTTTATTCCATTATGGCAAATGCATCAAAATTTGAATTAAACAAAGTGAGAGCCTTTTCAATGGGCAATTTTTTTTTCTTGTTTCTAATCATCTTCAACTTGCATCTTGTGTTTCTTTTTTCTTTGTTTCTAAATTTTCCTCTATTCTTATATCAATCTCAAGGTGTTTAATTTTCTATGCAATACAAGTTTTTTTTTGTTGACTTGTGATTAATGCTCGGTACTATTTATTTGTTGTTGGCATTAATTGCAAGCTTTTCACCATGTCACTCTTCATATGGGTTAATGTGCAATCTACCCTTTTCTTTTCTCATTTTTCAACTTGTGAGTCTTCCTTTACCACTTTTCACATAATTCTTATATTTGTTTCACATGATTTCAATTCCTTTAGTTCTTGCTTTCAAAGAATCAACAACTTCAAATGCTAATGTAAACATGTAACTTGGACCAAGCACTAACTAGATATTTGTTGTTCCCAAGGCCTTTACAAGATATGGCAACAATAATATCATTATGACCGATAGTGCAAAATGATAGCACCTTAAAATTAATGGTCATAACCTTGTCATGCATGCTCTGTACTTTTAAAAAGGTTGAAGGGTTCAATTTTTAAAGGTATGCTAAAAAAATTGTCACAACAACTATTTGTATTCCCTTTTTTTTCATATTTATTAGTCAAGTTTCACAATCAACATGGATACAAAATGAATGATATTAATGTGTTTAGATTTAAGGTGGTCTAAGTTATCATACATCAAAACATGATCATTTCTTATTCATTAATGTTCATGAATCAAAATATAGGGCACAATTAAAGATTGCATCTAATTTGTTTTGGGTGAATTTGAACCTCAAAATAGTTTAAAACTTGAAAACCTCACCACAAAATTTTACCATTTAAACTTTCTTCAAAGTGAATAATATTAAATTAACATGTTGATTTGAATACAATCAATTCGTGTGATGCATAATTTGCCACAATGAAATGATCAACTAAAGGTTTTGGCCTTATGAATAAGGTGTTAGAAATGTTTCATTGTTAGCATAACATTAATGTTAAACAATCAAGAAAAAACATGTGGAGTAGAATCACACAAGTTTATTTTGAAGGTAATTTCAAAAGGTATATAAAAGAGGCAAATGCTTATTTCTAAGGTTGTTTTGAGAAGTTATTGCCAAATAAGTGAAGCAATTTAATCCCAAGTGTCATCTCTAGATTTTTCTTTTATTGCAAATCCATTCTTAAAAGACCATGAGACGCAGAATGGTTCTTGAATGATATCATGTTGTTTGTTATCAAAGTTTTTCTACCACCAAAGACTATTGAACCTATTTGGTTCCATAATTTGGTATACCATGTTGATGTAGACAAGTGCAAATGCAAGTGTGCATTATCCATTGTCCTCATGGTGTAAAGAAAAAAAATAAAATCCAATTCTGATTATATTGGTTTGACAAATTTTTGAAATTTTAAATAGCAAAATTCATATGAAAAGAATGTTTTCAATCATAAGAATCCTCATTGCACTTTGTAGTTGTTGATTGCAAATTAACCACTTTGACCAACTAATTTTGTTGACAAAAATTGGTCATGTGATTTACAAGTTGGGTGGTATAAGCTTTTTGACCTTGTAGGTGCATCCCAATCTAAACCAAGGTTGACAAAAAAAAAACTTGATGCAAAATTTGGAAATGAAATTGAATGAAAAAATTTCTTGAATTTTTTTAATCCTTTTTTATGTTTCTTTTCCTTCTAAAATGCAATATACATTTGTTGGGGGCATTTGTAGTCCCTTAGGCTTTATGTTTCTTCTTCCTTCTTGATTGTAATGTGCATTTGTTTGGGATATTTGTAATCCCTTAAAGAGTTGCGAAACAACCTACCATTTTGGATTTGTAATATGAATGTTCATGTGAGTTGTTCCTTGTGAATTAATTGAAAGAAAGTTCGTTATATGGAGGCTTTGATGTGTAATGTAATGTGTAATGCAAATTTTGAATAACAACGATGGGATGTTATAATAATCAACAAATTGTAGACAATTTAAGTTTTTTAACTCAAAACCACCACATATACCTACTTGGTCGATTTTCTCTCAAAACATCAACCCAAAAAACCACCATTCAACATTACAAAACCCTTGTACCCAACAATTTTTAATAAATTTAAAAATTAAATAAATAAATTTAATTTAAAATTTTTTTAAAAAAAACCAAACCAAACCCAACCCAAACCAAACCAAACCCAAACCTGGTCGGGTTTTTTTAATGGAAAAAACATGAAAAATCAACCATTGAAAATTTTTAAAACCACCCAACACTCAGATAAACCCAAGTTTATAATATTTCATGGCAACACTCTTGAGAAAATCCACACATCTAGCCTTTCCCTTGTATGGGTCACTTCGACTTTGTGACCAACTCATCTAGACTTTTTGACTTTTCGTCGCGAGGCATTCCAAAATTATTTCTTATCTATCGTTGACAAAAAATAGATAAATAAAATTGACACTACCAACTTCACCATTTGTTTTTCCTTTGGTTATCTCCCATTTGTGCGATGATCAAAAATAATACACACCTAACCCTAAAATGGTTATTACCATTTTTTAGTTGCATACAACACATGTAATTACATAAGACAAGTTGCAAAAGACAATTTTTTTTCCTAGTGATATAGGCCGCCTCCGTATCACTCACGACCTATGCTTGTAGTGTGGCATGACCGTGAGTCATAACATATACATCCAGTGGATGGATGCACTAGTGGGTGCTGGTTCACACTCAATATATACATCCAGTGAATGGATGCACTAGTGGGTGCCGGTTCACTCTGGCTGGTGCTGGGTCAAATACCTAGCACAGCAAACCTTAGAGTGAACCAGCAAACGACTAGT
>Ga0116231_10009576_pt1 | contig 16221 bp, 8 predicted proteins | sample S1TSphgellanicum_2_FD_89695 | JGI IMG/M metagenome (GOLD analysis project Ga0116231, IMG submission 89695) | Host-associated microbial communities from peat moss isolated from Minnesota, USA - S1T2_Fd - Sphagnum magellanicum MG | ecosystem: Host-associated > Plants > Peat moss > Unclassified...
AAATGTTGCATCTTTGGAAACTTAATAATATGGGCAGTAGGGTAATTTGGAATGCATGTCACTCCATTCCCACCTGTTTCCAAAACAATGGTATACCACAGCTAAAATGACACAACAGTACTCTCCAAAAATTGGAAATTTTTGAAAGTAATGCTTTTAGTTGCATTTGTGATAGGTTAGTGAAATTCAGTTCCATTTCCATTCAAATTCCATGATGAGATGAAACCCTCCTATTTGTGACAATTACCACCAAACACAATCACATGTTTGATCTCTAAGTGCATAATCAAACGTCTTCAAAGAATATTCAGATAGTGGCAACCCTTACTCCCCATCAGGTGTCATCCAAGCATGTTACAGAGTTGCATGTAATTCAAAGATTGTGAACATTCAAAATGGATTTACATCTGCATGTATACTTATATACATATTTAAAATAACCTTGCAATGAGAAGTAGACACATACCACACAAGCCTATCAAAAATATAACCAAACCAAATTACTTGAAATAATTTTTTTTTAAAACCATAGTGAAGGCTTAAAGATGAAGTTTTATGGGTATTTCCATGGTACGATATACACACTTTGTGCCAAAACCAGGGGTGCTAAAGATACACAAAGTGCATAATTTTTTGAAAATGTGATTTTGGGATCAAGGAGTAACCTTGTCCATTGATGTGAATCTATGCTCTGTGGGCTTGTAGGTTATGATTCCTATTTTTTGGCCTTTCAATAAGGCTGGTTAGGTTGCTTTTCCAATAATGCACCTATCTCAAATTTGAAAGCTCACCCTTCTCATAATGGCATTTGTCCTAAATGTTGACATACATCACATTTGTATTATTTAGCCTAATTTTGATAAGATGATTGTGGAGCAAGTTGTTTCTCGCTTTCATTGCTGAAGATTTGTCAATTGTTTATTAGTGCACTTCAAATTTGTTTGTTTGTAAAGGAAATCTGAAAAACTTGATTCCGGGTTTGCATCGCCCCCCCCCCAGACCTCCACACTTACAACTTGTCGAGTCTTGCTCGTGCTCACCCCCACCAACCCCCGCGTGCAGACTGCGCCGAACCCTGTAGATTGTTGACCTTGGTTTGGAGCTTGTGACTCTTTCTCTGCAACTTATTGTGTTGTCTCCTATTTTGTTTTCTGTGAAACACCCCCTTTTTTGTAGTGATGTTTGTTCTTGTTGTAGCATCATTAACACAGCAGCATGCATTGATTGTTTTGTTGTTTTGTGTGAACCTTTTGCTTCTGCAGCTTCTTTTTCCTTTTTTTCTTTGTGCCTTCATTCTCTGTAAAATCCAAGCATGAGGTCCATGAGTACTATGGATGATGACTATGAAGAAGAGGGTTCTATGAATGAAGAAACTATGGGAAACATTAAGCCTAGAGAGACGAAAAACAAATGCAAGCTCACTTTATCTGAGCTGGAGTTAAAAATGGAGAGGTTGACAAAACCACCTCTGTGGAGGGATTTCCAATACTTCGTCGATGTAGGCTAGATTTCGTTTGGGACAAATCCCCATAGACTCAAGGCTAGTCAAGACATTGAGCACAACAAGCTTGTAGAGGTTTTCAGGAAGGCTACTCCTCACTCAAGATTTCGATACACAGAGTGCCGAGATCCCCAACTAAAAGCAAAATTTGAGAAGATATGGCCGTTGTGTTACGGGAAGGCCAAAATGCCTTCTTCAAAGCTCATTGCAAAAGAGTTTGTGTTGGGCATAGTTGCAGAAAAATTTGGGAAACCTATCAGCTAAGCAACATTTGTAGAAGAAACCAACACCAACCAGCGCTCCAAGTTTTTTAAGCAGATGGAGAAGATGGAAATGCAAAGAAAAAAAATGAAGGGGCTAAGCAATGGTGTGCAAGCTGTAACATCTGGGTTTCCAAGTATGAGACATTGATTTCTACATTTGTGAGGTTCAATCTTATAATAGGGTTTTGAGGTTTAATTTCAACTTTGGATGAAGGACCTTTGATTTCCCAAAAAACATAGTTTTGGTTTGGGTGCCATTATTTGTTGTTCAATTTTGGAAAAACTTCAAGGTTGGTCAATTTTCATATGTTTAGTTTGAGGTCCAATCTATTTGGTAGGTTTGGTTTTGTATTTCAGAAACTGTCAATAATCAGTTTTTGGGGTTTTCAACGTTCTATAGCTTATAATGCACACCAACCTTTATTCTCCATTTGAGCTTCAACTGAAAACTCACAGTGGACATCTTAAGTGCTGATTTTAGTTACTATATATAAGGGTAGGCTAATGGAATGCAACAAATCATCATGAGCTTCTTACAAGATGGATGTACATATGTTGTTGATCTCTTTCTATTAGCTATATATGCCTCCAGTGATAGGTTCAATAGATAATGACAGTGTTCAGGATCACTCTCAGATTCATAAGTTGATCAACTAATTTTTTTACAACCTAACTAGGATGCATCTGTGTTACAATGTGTTGTTGTTTCACTTATTTGGGATAGCCATTGAGATGCAAAGTATCATTATTGATTGTGTCTTAAAATAACAAATGTAACTTTGTTGTAAAGTAGTTCTATGTGAATCTCACCTAATTGCATGAATTTGGAATTTTTTCCTCTCTTTCTGAATGCACATGCTTGTAAACTTTGTATATCTTTTATTAGGTGTTGGTTTCCATAAACTCAAGAAAATCTAGCAGCAAATCTAAAAAATATGTTTTAACAACTTCTACAATTGAACGGGAATTTGCTTCAAAAGTAACTTATTCAAAGGTGGCAAATGCATCCCCTAACATGGACAAGTCATAGCTTAGCAAAGAGTGGAATCAGAAGTTAACCGCTAAGGTTGCCCAATTGCTACAACTAACATCAACGGAGTCTAAAGCCTCCAAGTTGCAAGTTGAACGTGTTAAGAAAGAGAAATAAAAATTGTTATAGTCCAAGACAGTTCGCATGATGATGAAATCAGTTGAAATAAATTTGCTTGAAGAAATTTAAAAAACAAAACAATTGGAAATTGAGGAGTGACAACGGGATTCAATTTGCATTGTCAGTAAAGCAAGGGAAGTGTCCCATGATTCATCTTAGGTTCTCCCACTTCTGCCCAATCAAAACCTTGTTGAAAAGTTCAAGTTGGAATTAGATGCATTGAATCATCAAAGGATACAAGAAACATGTTTTAAGAACATGAACATTAAACATGAAGCTCAATACAAAAAGCTTGGAGTAGAATTGGAATTAAAGGAGATTGAATTCAAAGATCTTGAACAAAAGAAGGCATTTTGTGAACTACAATTTATTTTTTTGAAAGAGCATCATTTTGCTCTCATGAAAAAGGGTACTGGCTCAACCCACACTTGCATCCATGCTGCAATCTTGAAGTCCAATCTAACTTTGGGCCAAGTTTTTTGAAGATTACACCTTGTGTTATGGGTGAAAGCACACTACATGGTCAAAGATTGTTGTCACAAATACTACTTTTTCAAACTCCATGTTTTTGAACTTTTATCAAGCTAATATTAAAATGGTTTTTTGCAAATAATACTTGGAATAAGGTAGTTCAAAACCCAAAGAATAATATTGTAAAAAAAAATCCCACTTTGAAATTGATATTAAATGATTGAAAAGTATATTAATAAAAAAATTATAATCATATGAATATACTACAAAGTGTAAATATACTTCAAAAACTGTTCAAATGATTACCAAACTTGATAAAGTACCCAACCATATATTACATATGGGTTCATTGTCTCATTTCAATTCTATATGAAAAGTTTCATTCATGTGATTTCACAAAAAACATTTGGATGAGGTTTTTCATTCAAACAAACATAAGTGTATGAATACATAATTTTTTTTGAAAAATAAATATCATTTGAAAAATAACAATAATTGTGAAGGAGGATTTGTGTCAAAAATCCATATTTAATATTTTTCAAAATGCTAGACGAAATGAAAAAAAAATTGGCCCCAAAATAGTACAAAATGTACTAAAAATTGAGTACATTTTTTTGCCCAAAATGTACCACTGTAATGTGCTTTCACCCTTCTTTGTTCATGTGGATTCCCCCAAAACAACATCATAATTTTTGTTTGTAGGCACGTGTACCATTCGTGGTGTGCTTGGATTCATTTCAAATACAATAACTGATGTGTTGATTTTCATTGTAAGACCATCATGTCACCTAAATGGTATAAGAGCTTCAAATTTAGAAAATTTGATAAGGAAATGTTGGAAAAATAAGTTTTTGAAAGATATGAAAAAGTTCATTTGCATCAACTTAATCTACAAAAAGCAATTAACGACGACAAATTGCCCTTATGTTGGTAAGTTGTCTATTTTTTTACACACTATCTGTATTTTATGACTTGCAAATGTGGTGAATACTAATTTAATTTATTTCAAGTGTTGCTACAAACTAGGTTATGTGTGTTGCAAGGTCTTAGTTTTGGGACCCTAACATTGTACTTCATGCATCAATGGTATACAAGGTATGTAATGTCACTTCAACATTACATACTCCATGCAGTTTCTGGTTTTTTTCAGAGTGAAATATGCCTTATATTTTTCCTATTGTTTGTGGTAGTTTTTAGTTTACATCCCTACCTAATAACGTATTTCATGTACATTGGGTACTCTTCCTTGTACCAAGATTGTTCTAAACAACATTGGAGTATGGATATGTGGCATTTAAAACTCTTTTTGCACATGTAAATACTTGTCATACTTCTTAATTGTAGTGATATGTTGTTCAAATTGTTTTTGTACTATATAGACTACGTGTTGTGTAGTCTAAACATTCATGATCTTTTTCTTGAATGTCTTTTTGTAGATGCAACTACTTAGTATAGTTGTGTAATCTATACTAGTTAATCTGGTTTTGTATTTTTTAGACAAGTTATTCAATTCAAAATATACATGATACATGTTTTGAATGTCTTTTTATAGCTACTGATACTTTCCATACTTGTATATTATTCTACATATGATCTTCAATTTTTTTTTTGTATTATTTAAACTTGGTGTTAATTTTAAAATATGCATATTATAATTTTTGAATATAGTTTTGTAGATGTAAATACTTAACATACTTTCATGATGTATTATATATGATTATTAAACAGTTTTGGCATTCTTCAAACTAGGTGTTGTCTTCAAAGTATGCATGTTGTATGTCTTTTTCAAATTTTCATAATTGACGTACTTTTGTATTGAGATATTGCAATGTGATTCTCAAACTATTTTATTACCATGTTGACTAGGTGTTTGTTTTATTTGATTTATGCATTTTGTGTTTATGAATGGTTGTTTGTGTTGATACAAGTTTGATAATTTTCAAACTGCAAATTGTTATTGTGCATTGTAGACATTGTATTATTGTGTTGTGGTTAAAATTTAAATGATGTTATTTTTTTGGATTGTTGTATGTGCAGGGTCCTCTCTTAAGGCATTTGTGGAGCCTCCTTCTACATGCACAGGAACTACATTCATGGGTGATGTTAACCATGTTAAAAAACCTATTCAAGAGAAGAAAACAAGCTCGTGCATGTCTAATTCCACCCAAGATCTACAGTAATAAACATAAGTGACATCTATGAAGTCAAGTGTTTTTAGGAGTTTACTGAAAAATATTATGGATGGGGGTTTTGTGGAAGGTGTGGATGTGGAAGGGCCAACATTTGTTTCAAAAGTTGTTGATTTAGGACTAAAAGATGTTAGCTATCAAAATGAAGGAGAACTAAATGGGCATGAAGAAATGTCAAACCATGATCCAAACTTGGATGCTCTTGTAAGGACACCAATACAAAAGAGAGTTATAGACATATCTATGTCTATTCATGGTACCCATGGCAGTCTACTAAAAATGAATCGCCCAACAAGAAAATAAAACTATTTCTAGTTGTTGATGGAAATCATTAGCTCAAAGAAACAAAAGTCCATGGAGAGGGACAAGTAAATACATAGGAAGGTTCAAAACCTCCTAAATCCAACATTCCTAAATCTAATGTTGAATTGCCCCAATCTAGCAAAGTAGTCCAAATGAAAGGGGTTGTTTGGAAGGACACATGGCATGTTAAATGTGCAAAAAAAGGCACATCCAATTCTAGCAATCCTGACAGAGCTAAATTCCTAACACGAGAAGAAGTGGCTACTTACCTTGATGGAACTAGAACTTACACATTTGAGCCACGAATCACTTGTGGAACTATGGCTTCTCTTGATTTAGGTTTGCGAAAGGAGAAATCAAAGAAAAAAAAGATTCAAAGTACGCAGGTATAAGAAAGGCCTTTAAAGAAGGTCAAAAAATAGTTTTATTTTTGTTTAAAATGACTACTTATCCATGCAAATTGTAGTATTTAGTCTGCTTATGTATGGACATTTATATTTAGCTATGCCCAAGCTTCTTTGTGCTAAGCATTGTGGATTGCACCACATATTTATATTGAACTAATTTTTGTCCCTTTTTCATGTGTTTTAAATTTTTTTCCAAGCTAGGTTTTTCAAATTGTATGAGTTTAATGCAATATACTTCATGTATTATTTTGATCAAGTCCAAGAAGACTTGGATGATTGTCAACTAGACATCTCATGTGGGTGAGAAGTAAAGCCCATACCTTGGGTTAATGATGTTACGACAACCTTATTACCTACAGACTTTGTGTATATCATAAAGTCTAGAGTTCTTTATAGTACTAGCCACTTAGAGGAAGCCAACTTACATGATGATGAAGTTGAATACAGTGAAACATTTTGCCATAACCATAACTACATGGCCCCTCGTGATAATTGCATATGTATAAAAACAAATGGAAGCCAAATTGCATATACTAAGTTTGGCAATTTGCACTGAAAATTTCTATCCAAGGTACATTTTTTACATTCAATCAAGTCTTGTCTCCTTTCTTGCATTCTAATGTTGTGTGCACAAGTATGTTCCTTTCAAACCTTTTGCTAATTATTACATGTGACAAATGTGGCAACATCAAACCTTCAACATAAAATGCTCCAATAGTAGGTGTGGTTGTTCCATCAATTGTGGCAATAAAGTTGTCCAGAAAGGGATCCAATGTAGTCTACAAGTTTAAAATCTACACCTTAATGTCCTTATGTTATTATCAATTGATACATATTAGATCTATTTTGTAATGACTTGATAATTATGATATTTGTATTAGGAACAATATATTTAGTTATCATTTTAATTGTAGTATTTTAACTTCCTTTGTGATGGGCCAGGGATTTTGGACTATAAAAGGAAAAGGGTGGGGTGTAAGAACTTTGGAGGATATTCCATGTTGGATAATCAACAAGCTCAAACTCAAACATTAATTGATATGAAGATGGTGTTTTCTAAATTTTTGGGAACTCAAAAGGACCATATTAAGCTTGTTTTGTTTCCATAACCCAAACTTGCTTTTGACTAGTAGCAACAATCACATGTTATGCTTCCTCAATCTAAGACCCTTAACATTGCAACATCAAATCCCATGGACACATCAATGATGGGTAGTGGTAATGACCAATCACAATCCCTTTCCTTGGGTAAAATTGTTTTGGAGACGAAGGAACAAACAAGTTCACCTTCATAAAGGACCACAAAAGCATAACTTGAAAAGAAGGTGAAAAAACCACCACTAGAAAAGGTAATAGCACCACCTCAAATTGTAGAGGGTGAGGATTGGGTTGCTTTGCAGCTAAAAACATCCCCTATGAAGAAATTATTCAAGCAAAAGTCTCTAACAAATTCACTATGGTTAACGTTGGATCCAACTCTCGAGTTCAAAGTTGAAGAGTTTTGAATCAAGTGAATTGGTTGCTTTGGTTTAATTGGAATTGGCATTTTTTCCCCTTCATTTGCACATGTGTGGGATTGGGCTTTCAATTAATGTGATAGTGTGAATTTGGATTGGGTTTGTAGTAGCAAATGTTTGGGAAGGAGCTAAAGGGGAGGATGATTGGACTTGTGGGGCTCAACAAAGAGAAGCCAATTTCACTTGTAGGGGGCAACAAAGAAAAGGTAATTGTTTAGCAAGTAGACACCTTTGATATTTTACCTCATATTTTTTATTCTTTGTGATGAAAGTGGGTTACATAAATTATAATTTTGATAGTTGATTGTACATATACAAATGTGATTAGGTGCATTGAAATTACAACCAATATTTATGCATTTGCTTGTTGGGTGGATGTAGTTTGCTATTGGACAATTTGTGGTATTATTGAATCCAAAGAATGCAAAGCAAAAAGTGGCATTTGGTAAAGTTAGTGGTCAGTGGGGGCTAGAGAAGTTTCATGGTGCAATTGTTCTAGAATTTTTGTTCAAAGTAGATGTTGCAACTATGCACATGCTTGAGATTCCACTAATGCACCCACATGAAGCTAATGACCAAGTTGCAATGGGAGATGTTGTAGGCACTTGTACCTTGTGGAATTGGAAGTATGTGAAAATTGCAAGTTGACAAACTTTTTAAATGACTAATTTGAGACTTGAACTTATCAAGCTACTATGTTCAACCTTGTCATTGAACATAGTACTTACCATATTTTGCTGGTTCACTTTTCTCCAAATTTTGTGTAATACTTTAGTTATGTATATTCATTTGTTGGTTACCCATAACATTATGGATCATGACATGCTAATTGTTAAAGGATGTACTTGTGGCATGGGGATCCATTCGTTTCCATATGATTAGCCATTAATGTGGAAGTTGTTTTTTTGTAGTAATATATGAAATGTAATGTAGTCATTGAGAGTAACCACCCTCTTTAGTAGATAAAATAATTAATGATGAATGACTTTTATATGATTTCTAGAGTTGTTATTTGGAAGTTATTGAAAATAAAAAATAATGACTTGAAAATTATTTATATATGATTCGCATGTGACACATAAGCCCTAATTTGTTATGACATCACAACTTATAAATGATTACACCCTTGACCTCTACCTTATACACATGTCAGCATTAACAATTGTCGCGTGGCCAAAGTTCTATCTTGATAAGTGTCCCTATCAACAATTGCAACATGTAATAGTGAAAGTCATTTTATTCATAGTTAAATGAACCATAAATAACTAATGTATGATTACATTTTCAACACCAAATTTGATAATTACAAATGGGTTATTGCCACATTGACGAATGCCTATTTGACATTTGTTGTGCAAATGAAATTGTGACACATGGACCAATCACATTCATCAATAGACAAGCACATTAAATGAAATGGAAGTCATATGTTAATCATTTATTATGATGACACGTGGAAATATGATTTCGGATCGATGTGGACCCCACTTAGGAAGTGCTCTAATTCCATGTAGGATCCACCTTAACAATAAATCTAACTTGACACTATATGACGTGTCATATATGATTTGAAAATTGTCTTAAATGACTACATGACAAGGATTGCCACATTGGATTAATAATATAATGTCCAGTATGACTACAAAATCAGTCATACATGAAGTCATAAGTTTAAGAATTTCTTCTAGTGTTAACTGGGACTTAATTAAATTTAAGTAAAAGTTAATTCGAAGTTAACTCAAACTTAACTTGGAATTAACTTTGACTTAATTAGGAGTTAACTAAGACTTCATTGGGACTTAATTAAAAGTTAACTAAAATTTAATTCATAATTAACTCAAACTTAATTAAGAGTTAACTAATATTTAATTAGGATTTAATTAGGAGTTAACTGGGACGTAATTGAAAGTTAACTAAGACTTAGTTAGGAATTATGGATGATCATTATGGATGAATTCCATTTATTGGAAAATTGTGTCTAATGTTTGCATCCATTACACTAATCAGCGGTGGGAAATCATAAAGGAATAATTTTCCAACAAAAATCTGACCCAATATAGAGCTGATGAAAAAAAATATAAATATAAACTAGAAGTATATCAAAGAACCTTCCCAAATTTTGTATGTGAAAGCCTAACAAGCACAAAGGCATCGAATTAAGATGAGGAGAATGAAACAAGGCTTTATGGGATGGCTCAAGAGGAGGAAGTGCAAGCTGAGGAACCACAAATACTCAAGCGAGGAGCTTAGGAAGATGAAGAACCACAAATGAATCCAGGTCAATAACAAAAACATATGAAGACAATTCTAGTAGTAAAGGCAAAATAACCATAGATGCAATGATTAGAAGTAAAACCACATAATAAGTCTGTGGAAGAGGAGCACTACCAGAAATCTTGTCATTTGCAACCAGTCATTATACAACTGGCATGCAACTGATTGTCATTTGCAATTATCCTGATCATGTTTGCAACTACAAATTTGGTATTGTATAATTTTTGGGCCATACAGTTGTGTGTGCAACTAACATGCAACCAAATGTGTACAACATGGACATGTCTCATAAAAATAATGGCCTAATATACATACTTAAATTACTATACTTAATATATCTACATAGGTTATATAATAATGTTATGTACCTTTAGTACTAAGGTTAACCCCATGCTAACTTAGGCTAGCCTAAACTAACCTAGGCTAAATAAACTAAAAGTTAAACTAACCATGGTTAATTAAATCAAGCTAAATTAATTATGGTTAATTTAAATTAAGTTAAATTAACCATGGCTAAATTAAGCAAAACTAAACTAATTATGGCTAAATTAAATTAAATTAGGCTAAACTAACCATACTTAAATTAATTTAGGCTAAAATAATTATGGTTAAATTAAAATAGGATAAAATTAACCATGGCTAAACTTATTAGGCTAAAATGATTATGGCTAAATTAAATTAAGTTAAATTAATTATGGTTAAATTAAGTTAGGCCAAACTAATTATGGCTAAATCGAGTTAGGCTAAACTTTTAGACTATATTAATTATGGCTAAACTAAATTAAACTAAATTAAACTAGGCTAAATTAAATGTGGCTAAATTAAATTAGGGAAATTTAATTATGGATAAATTAAGTTAGGCTATAATATTTATGGCTAAACTAAGTTAAGTTAAATTAAATTAGGATAAAATAAATATGGTTAAATTAAGTTAGGCTAAATTCAACCATGGTTTAAATATGTTTTATTTTATTTTATTTTGGATTTTCTTTCAGAAAATGTAAATTTGATTTAAATGTTTTTCAAAATCAATTAATATGATAATATTAAATTTTATTATAAATAATTCATAATTATTAATTAAACGTTTATTACAATTACAATGATAATCAATTATATATATATGTATACTCAATAGGTATTATATATTTAAATTTTATTATTTATGTTAAAATATTAATGTAAGTAGGCTACACTAATTAACCTACAAGTATACAAACATCCTAAGCTAATTATTAATTCAAGCTAGATAATAATATTAAAATCATATTTTCATTAAGTAATCATAATTATTTAAAACATCCTATAATCATCTTTGAAGTGCAAAAGAAAAGGAGTAATGAAAACTAACAAGAAAAAAAAAATTAAAAAAAAACTTTCCAAGTTACAAAACGTTTTTTTTTTTTTTCCTTTAGACCACTCCTACTTTCAAACCTCATAACTTTCTTATTTCTTATTCATTTTAAAGGATCTAAAGTGTTATAGGAGCGCCACCTGAAGTCCTAAAACTCACATTGGAACTCTAATACAAACAAAACAACATAAAATGAACTTTCTGGGTGTTTAAGAACCGGCCTTTGTAATGTTCAATAGTTTTTTTTTGGAGTTTTTCACCCCCTTTACTTTGTGGGGCCATAACTTTCTCATATTTAATATATTTTCAACGATTCTTAGTGTGTTAAATGCGCCAAGAGGAGGGCTTCAAGTTTGTTTTGCACACCAAAAGCAATAGAGCCCTCTTTTGGCTAGTATAATCTAATACAATAGTTGCATCTAATGTGCAACTAGGTTGGTTCATGGGGTTTGCAATGGAATGTTTTGACCCATATCCTTTGGCTTCGAATTCTATTTGGCTCAGTATATAAGTAGGAATAATAGCTATATAATAGTCAAATATTAAGTGCCATTGGGGATGAGTAAATCAAAAAAAACTTAACCTTTATGAAATGGTTCAACCTATTTTAAACCTACCTATATAACCTAAGCCTAACTACTTTTCAACCTACTTGCATACCTAAGTAAACCTACTTAATAGGGTTTAATTATTACCTACCTACCTACGCACCACGTGTCAACATCTTATTAGCCATAAATCGGACGATTTAAATTTCATTGATTAATATTTAAAATTTAAACAAAGGTGGGTTTTGATTGCCACGTGTCACCATATAATTGGTGTTAAAAATAAACACATGTCAAATGGTCAATGAACAGCCCATGGTGTGCCACATGTCATCATCTTAGTGGCAGAAACTTTAATGAGTGAGATTAATCCAATGAATTTTTAATTTTGAAAACACAAAAAAATTAAATAGTGACACATGTCCACAAGCTAGTTGTTTAATTTTTTAACATGTGTCATATTTTGATTAGTTGCATTATAGTTGCAAGGAGAGTTGCACATAAGGTGCAACTACATTTGGATTTGTATGTATGTATGAACATGTATATTAACACCATATATACATGTTGCATACATAGTGTCGGATGCAACTAAATGTCATGTGCAACTGTTTTATGCAACTACACAAATTTGTAGTTGCATGTGTCGCATGCAACTAAATTTTAGTTGCAAACGACAATTGCAAAAGCCAAAATTTCTAGTAGTGGACATAAGAAGTATAGAATTAGAGGTAGGTGCAAAACCATGGATTACTATACAAAATGAGAGTACAAAAGTTGTAGTTGAACAACCAATACCACAAGATGTTTTATAGTGATTACATTTCATTTTAATGCTATTCCACAAGGATTTTAGGGATGAAATCTAAAATACAAGGGGGTAATGTTAAGGGAGTAGATAAATTACATAATTTTTGGGCTTACAAAACATTATAGATAGGAATAGGCCATTGGACATTTGAAGTGTTGAGTTTTATTTTCTTGTTCATATTGACGGTGACATGGGGAATGCCAAAGGAGAGAACTTTGGAATTTGAAGACATTTGTAGACATTTGTAGACACACACTTTGGGATTAAAAATAGAAATGTAAATATATTGTAGAAAAATTATAGATTTTGGTGTTGAATACCACATATTTGACTTGTTGTTTTAATTACACTTCCATAGAACATGGATTATGTTGTATTTTTGTTGAATTTTCAGTAAGTAGGAAAAGTTCAAACTTCTCCATTGATTTCCATTTTCAATTTGATGTGTGAATCATCTGTGGTTTTTAATTTCATGAACATGAATTGTAATTTTATTTGTAGTTTTTGACATTACATTATAGATTAAAGATTCAGGTTATTACAAATAATCATGAATCTGGCATGTTGTTAAACTATAGATGTATGTGTGTTTAAAATCAGCGCAGAGTTGTGAATGAGTGTATGATTGTACAACAAAACTATTGTTACAGTAAATGTGGAGTGGTTATGGAGGAATTAAATCCACATCTACCAACTCCTTTATATAGTTTGGATTCATAGAATGGAAACTAAACAATATAGGATAAACAATTTAATTGTAACATAGTTGTAATCCAATTGCAACTTAATTATAATTCAAATAGTTATAATCTAGTTGTGTAAGTTAGTTTAAACTTAGTTAGGCCTACATTTAAAGTAATAATCTACTTAGCTAGGTCTAACTACTTACTTTAATTACTTGTAATAATTATTTATCAACTATTTTTAATAATATAATTGTATAATCAAACAATTAAACATATTATCGTCATTTATTAACTAATATGGTGATTAGTTATTTTAAAGAAAATCAGTAATTCAATTTAAATCTCTATCAAATAATTATTTATTATTTATTTAATGAATACTTTAAAAAATTCCAAATCCATTATATTTTTTATTAACATTTCATAAAAAATAATTAACTCAAATATAAATATTCAATAATAAAATTAAAAAGATATTTTAATTATAATAAATATTAAAATGTAGTGATAAATAATAATTGGCTCTAATTAAAACAACATTAATAATAATATTGTATTAATAGTTAGGCTAGGCTAATTATTTAACTACTATTATTCATATTTAAATATAATTTGTTGGGACTATTATGAACTAGTATAATAGACATTAAATAAGCAAAATATATAGAAAACATATCTCAAAATATAATAGTGTTAAATGAAAATAATCTTTGAACTTATATAATAATTTATTAATACATTTTCTAGTTATTCTATTCATTATTATAATTTAATCATAAATAAATAAATAAATAAATAATATTGATAATAAAATGAAAAATGAAAAACTGATTGGAAGTAATAGCCAACATTGAAATAAAAATAAAAATTCTAAAAAATATTAATTATGTATCATTACATGATATATTGTAAACTAAAATTGAACTTGCATAAAAATAATAAATTACGCATGTATTGGACATACATATTATTAAGTTGATTTATATTTCAAATTTTCTTTAAATTTTATTTTGAAATTAGAGATTAATATTTATATGCACAAAACAAAAATCGTCATACATAACCAATGAACCATTCATGTATACAAAAAACATTTACATGTACCATACTAATTAATGAATTTTTATTGTAATTTAAAATATATATTAAGACATCATTTGTATAAAAACAAATAAACATTAAAGTTCCACAAAATTATTAATTATGTATAATTACTTGATTTGTTGTATACTAACATTTGATTTACAAAGAAATAATATATTACGTATATTGAACATACATTATTACAAACTCATATTTCAAATTTTCTTTAAATTTTATTTCGAAATTAAATTTTAATATTTATATGCACAAAAAATATTTGCATCATTCATAACCATTCATTTAGACAAATAAAATTTACATGTGGTTTAATGTTTAATGAAATTTTATTACAATTTAAAGCAGATATTCAGATATCATATGTGTACAAATGAATAAACATTAAAGTTCCACAAAAGTATTAATTATGTATCATCATTGATATTTTGTAAACTAAAATTCAGTCTACATATAAATAATAATTAAGTGTATTGAACATGCACACTATAAAAAACTTATATTTAAAATTTTCCTTAAATTTTATTTTTAAATAAAATTTACTATTTATATGCACAAAAAAATATTTGCATCATATGTACATAACCATTCATTTGATACCAAAAAAAAAACATGTAATTTAATATATTTATGAAGGTAGATAGTTTGTTTTGTTTTGTTTTATCATGTTGAAATTTCCCAAACCAAATTACTTCATGTAATGCTATTGATATCTTTGAAAACCTAACAATGAGTAGCGGTGCATTAACTTGGGTTGAAAATTTTTGGAGCTACAATGCAAAGGTTGTTAATTATTCAACCATTTTTTTCGTAAACATTAATAAAATCATAAATAAAAATTATATTCAAATCCAAAGATGTACTTGGTGTTGTTGGAAAGTAGTTGCTGAGTCAAATTTAATGAAGATTATTTCATAATTTTCATATTTAAGGTGTGGAAGATATTGAATTTTGAAAATTCAAACAAATTACAAAAAATTGGGTTTAAAAAGGAAAATGAGTTGAATGTGTTCACATTTAGGGCCAACAACACATGTTACATTATCTATCCATGAAGGAAGGTAGTTTCTTTTGTTTTGTCATAATGATATCTCCCAAACCATAGTGTTTTGGGTTATGCTAATGGGACTTATCATCAAAAAGTTCTCAATGAATAGGGGTGCACTAACTTGGTTTAGAATGTTTGGAGTTATGATGTGGAATCTATCGATTATTGAACCATTTTTTCATTGAAGTTTTTTTTTAAAACCAAGATTGAAAACTATATTGGAATATGGGGGCATTCTTGGTATTTTTGGAAAGTCCTCACCAAGTTTAATTTAATAACATTGAGTTCGTAATTTTGAGACCTAAAATGTGAATATTATTGAAGTATTAGTGGGTATTATTGTTGGAAATTCAAAAAAATTGCAAAAAAAGGTTTAGAAAGAAAATTCAATTGAATGCATTCAAACTTGGGTCAATGACATAAAGTACATTAATGTTTATTGAGTTTTATCATAATTTTAAACAAATATTAAGATGTCATGTGTATAAAAATGAATTAACATTAGAGTTGCACAATAATATTAATTACGTATCATTACTTGATATGTTGTAATCATCTACATAAAAATAATAAATTACATGTGTATTGAACATAAACATTA
>Ga0116231_10009577_pt1 | contig 16219 bp, 13 predicted proteins | sample S1TSphgellanicum_2_FD_89695 | JGI IMG/M metagenome (GOLD analysis project Ga0116231, IMG submission 89695) | Host-associated microbial communities from peat moss isolated from Minnesota, USA - S1T2_Fd - Sphagnum magellanicum MG | ecosystem: Host-associated > Plants > Peat moss > Unclassified...
CCTAGTCCCATCCCGGAGCTCCAACCCGCCCCTCTACCCCTCAAAGGGTTGTGAGTTAGGGAGCGTGCTCCGACTCCTCCTTATTCCGCTGCTTTCTACTTGGGCTCACATTTGAGTCCCTTGAGGAGTTGGGGGTGCGTCATATTTGGTTTTAACCCGCTATCCGTGTCATTTCAATCATCATGAGAGGAAGCATGAGCAAGGAAAATGCAGAGAAGATGTTGAGAGGTCAATGTTTGAAAGAGGCAAAGTTAGATTTTGAATCAAACGTAACTCTAGAAAAGGGAAATTATCGAGAAAAGTACATAGTGTCCGTTTTTGGTTAAAAGGTGATTTTTACCAAAATGGACAAACTACGTAGGTGGATAGTGAAAATAGATGTTGCTTAGGCAAAACATGTATGAGTTGGTGGTTTTCTTAGTCTTCAAGCTCATGCCCATCCGCCCATTAATCAAAGAGTTTAGTCAAAGTATCGTTTAATTTAATATGAACATAATAGAGTTGGTAGTACAAGGGGTTTCGGTATTAATCATTGAGTAGAGATGCTCCTACTACCATAGGTGGGGCGCTCGAAATTACAGGCAAAGCAAAAGGAGCCAAACCTCTTGAAAATAACTCCACTAAAAGCTTTGGGGGACAAGGAAGGATGGAAAATGTCCATGCTCAAGGGCATGTACGTTGTTACGATGCTTACTTTGATCCAGGGCATCTGGTTGAAGGGAAGTCGCTTCACATATGTGGAGAAAAAGCTCATGATCTTGGTAGTGTTTGTCGAAATTAAAATGCAAATCAACTAGGCTAGTGTCATGTTCAACAACCTTCACAGCAAGTTGAGGGATTTGGGCGGCCCCAACAAATACAACATGACTAGAGATGTGAAGTTCGGAGGAGCACAAATTCTGGACATTGTGCTTTGGAAGTGGTTTCCGGTGGACTCAAGCCTTCAACTACCAGTTTCAAAAGAGGAGGAAGAATTGGAGGAGAATTTTGCTAGCCGAGGTGAGGAGGAATTTACCACCAAGAATAGGCACGTAATCACAAGGCGCATTTGCGGATATGGGTGAAAGTCTAAATCTAGTGCATCTAGCAGGTGAAACAAGCCACCCACAACTAGATGAATCAAAAATGGAAGAAGGTATCCTTTTGGCATTGAGGATTTGGAATTTGGGTCAGTTATGGTTACAACCTTAATCTTCCACATTAAGGAAGTGCATGTTGGCAAAACAAACATCAAAAGCCACACCAAGTCCATGGAAAAGAACCCAAACCAAAAGCCCTTCTAGCGATAGAGATTTAAAGGCCACATCGAATATAATATCATTGAAGGAAACCACTTCGGTGCGGTAGGAAATGGGAACATCCCTATTGTAGCATTTGCACAAACGATTCTCCTTCGAAATCATTTTGGTCAATAACATACTGGATTTTGAAACTCCTCCAGAGTGTAATTCCAGTGTCAATACAACAATTGGAAGTCCGTTGCATCAAGCAAGGGTGGATATTTTCGAGTTTCGGCCGGTGCTTTTTGAGACACCACAAGCAATTAGACCATGAAGTTTGGTAGGTCTTGCAATTCATTTTTATCTAAGTAGTTTATAATCCTATCTCCTTATGTCTAGTTCATATATCATGTTGGTGATAAATGTTGACATGGAGTTAAACGTTTGGTAGGGGAATGTGATGCCCTCCTGGAGAATAACTAGAAAATTTCCGGTGAAAAGCAAGAATTGGAAGCCACAGTTAGTCGTTTTAAGATAGCCAATGAACAAGATTCCAAAACCATCCCAGAGTTAGAATAAAAGCTTCATGAGGTTGATGAGATGTGTTTGCAAGTGAACTCACTAAAAGCCCATAATAGTGAATACATGAAGGTTATTCTAGGGCTAAAGGAATGTCTTAAGGGAGTGGGTGTTGCCCTTGATGCATCACAAAAGGACCAAAACTAGCTAGAAATCTAGTACCGAAAAAAATCCGAAGACCGAAAGAAGTTTGAACAAGTGTTGGACAACGCAAAAAAGAGCCTAGAGTTCACTAAGGGCCAACTAGTTAGCATTGAAAAGGCCAACTTTGGTTTGTATAACTAGATTTAGAGGTTGGAATAGGAACTTGGGGAGCTAATCGGAAAAAAAAGAATTGCAAAGGGAAAGCAGATTTCTATTACCACCGAATGGTGAAGTTTGAATCATTGCAGATGGAACATGTTTTTACAAAAGTAAAGTTGCTAATGCACTAAAGCTAGGGCTATGAGAATAAGGCAAAGCTTTGGGAGTCACTCAAAGGGCAAGGTGGCAAAAATCTTGGAAGGAACTTTCACAAGCTGTCGGAAGGATGAAGAGCTATATATCCTCCGGATATAACACTATTGGAAAATGATGCCACATTTGGTAATGCTAGATTTCTAACTAGCAATCGTGGCACTTCCAGCTGGATCCACCTTGGCCACACAAGCAAGCAAAGCTCAAGAAGTAGGAGAAGAAATGGAGATTGATTCTTGCGAAGCTACAATTGATGTTGTTATTGAAACTTCAAGTTGATTCCAATACAAAAGTAAAAGTCATAGAAGTCCCAAAGGTTTCAATGGAAAAGATCAAGGATTCACCCCCAAGGTTGCAACTGAAAGGCATGCCTAATGGAACAATTGAATCGATTATTGAACTTCCCCATGATCCATTAGGATAGATAACCAAATTCAAAGTTAGTTTTGGTAGGGCTAAAATAATTGTAAATAATAGTGTTAAGTAATTAATTTTTTTTATTACCTTGTTTTGTGATTCCAAGGACATAATCCTCACTTAGAAGTGAGGATAATGTTGAAGTGAAAAACATATTTGTAATCAAAATCGATTGTGTAGAACCAAATCCGTAAGAGTCTTAGCTGGATTATGTAATTGAAACCAGATTTATGGAACCAAAACCAACAGTTGGTTTAACCAAAACCTAATTTGTGTAACCGAAATTGGAAGTCATTTTAACCAAAACCGGATTTAGAAATGTTTATTTTTAAAATCGAAAATTTAAAAGTGATTAGTTGGATTGGTAGTTAGGTTTTAAAAAAAAAAAGGTTTGGAATGTATATATCTGGGAGGAATTTAGTTTTTGAGGGGGCTCCCCAAAAAGAACATTATACAAAAAAAATTCAAGCTTAAATGTGGAAGAAGTTCAAAAAAATTTGAGCTTTTTACCATATTTTCAAAATAATTAGTGTTTTTTTGCAAGAGTTGTACTTTTCCAAAAGGTTTTACGTCTCCAAGTGTATTTATTCAATGAATGTGTTTTTTAAATTTAAATTTTATTTTGCCACCTAAATTTTGTGTTCAAATTTTTGACATCCAAGGTCGTTATAGGTGTCTATTCCTACTTCAAATTTAGTAAGGTGTGTTCCCTATCGAAAACTGCACTATTTTGGAAATCTATTTGATTTATAAGTAGTAGTATTTGGTGATTTTTAATATCACCCACCAAATTTTTTTTTATTAAATTTATGTTTCACTCATCTCCAGATTCAGTTATTTACTGGGTGGCTTTAATATCAACCAAAAAAACTTAATCAAAATGGTCGAGTTCAAATCAACTTGTCCAAAATGGCATTTTGGTCAAGTTGGACATGGGGGCAAAAAACCATATGGGGGGTTTTTATGACCAAAATTTTTGGTCAAAAAAGTCGAGATTTCTTGTAGTGTAAATAAGAACGAATTAATAATTAACTAGAAGTGAATTGAAAATGAATCAAAAGTTAATTAAAAGTGAGTTAATACTTAAATAAAAATGAATTAAAAATTAACTAAAAATGAACTAGAAGAAGAATTAGGAGTTAATTAAGAACGAATTGGAAGCGAATTAAAACTTAACTAAAAACTAGCTGAAAATGAACTGAAATTAAATTATAAGTTTAAATACAAGTTCATTACAAATCATAGATGAATAATCAAATGAATGAATTCCATGGCATTGGCATTCGTGACAATTATATAAAACCCATATGTTTGATTGGGAAATTTCAACAAAATGGACTCAAATAAGTGAAATTAGTTTCTTTGTCCTTCTTATTTCAAATAATTACACTATAAAAAATAATTTTCAATGAAATATCAACTTTTGCAATTTAAACAATTTTGAGGTCATAATCCATATAAAAATAGTTATGGATTCATTACTTATAATGGAATTAAAAGTTTTTCCACAAATTTGGGACATGGTATAATCTAAAAGGTTATGACACTTAAGAATAAAAAAGTTTGGAAAATATGAAATATGTGATGGACTTTATAATTCTTTAATATGCATAATAATTTTTAAAAAATTTCAAACTCGATCACATATCCAAAAACATGTTTTTCATGACCAATACCAAATAAAGGTGTTCAAAAAGGTTGAAATTAAGGCACCATTAATTTGAACATGGAGAAACATGTCAAATTTAACATCATTTCAATGTTTTGTGTTTTTGTCCCATTCTTTGCATTTAAAAATACATTAGAATAACTTTTAAAATGGACTTTGCAATGGCCTTTTTGGTACACCTTAGTGTGCTTTTACCTTTTTAGTCAATTATTTACAATTTTGTGTGTTCAAGACTTCAAATTTGCAATAGCCTCATTGTTGTTTGATGTTGCCTTGCATTACTATAAGAAAATACATTTCATTGATTACAAGTGGGTGGGTTCTAAAATGCCTTATTTGAAGTCAAATGTCCTACACCCAATCCCAAACACTTAATGTGTCAAATGTGATTTGAAGCTTAAAATTTTTGAACCTAAAAATTGTGGCAAAACATTTGATCATGGGCAACCTTTTAAAAATGATTGTCACCACAAAACATAACTCCTATTAATATATATTTGAATTCATTAAACTCCCATTTGGATTTACCAATGACTAATGATGAACAATTCTACTCATAAAAAAAAAAGTCTCAATTTTCAAATGATGGCACATTTCCCATAAAATCTAATGACTAGATTTATAATTTGTCAATTTATCAAATTATAGGACTTGAAGCATAATAGTAATTTTGGAAATGATATGATCATGATGTTATTTACATTAGCATTTGTAAAATCCTCATTGAAAAATTTGAAAATTTTCCTTTGTATTTTTAATGTGATGCGATTTGGAGCTCTAACAACATGTGTTTATAAAGGATCAAGTTAGTTCAAACATTGGCAATGATGTTGTGATTGATCCACAACCAAATGATAATATATTCCATCAAATGGTGCACTATTGAATGCTAGGTCATGTAATCCCTCAAACTTGTGAAGCCCATTGTGTGGATTCCAATGTAAGTTACACATTAAAAAATAAACAACAAATTAAAAGGCCATCTAATTTGAAATACATGTTTGTTATTTATTGGTGCCATGGAGTTAGCAAAATTATAATTGTGGATGATGATAATCCAATCCATGTTGGTTGCATCATTGGCAAGTCTCACATGATTTTTTTCACTTGGTTATATGTTTAATCTATTTGTGAAGGACAATAGTTTGTTTATTTGTTTCTCTCATTGAAATTTCCCAAACCACAACACCTTTTGCCTCATTCTTGATACTATTGGAAAGCCCTCGGTGAATAAAGGTGCACCAAATTGATTTCATAATGTTTTGACTTACAATGGAGAGGTTATTGAATATTCAACAAAATTTTCATTAAAAATTTATTTAGATCAAAACTAAAAATTTCAAAAGAATTTGGTTACACTTTTGATATTTTTGGAAAGACCGTAGTGAATAGGATTTAATGAAAGTGGTTTGGAGCCTCTTAGACGTAAGATGTGACAAATATTGAATTTGGAATAATTTTTGTCATTGAAATTGTAACTAAAATATAATAAAATTTATTGTTTTGAAAGCAAAATTTAATTTGGTAATCAATTCAAACTTAGGCCAATGACACATGCTATATCGGTATTTGTAATACAATAGTTGGGGGAATTGACTTGCATAATTTTAAAATTAAAATAGACTTGGAGGTGTTCAAACACCATCTTGAAGAACATACATGTAGAGAATTGAAGTATCCATTGGAATGTTAGATTGAAAAATTCTTATGAAAGCTTAGGTAAGGTTTGTACTTTTCCAAGAAGAAAAGGAGGAAATCATTTGAATTAAGTTGGTAAGTTGTGAAAACTAAAAAGAATATATGAAGGTGTGAGGGTAAAGCATAATGGTGCCAAGGTATGCATAACTCAAAAATATTCCCCCCACACACTTGTCAATTAAACTATGATGAAGACATTTGTAACCTAGAAGGTCATGTTGGGAAGGAGGTGCAAAATTGGTTCTTGTTGAGAAGCTTTAAACCCATATTGAATATTGTTTCTACAAGTTTTCCCAATCATTTGCTAAAAAGTGCCTAAATTGAGTCCAAGTTTCCTTATGCCCGGAGTAAAAATAAACACAAATGTTAGGTTGCCACATCATAGAAATTTGCACCCAACTGATGAAATGGAAATTGTAAAGTTGCTTGTTTTGCACACAAAACAAATAAGATTGTGCCTACCATAATACCTTGGTGGATTCAACACTTGGGTTTTTTATTCTAAAATTTTTGACAATAAAAAATAAATTTGTTGTGAGATACCTTTGATTCTAACAATTGGAACCATTTTAGACGTTAGGTGGACCTCTATTTAGTACCCTCCCTTCAAAATGACCCTATAACAAACTTTTACATCTTAAGCAACTTTTTCAAAATTTTGACAAATTAAAAAACGAATTTATAATAGGGTCAGGGGGGATTTTGTTGCTTTGAAGAAAAAAAATTGCTTATATCCTAAAGGATGGTCATTGGCCCCATTTTTCTTGTTGAAATCTAGCAATTTAAGGTGGTAACATCTTTGGGTAAAATGAGAAAATTATGTATTAAAATTAAGCTCCAAATTCTGAATATTTTTGTCATTTGCATTCTAACAATCTCATTGGCCATATAGGCTTTTTTTCACCCTCTAGGCACAAGCCTCATGCACTCCCCAACATAGAAGTCCAAACATGCTTCCCTCCCCCAAAATAAAAGCATAGTTTGTCATGCATTTCTTTGTGCCCGGACCTCCCCCCGCCCCCTTACAAGTTATATACATGGAAATTGAACCATGGCCAAACAATGTGGGATTAAAAATGAGGTGCTATTGGGATGTCTTAGCGAACACATTGAGAACTTGGGAAACATTTTGGGAACCTGGTGAATCCTAGGAACTTGATGGGAACACAATTGGAACAAAACAATATTACCCCCTCCACCTCAAAACCCAAAAAAAAAAAACAAGGGGTGTGTCACATTGTGGCCTTGCCATTTACATTAAAAAGTTTCCATAATTCTTCTTCTTAAGGAAAAAGAAGAAGTATGAAAACTCAAAAATATTTCACCATGCCAAAATATAATCTTCAAAAAATCCTCTAGAAGAAACCAAAATCCTTCAAAATATTATAACTCTATAACTAATCCCAAGTATCAACAAAAGCCAAAATATCATCTTTTCAAAAATCCTCATATGAAAAAAGACCTATTACCTAGGGGGCCAAAATCCATTAAGTGACTACATTACCCTAAGGTCAATTTTGTCATTAAATAATCTCACAAAATAGTGAAATGAAATTTTGGGAGAATATCACAATATTATAGTAGATGATGGGATTTTTTTTTTTTTTCAAAACTAAAAAAAGAATTCATTTTTTGGAATTTTTTTTTTTCATTTGTTGATGTGGAAAACTGACCCTAGGGTATGGTAAACTGTATACGGTAGTACTTTGGCCACCATTTCAACACATGTCCGTCGAATAACTAATTAATTTTGAAAACATTCATCTCAACAAATGGAATATTCTTAAATATTCACTATTTTTCCTTCACAACAATTTTTTTTGATTTGGAAGAAATAGTTTTTGAAAATTTCAAAATTTCTGAAAATAATATAATTAGTGTCGAACTGGCCAAGGTACTTAAGGTAATGAATGTGAACACAATATCCTTTGCCTTGGTAGGCAAGGCCAAAAACTAAGCCCCGCCTTCGCCTTCTCATTGGCTCAAGCGAAGAACCTCGTGTCCTTATCTCCGAACAAAAACAGGTGGAATCAGAAAAAAGGCAAAAACCCACTGCTACTTACAGTGCACGGCGGTTTAGGGTTTTGGGCCCGGAGTATGTTTCTTCGTCTGTTGCAGCGACTTCAGAATTTGCTTGCACCGAAGTTTATTTAGGTCAGAGATTTGGTTCTGCGAGGAGAGGGGACGAATGTGGGATTATTGATTGTGTATGGGTGAGTACAGAGATTTGTGTTGGTTGAATTGCGAGAGTTGGTGGAGTTGGGTTCATGATTTTGGGTCAGGAATTTTGGCGAGGTGGAGGAGGAGTTTCCAAGTGGGAAGTTGATGGAGTAGTTTGTTGAGAGGGAAGAGGGAAGGGGTTTATATGCACTGGAGCAGGTTGTGTTTTTGTAAATTTGAAAGCTTGGTTTATTGAAGTTTCTTTTAGGGTGCGAAGGAGAGAGAGAGAGAGAGAGAGAGAGAGAGAGAGAGAGAGAGAGAGAGAGATTTGACGTTGAGAAGAGGGGAACTAGTGCTATGCAGGAACAATCAGAAAAGGGTGGAGAGCCCTGTGGATGGGGTCACTGCGCCTTACCTTTTTGGAGCATCTTGTTGGATGTCGGTGTAGTATGTCCAAACTCAGATCCCATCAGCGGCAATGGTGCATGGGGATGTCACCTTGTTTACGAAGATTGGCGCATGTAGTAGCTGAAGCAGCTCCCACAAACTCGCCTCAAACCCTTGCGTGGAGAGCTCGAGATGAGCAAGGCAACGGTAAGTCGTCGTTTCTTTTCCACCAGCCGTACAGAATCTCGAAAGAGAAGCTCAAACTCCGAGAGAATGATAAAGAAAACCTCGTGAGGGAGATTCTTGAATCAGAAGAGGTTTCAGTCAAGGATTTGCTAAGCAGTTGGGTGCGGAAAGTGGGCTCAAGACACATCAGATCTTGCCCACTGCAAGAAGAGTATCCAGCAAATTCTAGGGTGGCTAAATATGTACCATATAACGAAGTTGCACGCACTGTGAACGCTGTAATGAAAGATTTAGGGCAAAGAGGATATTCGAAAGCTGCACTGGAAGTTTTTGAATGGATGCAGCTTCAAGGATGGTGTAAACTTGATCCACATCTCTATACGACTGTGATATACACATTGGGAAATTCAGGTTGCCTGCATTTGGCAGAACAGATTTTTGCAGATTTGGAAGGCACTAAAGTCAAGAAGGATACAGTACTATACAATGCGCTGTTGCATGCAAGAAGTAAAGCTGGTCAGGTTCAGGCAGTTTTGGACCTCTTTGATGCCATGAAAGAGGAATCCTGTCGGCCCAACCTCATCACATTCAATACTGTAATGGACATGTTTGTGAAGGAGGGTGTAGGTTTGGCAAAAGTAATATCAGTTTTTAAGCAGATGTGCAAACAAGGTGTGCAGCCAGATGTTGTGTCATATGATATTCTCTTAGCTGCATGTGCCACTGGAGATCATGTAAAAGAAGCACAGCTTCTTTATGAAGCTATGAAGAAAAGAGGTGTGAAGCCAACAGTAATCACCTACACATCTCTGATCGCTGTGTATGCAAATACTGGTGAGTCACAATTTTCATAAATTTCACATTTTCTGGTCACATCTTCAGCACTCTTCTGCAGCAGCTTTAAAACTAGAACCCCTCCCTATTTGCCTATTCTGATGTCAAGTTACATGCCTTCCCTTGGTTCATCTGTAGGAGATTGTAGAGCAGCTTTGCAAGTCTTCAATGAGATGTTGACAGCAAAGTGCAATCCAAATGTTGTGACCTTTACTGCGATCATCAATGCTTGTGGACGAGGTGGGAATGTTGAGGAAGCACAAACCATATTTGAGGCCATGAAGGAGTTTGGGGTAAAACCAAATGTTATGACCTATAATGCAATGATTGATGTATATCGCAAGCATGGTGAACACAAGCTTGCTCAACTTACATTTCAAGAAATGATACAAGCAGGACTCCAGCCAACCAATGTCTCCTTTACATGTCTCATGTCTAGCTTTAAGGCTGCTGGTGCTTATGATGAGGTATGTGTCACAAATGTGGATCTTATGTAAAAGCTTCTGGGATTTTTTGTCTCTCCTCTGGCAGTTTGCTCAAGAAAAGTTCGCTCATTTTTGTTGGTGTTGTGTCCAGACCTGAGCTTCTCTTGGTGTTGTGTGGAGACCTCTTAGATTCAACTTGCAAGATGTATCCTTGTCCCTATAGGCAGCTTTTCTGTGACATTGAACTTTGCATTGAATCTCTATTTTCCAAAGATTATTCATGTCAGCATCTCTGATTTTCTGTGCAGGTAGTACACATTTATGAAAGTGCTAAGCAATCAAACTTACTATGCAGTGTCCAAACTTACACTGAGGCTCTGGATGCATGTGTGAAATCCAAAAACCTTGCCGGGGTGACAAGAATTATGGAAGACATGAGAATGGCAGGTTGCTCTCCAAATGCTGTTACTTGTAGTGTTGTTCTTGTGGCGTTGGGTTCCAAGTGCAGCAATCTTGATGAGGCACACCTTCTTCTCACATGTTTACAAGGATTTGACTCCATTCTTGTGCACTGCTGTCGTAACTTGTTGGTGTTGCCCAAGAGTGACAATGAGGTGGGTACCTGCTAAGACTTTTCAAATACTTCTACAGTTTATATTGATGTAATCAACTATGCCTTCTGGTATTAATTTTGGGTTGAATGTTAACAGGTGTCAGAGCTCATGGGAGACATCTTTAGGACAATAAAAAAAGAAGATGTGAAAACATGGACAGTGCTGAGCTCCTCCCTAATGGATGCTTTATGGGCACTTGGCTGGTATCGTAGAGCTGCCTTGGTTCTTGCATGGGTATATCAAAGGAACTTATATGATGGTCTTACTGTTCTAGCACAGAGTGAATGGAAGCTGGACGTGCGCCGGCTTTCAACTGGAGGTGCTCTGGTCACCTTTTACCAATGGTTGGCACACCTTCTTCAGGTTGTCCATCAGGTTGATCTTATAGTGTACAGTCATCATGCAGGACGATTACCACAAAACAGTGACTTAGATAGTGAATCTACTCAGATAGATAGAACTGAAATTGACAGCTTATTCCAGGTTGAGGTCTTAGTGCCACTCTTTCCGTTGAATTTACACGAATTGGAAAATCGAGGAGTTGTGTCACTCACAAAAGATAGTGAGGATAAACAGAAGCTGCTCTTTCCAAGCCTTGTAACAGTAGTCACTGGATGGGGGAAACTGAGCAAGGAAGAAGGTAGTTCCCAGGTTAGAGATGGAGTGGAGAGGGAGATTATGAAATTAGGGGTCCCTTTAAGAGCATCATATGATGCTGGTAGATGGACAGCAAAAAGTGAAGCACTTATTCGTTGGCTTTTAAGACCAGAAACAGCTGCACGGCTAGTCTTATGGGATATACCTGCTAAAACTCCTCACTGACATTCAGGAATGGAGAAATATTATGCAGCGTATTTTTGCCTTGGGAGGATGATTAAGGATTCATTGGTTGAGTACCTGATCTCAGAAGCAAGAAGTTCCTTGGTTGAATTTTCTTCATAAAGATATCTGCAAGTAACTTCATCTTACTTCTTTTGTGGGGTTCTCAAGGCATTTCCAATATGCTCATTCCTCTCCATGCAGGAGTACATGAATTGCACTGCCATGTAAGGCCTCAAGCCCTATTGCAAGCTAAAACGGTCTTAGATTTGGTTTACTTTCTCTCTTGACTGAATGCAAACATGGTGTATTGCAATCACATTAATTTCTAGGCAACATTTGAGATATTGAACAGTGTTAGTCTGTTATCAGAAACAGGAACACACTCCCAGTGGTTCTCAGGGCTTGTAACAGTGGTCCTCAAAAAATGAATCAAAGAACGGGTTCCCGATATATAAACTGTGGTTCTCCAAAACTTTTGAAAAATCCAAACAACCTCCATTATAATGACCAGTTCTTTATGAAACTGTCAGCTCTTTGAGGTGTTTCAAATAACTCAAACTAACAGTTCTTTGATTCTGATTCTTCTGAAAAACCCAGAACATTTGTGGATCTCTGATTTTGGAATGCATAAAAGACCAGATGTGCGGTTATTAAGAAAATCAAATACCCTCCTAACCCTGGAATTGAAGCTCAAATGTTTATGTCTACTTCAATGTGAGTGAGTTCAGATTTAATGAAAATGTCTATAATTCTTGATGTGGATTCGTTAGTAAAAAGGTGTTAAGGTAGTATTATGTTAGAAGGAAAATAGATTATGGAAGGTTGTAGTAGTGTGTATATGCTAATGTAGGCTTGTCTAAAGAGCCCAACAAAACTTTCAGCCCATGCAAGGTGAGTGTTATCTGTTGATCTGGTGCATTATGCATTTGTGATACCTTTTTTCCTAACCAATTGCCGAAACCTTTTTATCTTAAAGTATTGATCCTAAACTATTGAAGTGGTTAGCAATTGTACTTGATGCCCCTTGAGATGGATGTTGGGTTGAAATTTCTTGCCAAATTATCAATAAGAACGTTGCAGAACGTACTTTAAATGTGATATGAGGGTGAGCATCTTTTGAGATGTGATGTTTTTATATCAGCACATATAAGCATGTTTTTAAAGATGTGACATGAGCATTTTGACTATGTTGCAGGAAGGACACAAGAATGGTAAGGATTGCACTATCGAATTGTTGAGAAAGCTTCAATTTATTGCAAATTTGTATTAGGGAATTAAGAGGCCCTTTACAAAATGGACATTATTTAACACAATCGTTCATGAATTTGAAAAGTTTTTATTTCAAACCAAAACTGAAGATCATAGTGAGTCCCACTTTAGACAATGAGTAGGGGCTAAAAAATCTTGGCACCAATAATGGGAAGTTTCTGCATTTCTTGGCTTGTTGTATGGTTGCAAATTACTAATAAAATTTTACAGGTTTAGTGGTGAATGAGTTCATGTGTAAAAACCATTAAGGTCAAAAAGTAGGAACCAAGGTTTCATTCTTTCTTATCTTGGTATCAATTTTGGAGGTAAGTTGGGATATCCATGATTTTTATGGGATTGGATGGTGGGCAATTCCATGCACTAATAAAATAAAATAATGCCTACACAAGTTGTGCACAATTACAAAAGTAGTACGAACTAATAGACCAATAGGCAATGACATGAACTCTATTAATTGTAATATTGAAACCTCAAGCAATTTCAATGAACAAAGGTTACATTCTTGAGGAAATAGGTGAGGGTTTGATCCGTGAACTAACAATCAAAAGGAAAGAGAAAGTACTTCAGAACAAAAAAGGAAGAGCAAAAACAAATTGCACAATGAAGGAGGAGGTTGAATTATGATCAATGTTTTTTTGAGAAGTATTGCAACTTGGAGAATTTACTTTTAGAAAGTATGAAAAAACCATGAAAATTCAAAACCCTAAAGATTTAGGAAATAAATTTAAATGTTGAAAATGTCTATAAAGAAAATGCATTTGAACGTATAGTCGAATATGTTGTCTAATTTATTTATAAATTTAGATATAGACATTCATCCCAATTATAATCAGGGAGCAAATAATATATAACATGCTTCTAATGCATCTCCCAATTATTTATTTCTTTGTTGAAATTAATTCTAAAGTACTAGTTACTAAGAACTTAGCTATTATATGTTAATATCCCCATTTCATCACTATTTCAATCAACAAAAGTTTGCATTTTAAAGTTCTTGTACAAAATGGCATGCCATAAGATTGTGTTATAGTTTATTAGTTATAAATTTTTTAAAGTTTTAACTTAAAGGAAAAATGTATGCAACACGAAAAAAACTAACTCAACATATTAAGTTTAAGATGTAAAAACACACCCAAAAACTGAAATTGAAAGTTGAGACATGAGATCCTAGTTAATAATTTAAAGAGTTATTTTTACATTTAAAAATTGGAATTATATAAAAAATATGTTCCAAAGTTCCAAAGTCCCAATGGTTCATTATTCAGATCTCGATGCATCATATCAATTTGTAATTCATCTATCTAAATACTAAATTGGAAGAAATGAGGTTCAACTTTAATACAATTTGCATGTGTTAAAGAAGACCAAACAAATTGTCTTTTTTTTGAGTTTTAAACTAACTATGTGTACATCATTTCACCAATGGTAGTTGTTAAAATATTAGTTGAAAATATCACAAATAGTAGACATGCATTTTTTTCTCATCGATCAATAGTTTTTTTTATGTAATTATAAATATTAGTGTTTTAATTCATGGATGAAAATTTACATTTTAATAATCCGTCAGACTTGTATAAGTCAAATTTCTAAATTTCTGCAATTTCAATATATGTGAGAAAGGATAAATGGTGAGATAAAAGTGAACATTAAGCAAGAACAAAAAGTTGGAAAAAGGTGACACTTTGTGCATGATTGAGTGGCTCTCAACATGATATGTATGGTTTATGGTTTAAATTGTTTCCATTTCAAAGGTGATCCTTTTGTCACCATTGTAATTGGGGGTGGGCGTGCAGGGCGGGGAGCAGGGCGGGGGAATGCAATTGCCTGACCTTTCCTTGCAATGTTTCACTTGGGGTACCTACATGGTATTTGATGACTCAAGGATGCAATGACCTTGACTACGACAATATTTGGTAGGTTATAAGAGGTAAGAGCTAATACAATGTAGTGAGAATTGAATCTATCCTCGCTTGGAAAAATAGCCATGAGCTTGAAAGCTACTAGATTTTAATGTGACTTTTTGTGTGTATTTTTATCATGTTTTCACTTTTCAATCATTTGGCCCATTGGTTTGAAGCTTTGCACCATATCTTTTGACAAATATCTTGCTCGTATCTTTTAGTAGAAGGTGTATGATCCAAAAGAAAAAGATCTAGATGTTCGAAAGTTTTGGGATAGTAGGTCGGTGTGGTTGTTATGCAATGACGATGAATGATTGTCTTAGGTGTAAAAGGCGATGATGCCATGGGTTTTGAAGGTGCATTCACACTTGGTGTTAGGGACTCTAGTGTTGAGTCCCTTAACACCATACTAGTCATTTAAGACTTAAACTTACTTATTGTGAAGATTTTATGTTAAACTCACATTCATTTAACATTAATCTATCACCCATTTAACATTGGGTGCCATCTAGGATGCCACCTAAATTTTCATTTAACATTGATTTAACATCAGCTATGAATGCACTATAAGTAGTGAAAACATGGGTATTGAACAACATAGTGATTAGTATCATGCACACCACTAGGGGTGATGCATTTGATAGCTGGCAACAGGCACTTTGGTCACCAAAATGGGTAGTGTTGATGAAGTGTCAAGGAAGAGCTAGTGGGTGACATGTTGGCCAATGTAGGTAAGTGTGGTAGATTGGTGGAAGTAATTTGCTGCTTTTTAATAGTAAATAAAGGCTTAAACAATTTAAAAACATGATGAGTCTGTTTGGATTGCAAATGGCCCAATTGTCTGTTGAGGCTTGCTTAGTGCTTGATGTTGCAGTAGACATCATCAAGGTGTTGCTATATACATATATATATCTTATGATGCATTCACTTGATGCTAAGTCAGTGTTAAATGAAAATCTAAGTGACACTCAATGTTAAACGAGCGATAACTTAATGTTAAGTGAATGTTGTCTTACATAAAATTTTCATGATAAGTAAATTTAAGTCATGTACATAATATTATTACATAACTTTAATTTTGAAGTGTGTATAATAGTTGAAGAAACTAATTACACACCCTTTTTGGGGGGCGGGGTGTTGTTAGGGTGTTTTGCTGTGGCTGATGGAGATGGAATTGAATCTTGTATTAAACTGGACTGGCTCTGAATTAATAACCTTCGAATGTAATTGTTTAGACTGACTATAGGGTGGCACCTTGCTTGTGTAAATTCCAGAATAGAAGGCTGTTGTGAATCATCATCCCTGAAAGGAAATGGAAAACAATAAATGGGATTTCTAGGCTGAAATTCTAGAGCCTGAAATTTAGGCTTGAATATGCAACTCTCCTAAAAGATTTCCCAATTTGTTTACATAGGGTCGAAGAATGTGCATGATATGAATAATCAATAATGGAATCAAATTATTTGGCAAAAATTCTGTGGTGTGATATGAAATAAGTATGATAATAGGCAGTTTCATCTATATATCTATTTGTAGAAGTTTCTTTAGAAGGATAAGCTCAAGCGGTTCAAATAAAAAAGTC
>Ga0116231_10009578_pt1 | contig 16219 bp, 13 predicted proteins | sample S1TSphgellanicum_2_FD_89695 | JGI IMG/M metagenome (GOLD analysis project Ga0116231, IMG submission 89695) | Host-associated microbial communities from peat moss isolated from Minnesota, USA - S1T2_Fd - Sphagnum magellanicum MG | ecosystem: Host-associated > Plants > Peat moss > Unclassified...
ATGACCAAAATAGTTGAAAGTTGGTCTTGTAGTTGCAAATATTCTCAAATCTAGTCGCAAACGATTATAAGTCGCATGTAGTCGTAAATTGAATGGTTACATTTTGGCTGATTTCTACTAGTGATAAGTTTTACAACCTAGGCTACCTAATTAGGTAACATAAATAACCAAGGTAGCCTAAGTTAAAAGTGTGAGGACTTGAACTCCTCACCTCCACATTGAGGAATCAAGTTTTTAATATTACACCACCACCCCATAAGATGATTATTTTGGATAACATATTTTTAATGAACATGATTTTTGATCAACATATTGTAATTAACTTCCATAAAAAAAATTTCAACGTGCATATTGTATAAAATGAATTTGATTTTTTTACATTACTTACATAAATAGGTAGGTTATAGGTAGGTTAGCCTAAGTAGGTAGGAGGTACGTATTAATAAATGCATGTACCTAAGTAACATGTAGGTTATACTTTACTAAACATTATAGGTACCTATTAGGTCTATGTTTATATTTATCTAATAAGCTACCTTTGCCTATTCTATTTAGTACGTTATGTAAATACTTATTAACCTATTAATAAACCTACTTAGTAGACCTAGGTGGCTTATGATAGGTTACCTACCTATTTATAGGCCTAAGTGGCTTAGATTATTAACTTAGTTAGTAGGATAAGGTACCTACCTACTTATAAGCTTAAGTGGTTTATATTATTTACCTAGTAGGCTTAGACTATGTACCTATAGTAGGCGTAGGTTAGTAAAATACCTACATAGCTAATATGTTTACTTAGTAAACCTAGTACATACCTACCTAGAATGTTTACATTATTGAGTGGGTTATTTAGTAGTTCTAGGCTACATCCTAAGTTTATGCTAAACTATCTAGTTAAGCTATTAACTAGGTTATTACCTAATAAATACCATATTAACCTATTAGTTATGTTAAGTTAAATAGGTAGCTTAGATGTAGCCTAACTTACTACTTATGTTAGGTGAAGTAGGTAGCTTAGGCTTAACAAATAGGTTAAGTCATCAAATGAGTGTCGCCCATTTGATTAAGGGTCAAATCAAGATGGTTAATTTGACTAAACCCTATCCATTCAACATAACCAATTTGATTAAACCATGGCCATTTTGATAGACAATTGTCCATTTTGACCAAATCTTCAAATTGACATTTGGTAAAAAAAGTCACTTTTATCAAATGTACTAGTCAAACATAACATGTGTTTTTCATGCCCCAAAATTTTAATCAAAATGGACATACCTTTTGGTCAATGTGGACACTTCAATCAAGTTAACCTTCTGAAACGTCGTGATTTCTTGTGGTGAGAGTTAAGGCACATTGGATTTGGTTGTTATCATGTCTATTGTGTAGCATTTTGCATGAGGTGTTGACATAATAAAAGTGCCAAATTTGCATTCTTTGCAAGGTTGATTTGTAGAACTGTATATTATAGTTGAAACATAGTCGAACCAAAGTTGTAACAAAAACATTAATCCTTTGAATTACATTTCATCCATCCAACTAACATTTATCATCCATCTCTATGTTTTGTGACTCACCAAAGTAATTGAACATAAGACTTATGAAGTCAACACATCACTTCAAGGAACATGATTATATGTTTTGTCATTTTCCTAATTGACATTTCGACTATAATTCAACTATAGAACCCATAGGTGCCAAGGTTTATGCATGAATGACCCCTTAGTTACTTTCAATTGTCCACTAAAATAGTAGATGGTTCAACTTACTTGATAAACCCAAATTATTTTTTTAATATTTAAAAAAAATTGTTGAAAATGATATGTAATAGAAAGCGAGCTAGTTGGAAAAAAGGGTTTTTTTACTAATGAATCCGTCTAAGTTACTACTCCACCTTAAACCAACCCACACAAGTCCCTCCAAATTGTCAAGAATTTAAAGATAATAATCCTAGTATTCTCTCCACTTTTCAACTAAATGTTTCAAAATGACAGTTTATAGTTCTTGGAATGAGATTCAATTATCCCTAGAGAGATCCAAAGAGACACTCACAAGATAAATTTCGAAGAAAAAATTCTGTGGATATTTTGATTGTGAATTAACACTGCAATTCTGCAAAAATGTCACAAAAAAAACAAATCTAATTAACATTCAAATTGAAACAATGTCTATATACCCAAGATGTTGTTCAACAATTGCAAACAAACTTTCAAGTTTCACACCTTGAGCTTGTCGGGCATTGATGTCACAAGTTCACTTGAAAATTGACATGAAAAAAAAAAACACGCCCTTCTAGGGCAATGAATGATTGAAAACCTAGTGTTGCACACAATTGACGCCTCTAGCTTCCTAGGCAGTACTTTGATTCTTTCATTGCCTTTAAACTTCTACGTGTGAACTTTTGGCACCAAGAAAGATTGATATTACAATTGAAAAATAGAAAGAAGGAAAAAGAAACTTTTATTTAGATACAAGTGATGGTTAGACTATGTTTTGCGTTCTTGAATGCCACGTTTTGTCAATGTTCCCTTTTGGTAGTTGCAACACCTTTGTTTTTTAATCGACTTGTTTTGCTCATCTCATTGCATGCATCGTCATTGCCTTTTTTTGGCACCCTGCCCCACCCCCCTTCCAACAAAATGATGGCCTACAACTCCCCTATTTTTCAATTCCTGTTTTAGGCCATATAGGTTTTTAGAAATTATTTTGACTTTTTTTTCATTTAAGAATATACACTCTAGCATATTTTACCATTTTTTTTGCCCTATAAACTAATAATCACTACCAAGTTTCTTTATGAATTTATCCTTGTGTGTTTTGGATGTTCATTTCATATTATTATTGGTTAAGGCATGCATTTTATTAAGGATGATATTTGGTATTTAACTAAACATTTCTTTATGCATTATATTAGTTCCATAACTTATTACCCACAAAGTAATGGTTATGCATAATCTACCAGAATGGATTCAATTGGGATGAACATTTGTTACTAGTTTTATTTTCTTCTCATATTACTTACAATGTTGCAACTAGATATACCCTTTTTCAACTAGTCTATACATTACATCCATTTTTACCAATGGAATATTTGTTACCAACTCATCTTGGATCCACAAACTTTGTTTTGATCCATGTTTTATTTAATAGACTTTTTGACTTGAAGTGTCTTCACAAGAATTGACAAAAAGTGTAAGACACAATTTGTGAATTAATGTAGTTATTTTTTATGGTTATAGTAGTGTCATCTTGAGAAACAATTCAAACTTGGTGACTATGTTTTATGGTTTCTCAAAGCAATCAAGGTACATATCATTAAATTTAAATGTCATTGGTTTGGACCATATAGTATTTAGTATTGTTTACCGAAAACATAACTAGTTACGATTGACAAATGTGATCTGAATCTTATTTTGGTCAATGTTAATAAGTTGAAATTGTATTGGTAATGTTGAATTTGTAATTCAACTTAGCCCTACACTTATACATGTACTACATCTATTTATTAAGGTTGATAGTTAACAAATTTTTAATAATTATGAAACATGATTTTTTAAAATTATAATATTAATGCTTAATACAATTGTCACATTAAGTGCACTTGTTTGCATAAATATTGCAATAGTTCATTATTCCATTAATGATGACTTAACCTTAATTCAATCAATTACGTTGTCATAATTTCACCTCAATGGTAATCATTACTTTCAAGAACATTACTCTAAGTGTTTTCTCTTAATGTTTTTGATTTTTTTCTTACATTCATTTCGCAATTCCCCATCATTAGGAGTGGAGAATCTAAGAATGCATTGAAAGATTATTGAAGTGAGCCAAAGAGTAAGAATAGATTCAAAAACCAAATTTTGAGAAACAATAATAATAGTCAAGATTGGCAATGCACATTCTTCCATTAATGATCTGATTGCTTCTTGAAAACAAAGAGAGTGTACCACCATGCATAACATGAAAGTTGCATGCAATTTTTTTGCCATTTGAAAACCACACCTCTTCAATGTTTTTGACTGATTCATGATTTTAAATTTTGAGGAGGAGCTTGTTTAAGAAGCTACAAATTTTCAAACATAAAAAATAGTTCAACATATAGAAACACCAAATATTTATTCACTTCCAATTATTGTTTCCATATAATGTTGACAAAAATAAATGGCAAACCAAAAAAAAAAAACAACTATTAATCTTTCCATGAACATTGTTACATCACAAAAGTTCTAATCTAGTGAAAATTAATTGAATTTTAAAAACCCTTTAGTGGATTATTATGAAATTGGTCAAATTTCAATGGGTGGAAAAAACAAGATGCGATGGAATTTTTCATGTCTATTGCATGAATCTTCATTTTATTTTGCTTAACAAATTTCTTCATACTTGGGTAATGTGGGAAGATGGGCATATTGCTACATGAAGGTAGAATCGTCTGATTCTTATTGACTAGCAATTGATCCATGAGATGTTTGGTGTTTCAAATGAGTGTGACGTTGATCCTTTGATTACTAATACATTTTTTGCCAACAATCTATTTAAACCCATTGTCGAGTTTGCATATGCATATGTTGGAACATAGTAATGTGTAATTGTATAGATGTGAGAGGCTTATTGATTGCATTTTGTAGCGCTTATACAAGTGATGTACTGGCAAGAGAAGATCACTTATTTTAAAAACAAAATTGTTATCACCTTTTCCATTGTCAACAAAGGATAATCAATGAATTGATCTGTTCCATAATGTTGACCTAGTTTAGTGTTGAGTTAAACGTTGAACCAAATAGATCAAAAGAAGATCACAATAACAAATGCTTAAAAATTATGAAAACAAATATGCTTTATATAGGATATTTGGTTGATGTTTTGTTACATAAATGGTTTTTTTTGGATGTGAAAATTATGAAGGTAATGGAACAATCTTGTCCATAATTCAAAGGTGTGCTAAACAATCATGCAATAGTGAATGATTTGCAATATTTTCCTATTGAAAGTGAAGAGATAAAAAACGATTTGTACCTAAAGATTGACAAGATGTTGTAGTGGTTACCATGGATCAAGTCACTTAGTAATCGTGAGTGCTTATTGTTTGTACTATTCTTACATCTTTGTGAAAAACTTTAGTGTTGATTCGATTTGCACCACCCTATTTAGCACATGTCATTTAGATAGTAACACCTAAAGTATAACCTATGGAACCAACATGTAAACATGCACATGTATGCAACAAATTGTTCAATCTATTTTTAATACTTTTTGTTCACCAAATTGTTCATTGTCACATGATTAACGACTACCATTTGTTGAAGTTGCCATCATTTTGCCTATAAAACAAGAACTTTTTTATTGAATTTGCTTGAATGTTAATTTCTTGATTACATTGGCATCTACATGGACTTCTTTTTTAGTCCATGAAAAGTTAAGTTGTTTTGATGATTTTCATGAATTCGTTATAGTTAGAATTCAATATTGTAATCAATGGCAAATAATGCTATACAAGTTTATGTATTTCACTATATAACATGAGATGTTATAAACTTGTAAATAAGAATTTGATAATGAATTAAATGAAAAAAAAGAGATAAATTGAACTTTTTACAAAACATCAAACAGATGTTTAAGCTTATTAAGGAGTTTTTTAAACTTATCAACACCATCAATAAGTTGCAAAATTAGATTAATGAGTATGAGATTATGTAGGCAATGATGGAGAGCTTTAAAATTCATGTTCAAACACAAGAATCTAACTATTGGGAAGTTTAGGAAAAATTGAAAGGATTCAAAGTTATAGTTGAATATCACAAGTCAAAAGTAAAGCAAGCCACTAATAAAAAAATGAAGAGCTCACAAGATTGAACCAACTTTTAAAACACCAATGCCATGAAGTATGTGAATCCTTGCTTGTGGTAAAAAAATGTTTGGTTGATTGAGGTAAATAATTCTTTGATTTCAAGGTTCCGCATGATTAGTATCACAATTAGTTTCAATAGTTATAGGCAACATCAATAGTCATTATTGTTAATTGTCTTAGGGAATACAATAATTTGCTTTTGAATTAGACATTTTGTGATATTTGTATTAGGTGTTGCAGCAAAAGCATTCAAAGTTGGAACCATGCTGAGACAAAATACATATCATCATTGAAGGTATGTTACTTGAAGCATTTGATTCCAAAAGTGTAGATGAAGTCTTGTATAAACACAAATTAACATTGCATATCAATGTGTACCTTGACCATGTGTATGTATCTCCATCCATTGGGTCTACACCAAGTCTTATTTGTGAACCATCATTGATCAATATGAATCCACAAAACAAAGAACCCAAGGTACAAGCTACACAACCTTCCATTAAACAACCTTTAGAGCTCAAAAGTCATGCATCATATATTGATAGTGTATTTGAAGAATCAATAGTAGTTGAATCTATAGCTAACATTCACGAACCATAGATTCAAATTGTTCATGTTCAAATACTTTTGGGTATAGAAATAATATTCATTGAAAAACTAGCTCATGTTTTATAACATGCTTAGTTAGTTGATTTACTTTATAAATGGATTATGAAGATGAAACCTAAAATAAAAGGTGGGGATAAATGTTAAGAAGTGATCTATAAATTATTTACATGTAAAATGTGGGAGACATTGAATTTTGAGTAGTTTGTGTCATTGAAAATTCAATTAAATTAAAAAAAACGTTTTGGAAGAAAAATTAGTTGGATAACAAGTTTACATTTGGTTCAATGGCACAAGCTACACTAGTTTGGAATAATGAGACTTTAATTCAAAGATTAGTTCTTCTTTTGTTGTGGATGAATGAACATATTGGAGTTCATGATTCAAAGATTGTTTTAAGATTTTTTTATAGTAATGATCACATTAGAGTCAAAGATTTCAACATTTTTTAAAATTTTATTTGGAATAATGAGACTTAAAATTTCTTGGTTTTGAAATTTCCAAAGACATTTTTTTCTTTTGTTTTGATAAATGAGCACAATTAGATTCAAAGATTAGTTCATCTTTGGTTTCACTTTATGAACACTAATGTTTTTTTAATGCAAAATTTCACCATAATAAGAAAAATAATAAAAAAAGGAAAGTTTTATCACAATATTGTTTTGAAAACAATTGTCAAATTTCAAGAAAAAACTTTTTTTGGAATGCTTTTTTGGCCACATTTGGATTGTGCTTTCAGAAAAAAAAGGCAGTTTTCTTATTGGTTAGACGTGTCATCATTTAATGCTAAATCCTTCTTGGGATACAATCCAAGGCCACAACATTAAATTATTATTATTATTATTTTTTTGGATGAGCATACTTAAAATTGGAATGTTCAAAAGTTTCTTTAGTGTCTTTTTTCACTAATAACCACAATAGGGTTGAAGATTTCAAAGACTTTTTCTCTTTTGTTTTGAATAATTAATTATTTTCTCTTTTGTTTTGAATGATGAGCTCACTTGGAGTTGAAGATTCAAACATGTCTTTGAAAAAATTTGAAAAAAAAAACTAAATGAAGACATTAGGGTTGAAGATTTCAAGACATATTCTCTATTTTTAAAAATAATTGATTTACTTCTCTTTTGTTTCCGGTAATGAGCACAAATGGAGCTGAAGATTCAAACGTTTTTTGGATTAAATTAGAAAAAGAAACCAAAATGATCATGTTAGGGTTGAAGATTTTAAATAGTTTCCTCATTGTTTGGAGTACTTAACAGAGCACATCATTAGGGTAGATCGGCTCATCACCAATCGCTTGCCTATGACTGAACATTTATTTATATCTTCATCATACATGCTTCATTTTAAGCAATTTAAAATGTTATGGGAGGACTACCTCAAGCCTTAGAAATCATTTTTGAAGTGCAAAGAAAAAGGAATAATGAAAAAATAACAAGAAAAAAAAGGCTTTTCAACTTACAAAATGTGTTTTATTTCTTCTCTTTGGACCCCTCTTACTTTCAAACCTCATAACTTTCTTATTTTTTATTCATTTAAAGTGATTTAACACGTTAAGAGAGTGCCATATGAAATTTTACAAATCATCTTGGAACTCTAATAACAACAGAGTAACATACAAGGAATTTTTTGAGTGTTTGGGAACCAACCTTTGTAGTGTTAAGTTATTTGTTTTTTGAGTTGTTGACTCTCTTTACTTTTGGGGGCTGTAATTTTCTCATTTCTAATCCATTTCGACTATTGTTAGTGTGTCAGATGCATTAAGAGGAGGGGTTTGAGTTTTGTTTGGACACCATAACAAAGGAGCCCTCCCCTTGGATCTGGCCTGCCCTGAGTGCTTAAATGTTCAGTCACCAGCCGATCTACCCTAGACTTGAAATCTAAGGTTTCAAAGATTTCTTGATTTTGTTGGGTTTGACTGACTACCACAGTTTGGAGTTAAGCCATTCAGAGTTTTTCCTTGTGTAGGTGTGTGTATGTTTTGACTCTTCTTAAGTAACAAACACAAAATTCAGAGTCACAGATTGAAACAAATTTGTTCCGCATTGAGTGACGAGCTCACGTCCTTCTTCTTCGCCTCCAACAATTCAAAGAAAATTTTCTCTCTCTTTTCCTTCTTTCTTTTCAGTACGCCAACACAATTCTTTCGGCGTTGAAGATTTGGAGAACCGGTTCACAGATTTCCCAAATTCGGAGTGGAAGATTTCGAGATCAGATTCTGAGATTTCTTTTGAAATTTCATGTCAGAAGAGCAGCAGAAATTTCGTGGCTGGCATCAGGTTTTGATCGTCATCTTCGCCGTCGTCGGCCTGGTGGCAGATGTTCCAAAAACAGAGTGACGAGCACACGAGTATCGGGATTTGCAGAAAGAGAGATTCTGAGAGTCCCCGTCCCAACGAGCACTTGATGCTGCCTGTTTGTGCCTGAGATTGAGGTACACCTTCTTTTCTCCCCTTGGGATTCTTCTCATTTGTCGTCAGACTCTTTTGCAGTTTTCTCCTTGATCCAAAGAACGCACATGAAGAATGAGAGAAAGGAAGCGGGAAACAATGTACGATGCTCAAAGTTGTGCGGCGCTTTCGATCCAGTAAAGAATTTGGTGAAGATCGTCTAAATTTGGTAGCGGCCACCCGCCTGAACTCCGAATCTGGTACTTGTACCGGAGTCGTAGTGGTACTTGAAGTTTTTTATGTCTTCTTCTTTGTTGGATCCGAACTCTGGGGCTGAGAGAGAGAGAGAATATTGTTCGCGGGTGTTGAGGGAAGGAAAGCAGATTCGCATTTAGGGAATGATGACGCCGCTGAGTGCTGCTCCATCACATCGCCTGTTGTCGCTTCGTGTTTATGCGCCCGCACCTGAGCATTCCGTCTGTTATGCGTCCTGTCTTTTCGCGTTTCTCCAGGCGACACATGCTGCTGCAGCTGCTGCTCACCACGTCTGAATTTTCTTCCGTTTGAGAATGTAACGCAGTACGCGCTAGTGAAGTCGGTTTGACAGAGGGCAAATCTTTCCACTTTGCGGTTCTTCGACTTCGACAGTTACATGTGCTTGCTTGGAAGCACCGAATTTTGAGCATTGATAACACTAAAGTGCAGAGAAGCAAAATAAAACACAGAGGACAATGAAGGAGGTGAAGGGCTTGTTGGCGAACTGCCAGATCCTGCGCACAATTGCATGGTTGTCTTCTAGCAAGGACCGTGAGATCGACGCTGGGGACTCACCACCTTTGCTCAACGGCCGCCCGACCGCAACATCCCCTTCCAAGTCGCGCATCTGCGCCAAGTTTCTACTGCTCGGTGCGGTCGTCCTGGTGCTGTCCATTGCGCTGCTCAACATCCTCATACCAGCGCGGGCAGGCGGATATACTCTACCTCTCTCCCCAGCCACACTTCTGTCTCTTTGTCTCCGTGTCTCTCTTTCACGCGTCTCAACAGCTCCTAAATTCTGAAACTGCCTGCCTCAATTCTACTGAGCACCCTCTTTTTCTTCTGTCTTCCCAGTTTTGTGTGGGCCTTTGTTGAAATGTTCGCGGGCATTGAGTGCTGTCAGATCTCGATAGCGAATTCTGGTTTGCAGTTCTTTTTTGCAGTGTGGTTGAGAAGTGAACAATGCAAGCAGTAGGAATCATCTTTTTCATCTCACCAAGAGCCACATGTGGCTGGAACCCCTGAAGATTTTGCAACTGTCTTCCAGAGGTTCCAGGAGTATGGCCTTTCTGCACATTACACAGATTATGATGTTCTTCTCTTGTATCCTTTACACTGTTCTGTTATCCTCAGTGTCCCCACAAAGGAGCCTCTCATGATATCACTGAAAGAGGAACCTGCAGAAGGAGATCACTACAGTAGCAACCCAAAGGTGATGCCAACATTGCATGGTTATGCTCCCTTTGGAAATGTGAGTGCTGAAGTGGTGTATGCTAACTATGGGAGGGTGGAGGATTTCCAGAAGCTGGTAGAATTGGGGATAAATGTCAAGGATAAAATTGTAATTGCGAAGTACATTATATTAGGAAATCACCATGATGCTTGAATTTTTTGGTGCTGTGGATCCCAACAGTGGAACAACATCACTTCTAGAGGTCTAGCTTCTCAAGGGATATCTTATGTGTCACTGTGGGTACCTCATTTGAGAAATTTATGCTGATGAGTAGTGCCTCTGGTTGAATTATTTCTGCTGTGTGCTTTGTGCTAACAAGCAAGCCAAGACTTTCTCCAGACATGAGAACCCATGTCTGGCAAGAGGAACAAAAAAGAAAGGAGAGGTATACTAAAGCCAGCATAACTGAGAACCTTGTCTCAGACATTCCAAGTTTTACATCCTTCTGGTATAACTTGTTCCCATTGAGACTGGACCCATGTCTTCCTGGTCATAATGAGAGGGGCACATGAGTTTTTGCACCAGGAACTTGTGCATATGGCCTGCAATCATAGGGTCTGCTCTGACAGTTGGACTTTGGGTATGCATAGGCTGCACAGCAGCTGGGTGAGCTTGTATGGAAGGGGTGGAGACCAAGAAGAAGTAATCTGTTTCACAGTTCAGATGCTGAAGAAAATGGCCTGGTCTGTCTTCTGTTCTTGTCCCCCACATACCTCCCTGTTTGAGCAGATATTAAGAGTTTGGGATCTGGACATACATTGATTTGAGGCTAAATTATTACCCTCCTTTGGTCATCAATGTATATATTGTATGTTGCACTATCTAATGTTAAGTACATTGATTAAATATTTTTGTTGCTATTGCAACAATCAAATAGTTCTCTCAACCCTTGCAGTACTGTTGAACATATAGTCATGTAAATGTGAGCATTGGGTTCTAATACATTGGACATTAGGACAAAAGAACCTCAGCACATGCACATTTGTATTTTGCAGCCAATCTGATTGAGGTGGCACTAGTGTTGGCCATGCTTTTCTGTGGCTATTGTTGCATTTAACTCTACCCACAACAATTGTGAGAAAGGTCTGGTAGGCACTTTAAAATGATCCAATTCCAAGTCAGCATACCTCTAAAGGCCAAAAGACATTATTCATGCTTATTTGGAGCTAGGGCACTGAGGACTTGCAGCCTAAGGATAAGAGGCTGGGCACATTGAACCTTGTTGCCATATCAAGGCTCTTGTGAAAGTCTTTTGTCTTTGATCATTCTTCATTGAGGGATCATATCATCAGCTTGAGGGTTATGAGGCTGGATACAGTGCATCCTCTTCGCAACACCAAGGCTCCTGTAACACTCTTTGATTGGGAGTTAATTGTGGATAAATTGTCTAGATCAAAAATCTAATGAACAACTCTGTGTATGATAACTTCCACTGGATAGAGAAATTTGGAGACCCACACTGTCATCACCATGTTGCTTGTACACCAGCCTTCCATGTTAATCCTGTTCCTTAATGAGTGATTGCAGAAGTTGGAAAGCATGAACCTCTCCAGCAGGGTTGATCTTTGGTTCTATGTTGAGGGTTTCATTATTAGGTGTAAGGTGGTTTATGATTCTGCCAGTGTGAGTATATAGCACAATTGCTTTGCTAGCAGATATTTGGTGATGATATTCGGTCAAGCGCAAGGTGATAATATTCTGTTTGCTTGCAGTGACATTGTTGTTTGGTTTATTGGCAATGTGGCTAGCTAGTGATGCAGTGCTGCCTTTTGACTATGTAAAATATGCAACACAGCTGCAGGTAAATTTCGTGCAATCATGTGAACGAACTGACCATGCAAACTGACTGGATTTGGTTATCCACAATAGGGTTCAAAGAAGCAAAGTTATACTTACTGAAATGAACATGGAGTATAAAGTACAACTGTTCACGATGTGGTCTATGTAGTCATATGCCATGAGAGTGCAAATGGAGCTGGCTGATGCAAAGGTTTTGGTGTGTTAGCTAACGCAATTTTATCAGCAATCTGAAGTCTGGAAGAAGCAGCTGTTCAAATAAAGCAACAAGCAAAGGTGAATTTTGCAATTGCCATGTCGTCATGTCATGGTCAAAGCAATGGGTTTCTGCTCATGCAATGAGGGTATAGTTTGGCATTTTTGTAGCTCTCAACTTTATTGCTTCCTATACACCAATGGACCTGTGAGTGATGATAATTATGAAACTGCACCATTTCCAGGCATCCAGAATGCCCTTGCACTAGCTCAAGCTGAAAGGAATGAGCATGATGATGATGATGATGAAGCAAAAAACCAACAATGGGCAGCAGTGCAGCATGAGATATGGCATGTTGTGCATGTGATTAAACCTGCTGCTCTTGTTTTGCAAGGCTCACTAATATGACAATCATAACAACAAATCTGTTCTGAGGATTTGAATTCAGAAACTTGTGCAGGAAAATTTCTAGGGGGTTATTTGAACATGCTGCCATGGCAAGCATAAGAATTGGGTGTCATTCTTCTTATTCCTTTGATCACTTTTGCAGGCGCGGGTGAAACTTTCAAGTCATCATATAATGGAGTTTCTGGATTTGGTGGGTATTTTGTCGCAAATCTCTTCCTCGTCCACCTAGTTTATGTTTTGTGAGATCTTTTGTCTCATTTCTGTTGCAAATTAGGTTTTGACACGGCCTTGTAGTAGTAAACCCTAAACCTACTCAAACTTGAGTAGCTAAAGTCAAACCCTAAACCCTTGATTAGTCAGTTTTTTTCCAAGGAAACTAATTGCAATAGTGATTTATGAAACATGAGGTATATTAATTGTATCAGCTGAGAATGAAGTGTGGTTCTGATTTCGTTGAAAACTGCATTTTTTCTACATTCCTTTTTGACCTATAGCCAAATTTGGCTAATTCCTCTTCTGGATGATCATCAATATGACATCACAAAATTGCAAGAAGAAAACCCTCATGTGCATGACTCTTTTATTTAGTTATTTAAAAAAATTTGAATCTTATATTGCTATTGTAGCTGGGTTGGTCAGTGGGAAGTGCTATTTGAATACCCTAATGGTTTTTTTTGAGGAGCTCCACCTACACTCTGCCAATTGGCCTTGCAACAACATTTTTCAGATTCAAGATTATTTATTCACTGTTTACAAGCCTCGCACATAACCATGAAATTGAGACAGTAAAAGATGGGGTACCTATAGATAACAAATCATCAATACCATTTCAATACATTTGGCCAATCAAGAGTAGGTGTTAGAGGGTGGTGTGGCTTTTTCTATCCTCAAAATATTGAGCAAAACTGTTGAGCCATAGCCTATTTTACTATACTTGGTAGACAAAATTTTATTGAATTTCATCCAAAACATGTTATGCAATGTGTTAATGAAAATGCTCTTGTAAAACCAAAAGGTCTTGGTTCACACCCAAAATATTTTATTGAGAAAAACAGGTTTCATGAAAATATAGTTCACTGAAAACTTTTAGGGTGGTCAAATTTTGTCACTTGGTGAAATTTAAAAAGCAGGCTGTGACCTGTTCAAAGGTCTTTTTTCAAAATAATGGCCCACCCATCGTTGTATTTTGAGGGGGAAAAGTGGAAATTGCCACATTTAGACCATAGGTTTTTGCATGTTGCTAGTATATAGTGGGGTTTCTTAAAAATTTCTACTTTTCTCTCAGACCTTTAGACCTTTAGCCAAATTTGGTTAAGTCCTCTTATGGATGATTCCTGCCCACCTAGCTAAAACAATTGTAAAAACACCACCCTGTCCATAATAAGTGTGGTCTTAAAGAGCATGAATCCAATGATAAACTTTGGAATAAAAACAAGATAATCGTATAACAAATCTGAGACCAAATCTGTAGAAAAGCAAGGTATGTTGGGTGCATGCTTGGGCCTTCCCATTGGCTGCATGAAATTTCTCTTCCCAAAAGAGTTCGTCACCTTTTTGGGCCCAGGCTAATACTGTTTGCAAAGAACACCCTACCTCCATTATAAACTTGGGGTACTTATTTTGTTTCATATTAATTAGTTGGGGGTGCCTCACAAGTCCAACTTCATTTTTTTGCAATGAGCCAATTTGATTGGCCCATTGCAAAAAAAAAGAAAAGTTGAAACTATGGAGGCTCCCTAGAATAGAAGAGTCTATGGAAAGGAGTGCCTCTCCCTTTGACTTTTCTTGTCTTCTTGCACATGTTTTTCGGCCCTGCATGGTTCTCCATAAAACCACACAGCATGGTTCTACATGTTTTTTTTATTCTGCAAAAGAACTTAGCAATGTTCTTTTAATTTAAGGCCTATTTAACCACGCAGCACAAAGTCAAACCCTGCGGCAAAACCACACGGTTCCACAGGGCTGCAAAGTCAGGCCCAGAAAGGGCCCTGGACAGGGCTCGATGGGGGGGATAGATAGCATCTCGCTTTTTATGTTGTGTAGTCTCCATTTCAGAATTTTTTTTGTGATGCTCGAATAAAAGAGAGTCATTGAAAAAGCAATCTGAACTTGGAAGGCACCCCAACTAATTAGGGTAAACGTGCCTTGCACCAGTTGTCCCCACCAGTCATCACCTGGTAATTGAACACCCTTCTTGTGCAGACCAGCACTGGTCAATGGTCGTAGTCCTTTGTGTAAGCATTTAAATGCAACCTTACAACTGAACATCCGGTCTTGAAAAAATGTGTTTGATCTTTCCATATGAGTCAAACAAATCTTTTTTTGGGTGCACGATTATGAGCATGGGAAAAGGCAATAACAAAAAAAAAAAGGCATAACGTCATATGTGGTCATGTTTGGTTAGGGGAAGGGATTAGCTCATTGCATGTGTAGTCATGTTTGGGTAGGGAAGAGGACCAGCCCATACTCAGGTGGGTTTGACATTTTTTGAGAACTAACATAAACAAAATGCAAATAAAAAATTAACTTTTAGTTATGGGAGTTTAGGCTCACATTTAAGGACATGAAATCGTTCATTAATAAACCCTAAACCGAACAAAGATACAATGCTGGATGGGTAGACCAGGTCATAGATCAATAGATCTCACAAAGAAAAACATCAAGGCAAGTTTCTTCACAGCCTCCTCAAAGCCCTGGCGATTAGGGTTTATTGTGTCTCGTGTTCAGGCTGGATGGATAGTCCAAATCTCGTTTTGTGATCAGATCAATGACTCCCTTACCTACTTTTTGCGACAAAGTAAAAGGTATTAGGGTTTCAGATGGCGACTCATGGTGGCGTTGTAATCACTTTTAGGCCGGTCATAGTGGACATCCAATGTCTCTTGGTCCAAAAAAAACCTAAACCTTTTTTTCCCCCTTGGTAGTGGTGGCTGGCCTTTTTAAAAAGTGGAAATCTGGCTATTATTGCCAAACAAAAAAGCACTACCTGTGACAGAATATTATTACCTTTTATTTTGGACCAAACACCAAACCTTAATAGCAACGAAAAACAAAAAAGAAAACACACCTTAATAGCAAAGTTTGTGAAATTATTTTCAACAAACACCCAAATTTCAAAGTCAAGAGGCGTATAGGAGTGTCATCTGGTTCTTACTTTTTAGGAAAAGGGTCTCCTCGTGTGTACATTCTCACAATTGTCAAAATGGTTACTTCAGTCTATTTCAATCGTTTTCCAAGCCTTTTCAAAGGTGGCTTGAACTTTGATTGGTCTTTGGACCAGAAAAACAAAAGTGCGACTATTTTGTCCAGCCTTACTAGGAATTCACAAAACCAGAATTATTATAAGAAATAAATATTATTACCATTATTTTGATTTGTAGTATAGGTAAGTAAACATCAGAGAAAGACAAAATAACACTGACAAGTGGACCAAATTGTTCCACCTTGACATTTAGTGGTAAAGGTAACAAGTGGGTCATGACTAG
>Ga0116231_10009579_pt1 | contig 16219 bp, 16 predicted proteins | sample S1TSphgellanicum_2_FD_89695 | JGI IMG/M metagenome (GOLD analysis project Ga0116231, IMG submission 89695) | Host-associated microbial communities from peat moss isolated from Minnesota, USA - S1T2_Fd - Sphagnum magellanicum MG | ecosystem: Host-associated > Plants > Peat moss > Unclassified...
AAGAAAAAAAGGGATTTGGGGCAGGGCAGCAGAGGGAGGCATGATGCCATTACAACAGAAAAACAAACAAACAGAAAAAAAAAAAAAAAAGGCTAGATGACTCACAGGAGATGCCTTCATCTGTGATGTCCGCCATCTTGCAAGTACACGACATCACCTTCACAGTAACTTCGTCCATGATAAGAACCTGCAAAGAATCCAAAGGAAAAAACATCACAAAAGACTGGTGGCAGTGATCATAGGCTTGCTTGTCAGTGTCATTCACGACTTGCATCATCATCATCATCATCATCAGCACATAATCTTCTTCATCAGGCATGGTAATGGCAGCAGTGGTGGAGGGGGTATTATTATAGCAGCTGCCATTACAATTCCAATTTCATCAGCTACTGCTGCTGCTGTTGCATAATCAATCAGCTGGTTGTTGCAGTGCAATTCATCAGCCAGTCAGTTGTTGCCCATTTGTTGTAGATAATAGAAAAAAACGAACAAACTGAAAGCTGCTGTGGGAAGGAGGAGCAAAAGAGAGGGGGGGAAAAAAATCACACACACACACACACACACACACACACACACACCTTCCATTCTACAGAGCCTTTTCCTGTCCTTGCCGCATGCAGCATCTCCTGCAGAAGACCTGCATCAATCAAACAAGCCCAAAAATCACTGTTGCAATTATTGTCAAAGTCTCCTTGTGTTCTTCTTCCAGCAGCAACTGGAGGGAGGGAGGCAGGGAGGGGAGGGTTCTTCTTCTTCCTTCCTTCCTTCCTTCCTTCCTTCCCAGGTGGTTCCACCTTGCATTCTCTGCATTGGTGGTGGAAACCTGCTTCTTGTTGTTGTTGTTGTTGTTGTTGTTGTGCAAGCAGGAGGAGGAGGAGAAGGAAGAGGCGGACAAGAGACTTACGGTCTCGTGATGTCTGGCGGAAGGTGCGAAATCCTCCAGCGCCATGTGAAGAAGAATCCGACAGGCTCATGTTTGCTGCTGCTGCTTCCTCTTAGCCTGCTTCCGTCACTTACAGCCTGCCTTTCATGCTTCCACGCACACGGACTGACGCACCGACTCTCTCGCAAAAAATGGTTCTCTTCCCTCTCGAGTTCTCTCTCACTCACGCGCGCGCATTCTCTCTTGTCTGTCTGTCTGTCTGTGTGTGTCTTCGCTCTGTTCATGCGTGTGTCTTCTTTTTCTGTGGCTTCGCTGTCGCAACTACGGCAAAGGCCCGATTCAGGATCCCGACCCCACTCGGCGGCGAAAGAATTTCACGTCTTCCAGAAGAAGAGAACAAACGCAACAGCTTCCGAGCGAGCGAGCGAGCGAGCGAGGATGGATCCCCTAGCTACTTACTCAAGCTGATGACGACGACGACGACAAGTTGGTTGTTGCCTCTTTGTGTGTGTATTTTTCTCCCGAGGAATCTGATTGAGTGAACCGGAGATGGAACCAGCCAGCCAGCTCGGAGGAGGGAGAGAAGAAGAAGAAGGAACCGATGAAGCTTTGTTGCACTTGGGGAACAACCTCCGGAGAGATGGTCGACCAAGAGAATGCTTGACGGTGGCGCTTAAACTTCACTCGCAGCTCATAGTCAACCCTTGCCATTTTCCTCCACATCAAGAGGTGCAAAACTGCTGCTGCTGCTGCTGCTGCTGCTGGTGGTGGGAGATGGAGCGAAACAGATCGAAAGCAGAGCAGAATTCTCGACTGTACAGACAGACAGACAGAAGACGAAGCTCTGAGGTTTTTTGCTTGGAAGCGTTTGAGCATCAAGGTAGTTCTTCTGCATGTTCTACTGAATGATGATGATGAAGAAGAAGAAGAAGAAGGGCAAAGAGTGAACATAGTACTTCTTGGAATGCAACTGACAAGATGCAAATGTGGATGTTGCAAGTCTTGCAGAAATGCAGGTAATTCATATACCCCAAAAAACCAAAGAAACTGCAGCTTTTCTAGCTATTATTGTTAAGCACATCTGGTTTCAAGTTGGGGTTTTTGATGCAGATTTTCTCGATTTCTTTCTCATGAGAGTTAAACACACATGTCTGGTTTTGAGTTGGGGTTTTGATGCAGATTTCTCAATTTCTTTTCTCATGAGAGTTAAACACACATGTCTGGTTTTGAGTTGGGGTTTTGATGCAGATTTTCTCAATGTCTTTTCTCATGAGAGTTAAACACACCATGTCTGGTTTTGAGTTGGGGTTTTGATGCAGATTTTCTCGATTTCTTTTCTCATGAGAGTTAAACACACATATCCAGTTTTGAGTTGGGTTTTGATGCAGATTTTCTCAGTTTCTTTCTCAATTGAGAGTTAAACACACATCTGGTTTTGAGTTGGGTTTTGATGGAGATAATCTTCTCAATTCTCGTGAGAGTCAAAGCACATGATCTGGTTTTGAATTGGTTTTTGATGGAGATTTTGTCCTTGATTCTCATGAGAGTCAAAGCACATCTAGTGGTTTTGACTTGGTTCTGATGGAGAGGTTTTTTCGATTCTCATGAGAGTTAAAGCACATCCTATTTTGAGTGGATTTTTTTGACAGCAATTTCTCAGTTTGCATGAGAGTTAGTTTGAGTCTTGGTCTGTTTTGATGGAGATTTTTCAATTCTCATGTGTAGGGTAAAGCCCCTAGGGTGGGTGGGCATTCTCAAAAGAAGGAGCCTAGGATGAGGCGGTCGCTGAGTCCTGCCCTGAATTTTTGGAAAGTTCCCTACCCCAATGTAAAGCACAGTGAGGCAAAGGTTATCATGAAACTAAACATATGGAGATTTACAAGGCATAGGAAGGGGAGGGATATAGCACTCTTCCTCTGAAGATTGGGAAGGATCTTATGCCTACAAGTAGGTGTAAGATCCCTCCCACTCTTAATGAGTAGGCATAATATCCCTCTTATTTTCAATGAGGGAAATTCATGGATATAAGGTGCCTTCCAAATACACTAGGAAATTTCTTCAAGTGTTTTATGAGAGGTAAGCACATCCATTCTGAGTTGAGCTTTTTAAGGGAGATTTCTTGATTCTCATGAGAGTTGATTTGAGATTGGTTTGATAGCGATTTCTTGATTTCTCATGAGAGTTGATTATTTTAGTCAGGTTTGATGCATTTGTGGTAGAACAGTGCACTTGATTGTTTTGCAGTAAAATCTGATATGCTATTTTGATGATTGCTTATGTACATGTGTGTGCACATACGTGTTAAGGCCTGCCTAATGTAAAGTAGTAGATAGATGAGTATACAGGGAGGTTTTGGTAGTAGCTGATGAGGAAAAGGAAGAGCATGGGGAGCTTCCATAGCGACTCAGAAGAGAGCTATGGCAACAAAAACAGGAGGAGGGCAGCACATCAAACATCAGGGTTGGAGCCTAACAGAGTGCTATGGCCACTACATTGTGTGTGCTACTACTGCTTCCTTGTGTGAGTATGGAATTTGAATGTGTCTTCTTCAAAGGGGGTTGAACACTAATCCAAACAGGTTGATCCATTGCAAAAAGTGCCAAAATTGGAAGCAGATGGTTCTGCATGATGTCATGAATGATGCCATAGTTGTCAATGTACCCAAATTCAATCATTCAGCACATCAAACTTCTCTTCATACAGAACCTACAAATGAGTGATGAGGCCCGCCCCCGGGTGCCACCTCCTGACTTTCAGGCAGCACTTAATTAATCTTCTGTGGAAGGACACTTCAACTGGAGCCAAATCCAGAGACCCACCCAACTTTGGTCACAGGAAGAACTAGTGATTGCCCAATTTCTGCAACAGCCATATGATATCTCCACAATAGATTCCAAAAGATGAGCTTGTCCCATTACAAGAGCACAGTTTAAATGCCAGAGTCAATAAGACAGTTGGAGAAAGAGCAGAGCCTCTCACCTGCCTCTGCCTTCAGTCGCAAAGTCTTCAGAAAATATGAAGCTGAACAGTGGTATAATGCACATGTCCAGAAAATAAGCTGCTACTGGACATGTGCATTTATCCGCTAATCCTTAAACCCTAAACTTAGTCCCATGCCACACAAAGGAGACTTTGGCTTGAAAATGGTGAAGGGTGTGCGTTTATGCATTTATAGCACAATTAATGTTGCTCGTGACAACTAACTAGGCTATCATACATGAAGCCAAATGAACATACTGCAGATAAATTGTGTCTGAACAAGTTATTGTACCTTTGATCAATCCCAGATGTGAGCATTCCACTGATTGTGTTGTGGAACTCCTCAGATGTCATCTTGCTCCGAGCATAGCCAAACACTGTAAAATTGCTGCCATTCACAGAAAGAAAACTTGCGATCAGGAAACTTGTCTATTAAAGTTGAGGATCCTTAAATCCTTGACTTAAAATTACTGCTCTATTGGAATTCAACCATAATCCTTAAACCCTAAACCTGAACTTGTATATAGATTTGTGTGTCTGCAATCTTGCTCTTCTTCTTCATCATCATCTCGACAGTTGTGTGGGCATTCGCTCCTAATCCTTAAAACCCTCAACTTAAAATGACTGCTCTATTGGAATTCACCCTAATCCTTACACCCTAAACCTAAACTTGAACATGCTTTTTTGTGTCTGGAATCTTGCTCCTCTTGTTCTTTTAACATCTTCACAGTTGTGTGGGCATTCCCGCCTAGTCCTTGAGCCCTTAACCTAAACTTGTGCATACATTCTTGTGTCTGGTATCTTCTTTTTGTTGTTCTTCATCTTCATAGTTGTATAGACATTTTTTCCCCCTTAATCCTTAAACCCTAAACCTAAACTTGTGCATACATTCTTGTGTCTGTTATTCTACTCGTCTTCTTCTTCTTCGTGGTTGTGTGTGTTTCTTGCTTGCTCTGTGGCGGAAGGGCAGGGTTCTGCTTTAGTCTACTGGTTGTGATCAAGCATGGGTAATGAGAAGAAGAAGGGCAAGAAGCTTTGTCCTCCTTCAACTGTGGTGTCTGATTCGGTCCCTACTGTTGTTGTTGTGGAGAAGGTAGCAAAGGAGTCGTCAAAGAATGAGATCGATGCAATCTTCGGCGGAAAGAAGAGGAAGAAAGAAGTTGGAACCGCTGGGAGTTGCGAAGATCAAAAATCAGGTGCAGCAGCAGCAGCAGCAGCAGGGGCAGCAGACAATGAGAACTCAGATGTGAAAGAAGTTCTTAGTAGAAAAAAGAAGAAGACGAAGACGAAGAAAACAGCAGGCAAATCTTTGGAGCTTGTGGAGAAGATTTCTGGTCTGTCGCGGAAGAAGACAGACGACGGGCTTCCTGTTTACAGTGAGGCAGAGCTTGGATTCAACAAGAAGGAAGCTGGTGGCACTCCTCTATGCCCGTTCGATTGCGAGTGCTGCTTTTGAAAGTTATGGGAGTTGGATGATTTTGTTTTATTTTATTTTCGGTTTCCTTGCTTCCACAGATAGGGAGAAAATTCGATCCCATTTTTGCATCCGTTTTCTCCCTTTCCCTCCCTAAAAAAAATTCTTGCAAGAGGTGAGTTGCTCTTGTGGGAGTAAACCACAAAGGCTAAAGTTGTCATGTGGCCTGTCTAGGGTTAGGATTTCTGCTATGGTCTCTATCTCTCTTCTTCTACCTGATCATGGCCATACCCTTGTGATGATGATAGATGCCTTAGGGTATGTACTATATACTCTGCCAGATACACCATCTATCTTTGTTTGACAGTAGTTTGATTTTTCCTGAAAGGTAATGAAATCTACAATTGAAATTCGTGCAATCAGTTATCATATCAGTGTTCTCCAATCTCATTGCCGGTATTCAGCTGCAGACGACATGGATGGACGCTGGATTGTGCCTCATTTGTATAATTACTCACGTGCGAAATCCTACAAATTGCATTGCTTCAGATCACTCGGAAGAGTCATAGGCAATCCGTTTGGGAAGGTAACTAACTGCAGGGGAGATCCTGGTCATGTTGTTGATTTTAGCTGTACAAGTACAAAGAGATCAAATCATTCCTGGATCTCAAACTTTTGTGCAATCATCTTTGAGCTCATGACTGTTGTTCTAGCCTCTTCCTGGATATGCAGACATTTTCCTTCTTTGAATGGCTATTGTCCTTATGCTGCAAAATGAATGTCTGATAGATGGAGATGCCGTTGTATTTTCTCAAAAAGAATTGGAGTGCCTTTAGTCCTGAGATCAGTGCACACCCATTATAGATGTTCACACTCAACTTGAGTGGTATTGGATCAGCAGTTTGAACTTTCTTTGCATTATGAATTTTCTTTGCACATGCGTGTCAGTCCTGAATTGTCATTAAGTGGAGAAGGAGGTTTTGCGGACTATGGTCTTGTGGCCAATGTGATGATGCCACGGACAATGCATTGGTTTTGAAGAGGCAAAAGAGAGGAGCCAAACTGTGGATGGTATCGATGTGGGTAAGTTTTCAGAGTAATTGCCTGATCAGAAATTTCAGAGATAGGTATGCTTTTTATAGATCTGGTGACTGAAAAGCATTGCACATGTGAAACCAAACCCATGTGATTTGGGGAATGTATTTATGATGGAATTAGCCAGTTTTGCTATCAGTGTATTGATGAGTTGCCCATCTTCTTGTTTTTGGTTCCAGATGTAGCTATCATTGTATGTCTCCTCCTTTGAGAAGTGCTAGTTTGATGCAGTTATGTTCCTCAATTGTCTGTTCAGGACAATAAACAATCTTTTTGTGCTCCTGAAAATGTCTCCAATGGGTAGAAGTCTGTAGTTTCTCACCTCTTCTTCCAGTTCTTCATATAATTTTCTTTTTTTGCAATTTCAAAGAGAGTCATGTACTAGTTCAGAAGATAATTATTACATTGTTCATGCAAACAGAGCTTCTGGCAGAGACTTGATCAAATGAGGGTTTCATTCGTTTACTAGTAATTGGCTTGAAATCAGTGGTAATTTGCAAGCCAAATCATGGTTTCTGTTTATGAATTTGGGTTGGTCTTGTGGTAGGATGATTGTTTGAGTTCATGGCACAGTTTGTGTTGAGGAGAAGAATGGTTGTTTTCAAAACTTTTTATTGAAGTAGCAGTTCGCATCAAATTACTCATGGATGTCAGCCAGTATCTAAGCTCTCTAGAACACAAGGCCAGGAGGAAAAAGAACATTGTCAATACCATGTACAGCAATTTCTCCTGGCACAACATAAAGATTTGGTTGTACAATCTGTGCAGCAGATGGATAAATCTGTGCAGTAGCATCACCCTGGCCAACAAAAATTTCATTTCCTTGAATTGTGACTGGCAGTTGCAGGCCCGATGCGGTGGTCAAACTGGAAGGATGTGATGATAGAAGGGTGTTATAATCAAGAAAGGAGCCAACAACGTGGTAGAGTGCCACTTCGTTAACCAGGTCGTAGGAGAAAATGGCATCAATTACTGGGACATATGTGTTATTGTAAGCTCCATTGTTAGGAAGGAAAACAGTGACTGCACCTGCTGGATATTGCCCAAGAAGAGCTGCCACATCCACCGACTCGACAAGGCCAAGAGATTCTGAATAGTTGACTGAATGGGGAAGAATCGCATCCACAGCTTGCTGAAATTCTCCAGCTGCCAAAGATGTATCTGTATACATCATGAAAATTTTTATTGGGCATGTTACAAAATTGTGGGAACTGTGCATGATTATCAAACTCCCTTATATATTGTCCAGCTGCAACTTAGTTCAAGTACTACCTGCTGAATGTTATTGTTTTGTCATGTACATACCAGGCTGAGGTATAGGTGAAGCAACAGGCTCTTGGATAGCAGCATCATTTTGCCACCATTGAAGGAGAGTAGGTGCATCTGCTAGCAGTAGGAATCCGGGTTTAGCATACAAGTTGACAATGTATTCCCAAGCTGCCATGGTTGGATGTTGGAGATCCCAAAACACTGCCTTTTCTCTACGCTTGCACACTGTGTAGAGAGGCTTTCCTGTAGCTGGATCTGTGTCTGCGCAACTGTAGTTGCCTGATCCTTTGCAACAAGGAACTAGTCCATCTGAAAAACCTGCAGTTCATATCCATCATATTGCAGCAGCATGTAGTTAGTGATGTCAAAACAAGCCAGCTTCTTTCTAGCTTCATCTCCCTGCACAGAAGAAGTTCCTTACGGAATGTACAACAATTCCTGGTTCTGTTATCATGTGAACTTGAACTCCGTTGTATTGTGTAGAAGCTGTGACACTCAAGATTTCTTCTTGGACAGAATTGTGTGAACCTGTAGACAGAATTTGAGTCCAAGCTGTGGGAGGAACACCAATTTTTGACATACCAGCAGCTTTGGCTTGTGTGTAAATCTGATCAAATGCAGCGTACTGATCCAAGATGATGAAGCGAGCACCAGGATTTCGGGCATTGATCTTCTCAACAGCATTTAACAAAAGTTCATTGTGGATTCGCGCAATACTGTCTACAGAAGTGTCACATGTTGTGTAGTTGTATTTCTGTGAGTAGAAAGGAGTACAGCCGGGGCGGAGTAGGTTGGATACCATCACATCTCGGAGACCAATATTGTACAATCTCTGTAAGTTAAAACTAATTCCTGCCACTATTCTGTTTATGTACACCAAGTCCTCCTCCTGCAGCAAACAAACACATTTCGATTGAATCAGAACTAATCCAAATAAGAAGAAACGAAACTTGACTTCAGAAATGATGTGATGATGATTAGTACATGAAACTAAGTGCAGCTGGGTGGTTTAATAATCTGCAACAATTGTTCGTTAGTTTGTTTGTCTGCTCACTTGGAAACCAGACTGAGAGTCTTGATTGTCACTGGACTAGTGCTTGCTTACATATCTGCAAAATTCTTTTGATACTAAACATGATTCTGTATGAATCAGAAACTGAAGAAAAAGGAATTTGGATTCTATTGAGAGCAAAGAAGATGGTTACAGTATTCGAGATGTTGCCATTGAAGGTAGTGTAGTCATTGCCATCCACAGCCACAAGAGATATCGAGTTTGCCAGAGCTACTTTGGAGTAAGGATCTGTGCGGAGGAAGAGCTCAAGATTGTCAACTTGGGTACCCAATGGATTTGTACCCAATGCATAAGTAACACCGCTGCCTCCAGTTGCAAAGTTCACTCCATGTGCTATTGATTGACCTGTTAAGTAAAGATATGGTGGAGGGGTAGGAATCCCTAGCAACTCCGCTGCAAAAAACATAAATAAATAAATTGTCAAAAACACGAGCTCACAAGTTCATGTAATTTGACCCACAGAATACAGATGATTCTGGAATCGATTAGATCCTTGCAGTTGCATCTATCAGACATGGGTGATGATGATCAGCATCAATCTGTAGTCCAACTGCTGCAACCACAGTTCATAGGAACTCATGATTGATGATTCTGTTGGGATCAATTAGAAGATCCTTGCAGTAGTTGCATCTACAATACATGGGTGATGGTGATCAGCTCTTCTGAATGAATTATATATTTGGATTTCAATCCTTGCGTCTTCTTAACACTGGATAAGGATAAGGATTCTGAACCCTAAAATTCCATAAAGAAGGAAGGAAGCAGGCTGGAGATTTAGGGAGGGATTGTAGTCCCTTTTACCGTAAAAATCAGTTTGAATTTTTCCATCACAAAAGCGACCATCAGGATAATGAGGCCATGTAATGCCATAAGGATACAGCCACGATGAGTCTACATGCGGTCCACTCTTGGGTAGATTTCCTGTGTCTGCGTATGAATCTCCAAAGACAAAGAACAGTTTTTGATCTGTGGCTGCATCTGCTGCAATAAAAAACAAAGCAATATTCCATTGCAGCTGGTATAAGCAAGAGAAGACAAACAGTTTTTTGCTGTTGCATGATCCTCATGTGCAGCAGCTGCACAATACACTGTACTGTAATGAACAAAAAACAAAGCAATCCAGTCCTGGGGTAGCAATTAGAGAAGGAAAAAACTGTGATGAAAAAATGCATGAGCAGGATGCAGCAAATCATGTAGCTTGTTGCAGCCTCAGGCCAGGAATAACACATAGATACATACATCTTGATCTTCTTCTACCCTAATTACTGCATGGAGAAGAAAGTTATTCATTCTTAGAATCTCAGTATCAGAGCAAATACCAGAAAGAGTCTGTAACATACCTCCTGATGCAACAAGTAGTGAGGCAGAGATTATAAGGAAACACGTGGATATCATCAAAGAGGAGCTGATCAAATTCAGCTGCTTCCTTCCTCTAGTGCATGTAAGTACCAGATCAAGCTCACAGGCCATAGCTGCAAACTTCAAGAGCTAGCTTGCTTGCTGTGTCTCCAAAAACTTGTACAAAAATTTATGGTTTTGACTACTAGTAGTAGCTAATCTCTAGCTGCACACACAGTACTAGTAAACACAGGAGCCTGCAGTCTTGTCTAATTATGAACAATAGTTATATGCTATCACTCGACTAGTAAGGTGCTGCAGCAGCTGGAGCCAACATGGGATCAATTCTGCTACCTCTATCTAGATCATCACAAGGAGAGAGGAACATGGATATATATATGTGTATATATATTCAGCAGCTGTTTGTTGCCTGCAATTGGTGTTGATAAGATGCAGTACTTGGATTGAAGCTGCTGCTGCTGCTGCTGCTTGTGGATTGATCACAGGTGTATAGAACCTACTTTCAGCTGTCCCGGCACCAGGGTGATCAAGCCCATGAAGCTCACTGGAATTTTCTGACTCATGATCACTGCTGCTGCTGCTGCTGCAACAACAGTCCATGTCCAATTTCCTTCAAATCTGGTGTACTCACTTGACTCTCTACAAGTACTGCTCAAGGGATTGAACTACTTAGCATCTTTTGTTCAAATCATGGGTTGTAGCCGCTGCAGATGAATGAATTCTAAGCTTCATTTGCTGCTGCAGCTTGTAATCTTTGGGTATTTTTCCAGAGTGTTTTTTTATTTTTTTTATTTTTTGGGTGGTAAAATCTTAAAACTGGGATCAATTCAGATTTCTGTCAATTGGGTATGTGATCCACCGACCAAAGTATATACTAAAAATTGTACAAACTGTTGCATCTCCACCTCATCTAGCTGCTATAAATTGTCAAACCTTCCTGCATAACTTTCTAGAAGCTAAATTGTACAGCTAGCTAGCTAGCTAATATTAGATCATGATGCTGCTGCTGCTGCTGCTGGTGTGCGGAAAGTTGGTAATTTCAAGGATGTTTACATATCTCAAACATGGACAATTAGTCAACTTTATTGTAGTTGTAGGCCTGAAAGAATTTCTTGGGTTTTGGGTTTTGGGTTTTTTCCCAGTACTTTGAGCCCATACCCTTTCTTTAGGTTGCTCCTGTTTAGTGTTTGCCTTTGGAGACTTCCTTTTCGAGCCAACAAGGAAGTTGTAAGGGAGGTTCCTGTATATGAGCAAGTGAGTGGATTCTCCTAAACCTTAAACCCTAAACCCGAAGGTGTAAAACTGACAGTCTCCCTAAACCTCACGAGTACAAGAACCTGCAAGAACCTGCATGCATGCAAGGAAACGGCTGTTCTTTATAAAAAATTACTTATTATGGGAACATGAGAAAGTACAAGAATAGGAGGATCTAATGACCTAGGGTTTTTTTTTTTCAAGGCAGAGATCCCTCAAAACTGTACACAAAGAAATAAATAAGAAGACTAGCTAGCGCGGAGGTTCTTGTATGATTGGGAGTTCTCTTGAGAGGGAGGGCAACCTAAGGACGGTGAGCCTGAGGTTGGAGGTTCTTGTATGATTGGGAGTTCTCTTGAGGGAGGGCAACCTAAGGTTCTTGTATGATTGGGTGTTCTCTTGAGGGAGGGCAACCTAAGGACGGTGAGCGTGAGGTTGTTCCCGAATGAACCTCAAGAGAACCCACAAGTACAGGAACCTCCACTTAAGAAGTAAATCGACTCCATTTTTTTTTATAATGATAGGAACATGGGAACATATAAGGATAGGAGAAGGGGAGTTTACAAGGGAAGACTGAGTCAGCTTGCTTTTTACACCTGGGAGCTCTTGAGCATCACACGCTCTCTAGTCTTCTTCCTCGGACCTACAGAGACAACTTTTGGAATGCACTGTAGTTTTCATTTGCTCTCACATTTTGAGGAAAATGTTCACCACTTTTTGTGAGTGTTGTCGGTTTGCGCCTGATATCAACACTATCAAGTTTCAACACCTGTGGCAACTTATGACCCTACCAAAATTGAACAAAATCTGTTCTGTTTACTAAAGTCATCTGTAAAGTCACCTTGTCTTCACCCTCTCTTTCACCCACTATCATCCGACCCTCTTTCATTGGTACCCACCAAGTAAGGAAATGTTATTAAATCTCGGTATGAAATTCTGAAACTCAACATTTAATGCATAAGGTTCAAGAATAATTATAATACCTTAGTACCTTGGCCAATTCCACACAAATCATGTTATTTTCAAAAATGCTAAAATTTTCAAAAATTACTTCTTTCAAATAAAAAAAATATTGTGAAGGAAAATAGTGAATATTTAGGAATATTCCATTTGTTGAAATGAAAATTTCAAAATTAATTAATATTCACTGGACATGTGTTGAAATGGCCCAAGGTACCAAAGTAGTTGTACACGTAAGAGGAGTGAAAATATATGTAGCATTAGTGGAGGCGCTCGAGAAAAAGGAAAGACAGGATGAAACTCAACTTAACACCAGAATTGGTGGAAAAACTAGTTTGGGTCCTAGTTATTATTGCATTTATTCATTTTACATAATTAATATTACATATTCTCTATCTTGAACAATGTGCACTAACTAAACAAATTAATATTTCACCAATTTTTTTGGTTTATTTGTTCTAATGGAGTTGGAATCTAACTTGTTTTAAATTGGACTGGCTTTAAATTCATTGTGTAAAGACATGAACTAGAGCTTTTGAAAAATTGGTCTTAAAACCATATTGGAGTTTCCAAAAAAACCCAACAAAAAAAAAAGAAGAAAAAGTTAGAAACATGACTAGAGGTTCCTTTTGAAATCAAGAACCAGAAAACACTAGTTCACACTTGAAATAGTTACATAATCCTATTCACATTATGCCATAAAGCATATGTAGACTATTGTACATGAATTCATGAAGACATGGACATACATTATGGGTGGCATGATGGCATCCTCCTCCACCCTCCCCAACCCCCATTGTAGCAATATAGGTCAAAACATGTGCCTCTTGAAACATGGTTGAACAAGGGCACACTCCCCAAGACCTCTTTTGGCTTGAGGCCATCTCAATTGTCGTTCTTGAAGTAGTAATGACATGTCACTCAAATAATGTAGGGTCACTTGACTCAACAACGAAATTGTGAAGAATTCGAGGCACGCTCCCAACCAGAATAACGACAAAATGATTGACCCAGTTTTAAAAAAAGGACGAACAATGGATAACAATTCCCAGAGTAAACAAGCAGAGGTCTTAGGGAATCTCCACCAATGTTCAGTATGTGACCCAGCATAAAATAATTCTCACATCCAAGTTTTAGTTACTAAAACCGTTTCCCAACCCCAGTGAACAAAATTGAAACTTTGGACTGCAAGTGAGTGGGAGATTACTAATAGCAAACCACTTGGACCAATCACAAACTATTTACCCAATCAGAAACACAGGGAATAGTGAAAAAATTCTACATATTTTGACTGTGTTTATTAGACTATTGTAGGGCTGCTCCAGGGCTCTCTGAAAGGTGAGGGTCCCATGAGGCTTTGCGAGTGGATTCACTTATGAAAAGATTTCTAGTGGAGGGTCACATATTGAACATTGCCCATTGTGGAGGGTGCAGAATGGATCTGCGCTTTATGGCAAGTTCAAACTAGTGTTTGCAAGTAACAATCGGGGGTGTTTCGAGTTCTTGTGACGCCAACCTTAGTTGACGTCCTTTTGTTGGAACCAACACAATAATCCAACCATGCTAATCTTTCATCAATACAATCTTTCATTAGATTAGGAATTGGAACTGGAACCATGGAAAATCAATTTTGAAAACAAGTTTAAGATGTTTAAGTAGGAAAATCAATAACCGAGCCATTTTGGGTATGTTATTAGATTTTTAAATGTCAATACCATGTGATTAGTTTATTATTATCAGGTTATCAAAACCTTACATGGCACCTGTTTTGGAGGGAAAATCGATTGGTTCAGACCAAAAAACTGTGCTAAAAGGAGAGCTCTTGATTTGGAGAACCAAGAATCAGGCTAGGGACCAAGGTAGAGTCCAATTCAAGGATTCAATTTGCTTCAAATGAGTCCAAATTGGTTCCTAGGAAATTGGACCCTGGACCCTCGTCTAAAGTGGGCCAAAGAGGTTCATCCAAGGCGACCCTTAGGGTTTGGGTACTGCTTTTATGGAAACCAAAACTTGATTCATAAAGTCACCTTTTCATTTCTTGTTCCAAGAGGTTCCTGAATTTCTAAACATTAATTTCTTTTTGAGTTGTTCATGTTCATTTGACTGCACTTCTCCAATTTCACCTTTTATTTTGAGATGCTTTTAAAACTTGAATCATTAATAGAAAAGTATTTTTACAACTTGTCTTATACAATTACATGTGTCACATGTAACTAAAATATAGTTGCATGCAACATTTTTTAGTTGCATATGACATATATAATTACATAAAACAAATCACAAAAGATAATTTTTCTTTTAATTAATTTGACCAACACAAGTTCACAATTGAGATATATATATATATATATATATATATAATTTTTATTTAAAGAAAACTTGCCACGACATTTGCAAAGTCAGTCTTAGTTTCAAGTTTCAACCCGTTGTCTTCCCCTTATCCATAGTGTCATATCCGATAATTATTTATTGGTGAAGTAAGACAAATTAGGGATGAAATTTGAAACAAGGGTCAAATTTAGAAGTTGAGAAACGAGGGGAGAGAGGGAGGGGCTACTTTACTTTGTTGGTTTTAGATTGATAACTATTCATTCACCCATGAAAACACAAAAACACAAGTAAAAAATGCACCAAAATTGCCTAGAGTTGCACATTGCACCTTGTGTTCTTGTGCCCAACCACTAGATTTTCGTCCCCCCTTTGACACACTTTATAGATGTTTTTATTATGCTTAAGTGGTTCTCAGGTTGGATCTTAAGTTGTATAATCCCAAAACCACCCCCCTTACATCTTAAGGTGTTGTTTTTTGGGAGACGATTATAAATAATGTTAAGGTACAAATACTAATCACCAAAGACAAGTTCATGACCGAACACATAACAATATATTTTAAATTTTAAAAAATAAATTAGTGATCTTCAAGGTTATTGATACTTCAAGCCGAGGTTTATAATATCGTTTAAAACTCTTGATGCAATTGACCAATGTCTAAGGATCTTAAGCTCAAAATGCTTACCATGGCAAATTGAACACACTTATTACATCAAACTAAACACTACTACTTCCAAATGCCCTTATCTCATCCTTAATCCATTTGGAGTGTTTTTCATGATGGTATGCGAAGTGGAAGTTCACAATACCTCCTCCTCTTTGAAGTCCAAAGACAAGCAAAGCTAAATCTAAAGATTTTAAGATCTCTAAAAACTTATGTGTTCAGACCGGCATCTCCTACACCACGGCAGAAAACTGGAACACTACCGTTTGAGTGTTGGGACTGTAAAATAATAATTTCACAAAAATAATACCCAAAGAGTAACCAAAAGAAAAAAGAAAAAACCGACCAACACTGGTTCAAACTTGACCGATGACACTTAAAAAATAAGAAATGTTGCGTGTGAAGTACTCAAAAGATGAACCTCACACGTATCACCCAGTAACAACACCACCACCACCACCTCGATAGTCTGCCCCCCTCGTGACAAGTTCAAAATTCAAACACAACGACAACACTTCAAATAGGAAATGAAGTTCCCAAAAAATTAAAATTAAAATTAAAGTGTTTCATGAAGTTCTCAAAAAAAAATGAACTCTGACAAGTATTTGTTCACACAAGTAGAATTATCTGTTAAGTCACACGATAAGGGGGCGAGAACAGCTAGTTTCAGCATAATAGGGCATCAAACATACTTGAGTAAAACACAAGGCCAAGCTTTTTCTTTTAATAATAAAGTTCAAAATTCAAACACAGCAACAACACTTCAAATAGGTAATGAAGTTCCCAAAAAAATAAAATAAAAATTAAAGTGTTTCATGAAGTTCTCAAAAAATGAACTCTGACAAGTATTTGTTCACACAAGTAGAATTATTTGTTAAGTCACACGATAAGGGGGCGAGAACAGCTAGTTTCAGCATAATAGGGCATCAAACATACTTG
>Ga0116231_10009583_pt1 | contig 16214 bp, 17 predicted proteins | sample S1TSphgellanicum_2_FD_89695 | JGI IMG/M metagenome (GOLD analysis project Ga0116231, IMG submission 89695) | Host-associated microbial communities from peat moss isolated from Minnesota, USA - S1T2_Fd - Sphagnum magellanicum MG | ecosystem: Host-associated > Plants > Peat moss > Unclassified...
AATTTTAATTTTTATTTTTATTTTTTAAAAATTTAATTTTCATAAAATTTTTTATTTTTTTTACCCTTTTTATTTTTTAAAAATTTTAAATTTTTTTTTTTTAAATTTTTTTTTTTTTTTTTTTTTTTTTTGTGATGCAAAATTTCAATAACATCTTTTTATGTTAAATGTTTTTATGATTTTGAACTATATGAGCATTTTTTTTCATTTTTTTTAAAAAATTCATTGAGAGTGATAATAATAATAATCATGTTCAACACCACCAGGACCTTCAACAACTAATTCGGAACCGATGCTATTGACTCCTGAGGTATGGTTTGATCAAAAAGACGAGGAGGTATTAATTTTGATGTATTTTTTGGAGTTTAAATTTACCACAACCCCCAAAAAAAATGATGGATTTAGTTTTTAATTTTCCAATTAATTCATGGTGCTAAAATCAAATATTGGAAAACTCTTTAAAATCATGACCTTTTTTTTTTTTTTTAAAATTTAACTTTATTTAATTTTAACCAATACAAAAATATATAATGATAATCATAATTCACACTTGTCATAACATAATAGAAATAAATAAATAAATAAAAATTTAAAAATAGAAAATAATAAAATCTCACTCAACTCATTCAAATTTATTTCTCATTTGGTGCCCATCCAATAGGAGTTCGCAAAGAAAGAAGCTCAATTAAAATTGGAGATTAGGGCGTTGCCCGTGCGCCAATACTTGGTAAACAACCCCCACCCAAAAAATGATGAAGAAAAATAATTAAAATATTTTTTTACAATTTATTATTTATATTAAATTTCTATATTTGAGTTTTTTTTTTCCCCCCAACAAATGTAATTAAATGAAATTGTTATGAAAATTTGAAAGAAGCTAGAGAACACATTAATTTGGTATTTATAGTGTGATAATATAATATAATATCATGTGTAATTATTTTTTTTTCTCTTTCCAAATTCCTTAACACAGGAGTCTTCAGTGGTTCCTTTGCTGCTTTCAGGCTTGCAAATGCTTGCCATTGAAAGGTGGGTTTAATTTTACACACAATTTCTCATTTTCCCTCATTTGTTAAGTAATATCTCAATATATTTTATAATTTTTATAACCCATAATACTCACAATTAATTGTAACTAAAATCCAAAACTTAATTAAAGAACTTTGCTAAATTAAAACAAAGTTTGAAATTTAATTTAGACAAGTTGAGATTATGAGAAATTTTTTTTCAATACAAGTGTGGGTTCATATGCAAATAATTACATGATTAATAATTAAATGACCCCTAAAATAAATAAAATTTTTAAAAATATTTTTAAAAACCTCCAAACTAACATCAAAGAATGAACAAAATTTCAGGCCTGAAAATCCAATTGATTATCTTGCCAAATATTTAATAGAAAAGGACCCAATGAAACCCCCTCCTAAAAATGAAGAAAAAATTGCTGAGGTTTCCCCTGAGGCTCCTAAAAAGGAAGAAAAACAACTTGAGGGTAACAATGAAGAGGAAAAATAAATAACAAAATAAAATAAAATAAAAGGTAAAGTAAACTTTAAGGTTACACACACCTAAAGCTAGCATGGAAAAAAAGAAACTTGAAGGGTAAATTTGAGGTTAAAAAGAATGACCATAAATTAATTAATTAGTTTATTAATAATATTATTATCAAGGGTTTATGAATTATTATTATTATTATTATTATTATTATCAAGGGTTTATGGAGCTTAGAAAAGACTAATTATATGTCAATGCTAGATTAACATTAAGGTGGAAATTTACATGAACCAAGATCATGGTTAATGTACTAGAAACCAATTTTTTAGTATTTTTTTCGGATTTAAAAAGGTATACATATGAAACCAAAAAATATATTATTTGGTATTGGGAATTATGTCAGAAATGAAACCATGTAAAGTCTCCAAGAAAATGACCTCCATTTAATGACAAATTTGTTTCACCCACACAGTTAAAAAATATGATGAAAATTCATTCTAAATTATTTTAATATTCTCGAATTTTAATGTCACAATCAAATCAACAACAATAATTACCACCCAAAAAAAGAAAATTAAAAATGTGTTGAATTTTGAATTTATTAATATTCACAATCATAGATAGTGTGAGTTTGCTAATATTAATTGAAGTTTTGGTATTGTTCCAATATTCTCCATTCCCATGTATGTATTGGCATTTTGTCATCCATGCTTGATATGCAAAACCATAATATTAAAACCCTAACGAGCTTCAAAATTGATCACAAATAACATGATCATAGGTATGCATGCACCTTTGAACACGTGAATTAAAAAGGTTGATAAACAATAATCTACATTAACAAATGAATCCATATACTAAAAGTTCAAAATAATGCTACTTTACCAAAATTACACACAAGCTATTAGAGAATACCTTACCTTGAGGTTGGTTTCGTCATTAAATAGTGAAATGAAATTTTGTGAAAATATGGAGTTAACATGTTAAAATTTGATTAATTTTCGTTGTCAAAAATTCCATTAAAAAAATAATAAAGATTTTAATGAACTTTGGATTTTAGACCTCCACACAAGAAGGTGTACCATTTTTCCCTTTCAAAATTCATTCAATGTTGCAATATGCACTCTATGGCATAAGCCACACTAATAATAAAGAAGAAGGGGTACTCCAAAAATTCATTTCAAAATTTGCCAAGTGTCATAAAGAGTTTAAGAAAATCAAAAAAATCCTTTCAAGCCTTTAAAGGTTCATATTGGCAATGGTTTCCATTATAAGGTTTATGCTTGATTGTCTTTTTCATGTTTTAAAAAGTAAATTGAATTGTTATAATTTTCAAACTTGTATTTTCAAAGAATAAATTCAAGTGTTAAAATTTTGAATTTCACAATTTAACATTTGAAAGTTGATATTTGTGTAAATGAAAAATTGATCTAAATAGCTAATCATAGTTTTAGTAATAATTTCCATAAGAGAAAAATGACATGAAAATAATCAGAATCCACAATGTGATTTTTAAACTTCCATTAAGGTATCAACCCTAAATACCCACATTTTTTTACACAACTAATTTACCTTGTGACCTTAATGTAGTTATATTCATCATGATCACTAACATTTAATATCGCCAAATGAAGATTTGAACTCCCAACCACATTGGGAAGGTGTTTATGAACCCTAATTTAGGTTTTTGATTTGATGGTTATAACTTTGTATTGGTGAATTATCTTCACTAATAAGAAAATCCAAATGACAACATTTTTCAACACATATTTTCCACATTCTATATTAATGAACATTTAATGTTATATTGTAATCACAAACTCAATGTTATATGATCATCATGCATATCCAACCAAATATAACAAACATATCAAATTTGCAAATTCAACATCATTTCTAATGTTTGCTTTCATGCAAATACAAAATTTAACACCAATTGCAAAAATGGCTAGCAAAGTAGGTATTAGTAAACCCAAGACTTTAACGCATAGTTTGATTGCAATAAAAAAATATAAATATGGGTGTTGAACTTGGAAATAATGTTTCATGGAGTTTAAGGTGAAAAGCTACATTTGTTGTCTCCCATCAATTATTAAAGCAACAATAAAATCAAATATTGAATTCAAATGAAAATAAAAATTAGAATTTCACAACTTTGCAGGCTTATTTACCCTATTTTGTGGTTTTCATTTAAAATAAAAAGCTAATCACAATACCTCGTCAAGTAGTGGGAAATAGAATTGTTGAAAAAAACACAAAAGGTTTTCCATTTTCAACAACTAATTGCAAATTGGTGTAAAATTTGAATTCACACTCCCCTCATTGTACATTTTATACATAAGATTTATGAAACTTAGAACATTACCAAAAAAACAAAAAAACACATTGGTTATGAACTCAAAATGTCAAAGTATATTTTTTAACTTTTATTGCTTGTCAATTGATTTTAATTCAAACAATGCAAACTTGGAACATGGACAAAGTATAGTACAACCTTTCACATTGCAATTATTATTCAACTTGAAGGGGCCATCCAAAGCCAAAGAATGAAACATGAATATGTCTTTTGTTCAAATTTGTTAAAACATTGGCATGTTTTTATCTATTTCATCTAAAGTTGACTTATAATAATTTGATAATTTTGTTCAAATTTGCATGGATAGATAATTTCAATGATATGCAACCAAAAAAATGCATTGTCAAGTGGGAGGATACTTTGTAGTTAGTAGTGTTATGTTCATTTAGATTTTGGAATGAGCTAAAATACCAAAATGAATCAAAATCCATAGATTACAAAACTTCTAAACTTATCTTTTTATTTCATCACATATTTGATTTTTGAATTTCCACATCATGTCAAAACCATGCAAACTATTTGTGTGCACACAATTTTTCTTGTGAAATAAAAAAAAACAACATTAAAATTGAATTTTAAAATTTTAATTATATGTTACAAACATGAAAAAATTATGAAATAAATCCACAAATGTCAACCAATGATGGTTTATTAAAATGATGATATGGCCCCCTTGAAGGCTTGCCACAAGGTATTGGGATGACTATTTGATACAATGTGCTACAAAAGACTTGTAAGTCTTGAGGATGTTCCCTAGTTCTTCATGACAAGAGGGTGGCATGGGAACTCCAAGATATATAGGACTCTAACATGAAGTGCTTCATCTTCATCTCTTGTTCACATCATTTTGCACAAATTAAACAAAGAAGATGGTTAGTGCAATTTGAATTAATTTTGGTTCATGAAGTAGCCATGTCTCAAATGAGACTTTCCATAGCTCAAATTCCTAGGAGAAACCAATCTTTTCCGTGTTGTAGGTCACCATGGGACTTACATCAAAACCTTGGATTCCATGGATTCCAAGGCACATTTTCAACTTCAATATAAAAGACGTCCCAATTTTTCAAACGGCCATAACTTATATAGTATTTGGAACCATTTTCAATGCCATATTGAACTTTCAATTTGGATGAGGTTTTCCCTTCCCAACTTGCACTCAAATTACACTATGCATGTACAAAACATTTATAAACATTGGGAAATATACATTTCAAACTTTTCTATAGGTGAGGAAACTACTTTGTTTTGATATACAAGTTCATTTTACATTAGTTATTTTCAAAAGCTTTCCAAGGAGATCATGATCACTCAATACATACAAAGTTTTGATCTCCCAAAGATTTGAATCCAAATCTAACACAACAAAACCCAATGGAAGTTAGATTTTACCTTAGACCTAATCTAATGAATCTTACCCTTGTTTTGTTGGATTCTAATTTAATAAATTCCAAGGCCAAAAGATTGAGACTAAGTTCACCAAAATTTGGTGACCCCACACCTCAAGGGGAGGATTTAAATTAGTTTCAAACCACCAAACTATCACATTCGTTGTGATAACTAGTATTTTTTTTAATATATTACTTTTGAATGGCTCCCCCCTCCCATTTCATATTCAACACATTTTGGCTTGTAAATTAAAAAAATGTAAGCCCTCAAGCTCCCTCCTCCCTTTCCCTTTTCATATTGAACATGTACACTTTGTGATCAATTGATCAAAGTGGCTCTTTAAAAAAAATTCAAAGTACATTTAGAATTGGATTTGGACTAAATTTAGATTTGGTAGGTCTTATCCAAGTAATCACAAGGGGGAAACAATAATTAAGATTATTAATTTATTTTTAAAAATACATTTGATTACTTGTAAAACTACTTGTAAAACTTCAATAATGAAAATTTGATGTGAATTGATGAATCATGATACATTTAGAAATCCTTTAACATGTTAAAAATAACTAACACGTTCTTATGAACATGTGATTTTCTTTTAAGGTCAAAAGTCCTTATCAAATATATGTGATTCGTTATGAAAATTGGAAAGGATCTTGATGTTAATATTTATATGAAAAAAAATTTAAAAATTTAGTGAAACCATTATTTATATGTGCAATGTAAGCATATTGTTGATATTTGGTTTAGAAGTGTTTAAATTTGCCTTCAAATTTAAACATGAATTTTGAGGATTTTGTTCACAAAAGTTATTCACTTTTATGTGGTGAAAAACATGCATAGAGACATAATATACATGATATAGGATCAAAATGTAGTCAAAAAATGTATATTTAGTATGCAATCAACATTGTTTTGTAGGAATTTTTTGCATAATGGCAACAAAAAATGTTGTGGAATTTTTAAAAATGTACTCCTGAAAAAAATTGAAATTTTTTGTGAAACTTTCAAAACCAAAAAATTGAAAAGAGAAAATATGCATGTAATTGAAAATTGGGTGTGAAAAATGAAACATAAATGGCATTATAAACCAATATAAAAAAACAATGTCTCAAATATAATCCTTGGAAAAGACTTTGACCTTTGACACCCCTAGCTTTTATTATTGTGATTGCACTTTCACTATTCATTTTTAGTTCTAAAATGAATGTCAAATTTTTTTTAATATACTCCCTTCTTTTTCCACACATAAAAACACCACCTCACTTATATAATGATTATTCTTAAACTAATGTCCATATAATCATTACCATTGTTGTGTGGTCAAAGTTTTAAACAAATTATATGCTCCATGTTAACATGTAATTGCAATTGCAACATGAATAAAGTGTACAACATAGTAGTAAAATCATATGTGTAGGGTCGAATTAAAGTATTAACAATCACAAACATTCCATAGATACCAATGTGTAATGTAGTAGAATTGATTGGATTCAAGCCATGTTCATTGAATGAACTCTACACATTCTCAAGGAACTAGAATTCATGATGTTGATAATGTCCAATCTATAGGGGTATTATATAATCTACTACCTATAGACTTGTTTTCTTGTAAAACTTTTTCCATCAAGTTTGGGCATAATGAGTAAGCTAGTATATTTTGAACAAATGTGAAAGTTTAACAATGATGAATATTGGAAGTACTTAATTTATAGTATTTCCATTGTTACTTGATCATGTGGAGGCATGGGCACAAGTTGAGCCAAAGAAATGGGACCAAACAATCACTATGTCCAAGATTTGGCAATAATGAAATATTTCAATAGAAAAACTTGCAATATAACAATGACATTATCGATACAATGTCAATACAACATCAAGGATCAGGACTTGTGGTGTTGTTTAGTTCATTTAAAACAAACTCCCTAAGCATTGGAAGTTGTTATTTATTGTGTTCAACATTCAATGGACAAGGTTACCTTCCTTCCGAGGTAAGACCTTTCACTTTGTGACATTATCAACAATGTTCTCCACATCCATTAAATATTGGTGTTGAGACAAAGTATAAGAAGGGATATATTAATTTATCATTTGGCATTAATTGTAACCATTGGACTTGTTAAAGATGAGTGTAAAAGCAAAAGAAACAAAGAAAAAAATCATTACAACTAAGATTGAAAATCTTTATGATTGATTTTATTTGTAATATTGATAATGAATGAGTAGAGAAATGAGAAGTGATGTTTGAGCAATTACAATAAAAATAATCTTTGGATACTTTTGACACATTTGTTGAAAATAATGGAGCTTATATTCCATAGGATGTTACATTTAATGAAATGAAAGCAAGAGCTCAACATTATTACATAATTATATCTATATCACCTATCAAAATGTATCACTGACACCCCCTTCTATAAGCCAATGCATTTATTAATATAATTATAAGTCCAAACAACCCCAAAAATAAATCTTATTTAATCTAAGAGAGGTATGATAAACATGTGCATGTCATTTTTGAATGTCACCTTTTTAACACAAAGATATATGGCACATGTTAAATAACTAAAACTTCACAAATACACATATCAAATGAATATGATCATTCTATGTTTTGAACTATGATCATTCACACACCTAAAGTTCAATCTTCATGTGAACTACATCCAAAGGGGGGATTAATCACACGTGCTTAACACATAACACATCACGCTATTTGATAACTCACCCAACTTCACATAAGTTTCTTGTGGCATAGTCAAACCTCTTGGACATTCTTTTGGCATTATTGTATTACAAGGTTCATAGCTCGATGAAAGAAGAGAATGATAAATCATCCTTTCATAACTTCTTTAGATGGTCGAGGGGAGTGGATGATCGCCTTCTCCCTTCATATAAAGATAATAAGTATTTGCTTAATCAACAAAGTGTTATCTTGAAGTCCACTAGATTATGCCATCCAATTAGGATATCCATCCCTTTCATGGATAAAAGTTTACATATGATATGACATTTTCACCTTCAAATCTCACATGCTCTCACAAATGTGAAATCAACTTGATTGACTCCTATTTGTGCATAGTGCTTTCCCAACTCAAAATAGTTGAATTAACACTTCACCAAATCTAGAATTAGTCACATAATATTATGTCAAAGTCCAAAAGGTCCTCGTGGTGATATCGGAGATCCTTGTGTCTAGGACCCACAAGGTAAAAGTTTTGATTTCATTGTGAAGTTCATGCTTGTACAATTCTCACCCTACATGATAATTATAGACCTTTATAATTCTTGCCTTCATGAACAACCTATAATTATCATGGTCTTTGAATAAGTGATCTCTCCAACATCAAACTCCCCAATTATGCTCATCACTAAGATGATTATTTTCTTTATTGATCACCTACAAACATACACTTCTACCGTAGCAAAGAAGAGTGAAAATTCACCAACTGATGTCAAAGTTGTGGAATTAACCCTAAACCCTAAACCCTAAACCTTCTCCAGGCCACTCTTCAAGTGCAAGATATCAACAAATTTGTCACCAAACCCAGCAATTCAAGCAATCATATCAGCTGCGAATTGACATCAAACTATGTACATTGATACCAAGGGGAGTGCCTTTGTGCCCATTTGCTTCTTGAGCAGCCTGAACACAATGTGGAGCTGGTTAGTCAAGTACAAAACTTGTGAATGTAATGGTCAAAGGAAATGGGTAGAAAGAGGGAGATTTAGGTAGAAAGAGATTTAGGGTGCGTTGACAATTGGTGGTGCATCCAAGCTTGTAATCTCATTTTTGCTCCGTAGCCTGTATCTCACACTTGGGGCTGATGACACCTTCTGTACTGGCTTGTCTATGGGGCCAAAAATAACACGGAATGCTATGTTGTTTACTACAGTAAGCAATAGCAAACCAATCCCAACATAAACGAAGAATCCATCTGAGAACTCTGGCCAGGTCACTTTCTCATCTTCTTCATGACTTCCTGTGGCATCCATTGTCAACCCCACCCCCAAAAGAAAAAACTGTTGTGTTAGAAATCTAGGGTTTAAAAGAACCACAGCACAAAAGAGTTTTGTGAAATCTGAGCTTCACCCAAATTTGAACCCAGTGCAGACTTGTCTATTTTTACCATAGGGCATATGGGGAAGACTAATAAGCCATTTGATTTCTTAAGATCCTCATTTTATACAACCAACTTTTTTCACATCAATGTCTTGAGTATGGAGTAGCAACCACATGTAATAAACATCTGTATGTGGAAGTGACTGCCACCCAGACTGTGAATGAGAGAAACAATTCTTGTAGACTCTTCTTCTTCATGGAAGTGCAGTTAGAAGAAGAAAGAATCACATTTACACCCCAAGTTCCACCAGGAACATCAATCCACCACCACACTGTGCAGGAAAGAATTTTCACAAAAGGAAAAAAATTCTGCAACAATGATAGCATTCATTCACGGAGTTATGATGATGGGATGATGCAATAGACATGATACACGAAGTTTGTGAAATCTTGCAAGCATTTGAATTCTTGAGATTCTCTTTGCAACATGAAGAACCTCATGAAGAACTTGTGAGAGGTTCTTCAAGGTTGTGGATTTAGTCCAGTGCAACAACAATAGCAACAAAAACAACATTATTCCATTCTCTCTGTCTGTGCAAATGCTAAAAAAAAGACATTTGCAAAAAGAATGGGTAGTTTAGAGATTGGGGTTACCAGGTGGTGGTAATTTGGAGATTGAATAAATGCTTCTTGTTGGTGCGGAAGACGAAGAAGAAGAAGGATTGTAATCGGAGGTGGAAAGAGACCGAATCTGTTCATCCAGTCTGTCGAGCGCCACTCTCCCATTCACATTCTTCTTGTGCTCTGCTTGTTCCTCATGCTCCTCCTCCCCCTCCTCCGCCTCCGCCATGGCTACCAACCCTAGCCCTAATTCTCTGGAATGACACACTCTCATCATCCTGCTGCTGCTGCTGCTGCTGCTTCTACTCCTCCTCCTCAGCAGCTGCTGCTTGTTGTGCAAATGTAACCGAGAAGCAACAAGAGAATGCGTGCAGCCGCAAGATGTGAGCCAAGGAGAAGAAGAGGAAGAAGAAGAAGAAGCATTGACGAGTGCCCATTGCTGTTGCTGCAACAAACTGGATGATGTGCATAGCAATTGCACATAACAAAAGACACCCATCTAGCACGGATCTAATACAGACCCAACAAACCCAACACCGAGTACTCAAGAATCTCTCTCTCTCTCTCTATCTCTCTCTGCACAACTCTGCTAATTTGCTGCAATCTGGAATGTGAGAAAAGTTCCGGAAAATGGAAAAATTGGGTCAATTCAGCATCAAGTTCAGAATGCATTTTGCTCCATAATTACCTTAATTAAGCAAAATTAGTGCCAACAAAGCACTACTTTATAGCAGAATGCCAAGAGGGTCAAGCAAATGATTGATTGAATTCATGTATGTATGCCTCAGTAAAAAAATGCAGATTCTCAATTGGGCTTCTTCATTCAACATTTTGATTTTTCTTCTACTACTACTCTGTTGATGAGTGAAGATGATTGCAATGGAGAGCTGTCAGCAGCAAAACCCCAAAATTGGTATGCAATTGACAACAACAAAACAGAAATTACAAACTTCCATGCCTGCTGAGCTATCAGATCTATGTAAAGCCCATCTTATGACCTTTTCTCTTTTTTTTTCCCCTTTTTTGCTGGTGAGCTTTCTTTTGCAAATAGGGAGATCTAATCCTTATCATCAGAGACGCTTTCTTCTTGTTGTATTGGGTTTTAAGGATTTTAAAGGCTTAGGATTGAGGGTCCAGCAATGCCATAATTCCATGGATTTTGGGGCTGCACCAGATCAGTTGTTAAACCTCTCTTGCTAGCTCATCTGATTTAGGGGGAAAAAACACTAATACACAATGAGTTTGGTGTCAATATCATTTGTCTCTCACCCGGCAACTTAGAGTGTATGTTGCAGAGCCCAAATCTGTTTCCCAATACTCTGCAAAAGTTGCTCTTTCCAGATTTCCAATCTATAATCATGCATGCACAAGAAAATCATGACAAACATAAGTACATGACACAAGTATATATTGTGAGCATTCTCCGAATTAATTCCTTGGACTTATAGGATTTGAACAACAAACTAATGATCTTCATGATATCCAATATGCAATTGTGTAATCATATTTTGCAGAGACACCCAATAGAAATGGGTGGGGTTTTTTTTTGTGGTTTGCTACAAGTAAAACTCTGGTTCAATTCAATAGACTCCACTCTGAAGGGTAGTATGAATCATACTTTTGTATTGAGTATTTTGAAAGCATTGGTGGATTCATCTATGATCCAAACATACATTCTATTAAGAAACAATTCATTCTTTTCATTAGTTGAATGCAATGATTCTTTTTGGTTGCCCTTTATTCTTTTAACACTAAAGAATAAAGAAAACATTGATATTAAACTAGGAAGGGACTGGGAAAGGGCATGAGAGATAGGTTTAGCTCCACACATGGATCACCATTGGTAAGGGATTGATCTTCATAACCACCTAAGATGTTCCTTGCTGAAAATGACTCCTTTTACAACCTTTGAGTCCTCCAATTGAGCTCCAGGAACTGAACAAACTATTTTTACATACTTCTTGATGTCTACAACATACTAACAATTTCCCAAGACAACCAAAATGGATGCCCCTAGACTACATGCCTTTAGGGCTTGGATTCATTTCATCAACTCCCATTAATTCACATAGAAAAACTATAATATGTTGGACTCAAAACAATAGGGAAGTATATTTATGTGAAAATTTGCATCTTTAAATAACTTTCTATATTTTTCATAAACAACATGAGTCTATGTTTATAAGGTGCACTTGACCTAGGTGACTACGTAGCATAAATTTTGATTAGGATCCATCTAAGCTATGTTGACATGGTGACTTGCACATGTTGAACATTTGATACATACCACAAAGGCGCAAAAGTTGAGATTCAAAACATGGGTATTAACTTGCACAAAAGACTAAAGGTGGATGTGAATTTGATCATGCATCCTAACAATAACAAAATATTTTCTTAAATAATTCAAAATTCACCATAGTGTTGTTGCCCCTCTATTGCAGCTAGTAGACTTTCCCTGACTTCTAAGGGCATTGAAAATCGTGGGTTCCCCTTCCTTGTGGCAACATGCAACATTGCAAATTTGGATTTCAGAACTAGGTGGGAATATGCAAATGATGGTTAATCATCATGAAGTAATCTATAAAAGGTGTTCCAACCTTGTTGATTTGGTACATGGTGGTACCATACACCGTGTAAAAACATTTCACATGCATACCATGTGTTTCCCTAGTCATTTTCAAATGTTGCTTCACATTCATGTAATGCCTAATCACATAATAGCACATAGAATGGGTCACCATTCTTTAATTCATCAGGTATAATTACAAAGTTATCACCCACCTCCACCTTTGTTGCTTCACTTTCAAAACCCTCATCATCTATGTGTTTGAGTCATCAAAGTCTAGATTGGAGTTATCCACATCTTGCATGATGTCTCAAACCTATCAAAACATTGAATATAAAGCCACCAACATCAATGGATGGTGACAAAATTTAGGACATTTAAAACCTAACTACCCTAATGCATGGTGACATTGAAGTTGTAAAGGAATCAATGCAAGTTCAAGAACAAATATGTTGAAATTATAATTAACCTATGTGATGTTTATAGGCTCCAAAGTATGCAACTTCCATGGTTGCACATGTGCTCTGTTCTCACAAAAATTTGGGTTATCATCCATGCATTCAAGACAAAAACATGCAAGGTCCTTCAATTTCAACAAAATGACATCTCTAGGGGATACCAAGGCTATTGAATGTAGAGAGTGGGTTCCTATGATGTTTTTGTAATCTCACATTGCACTTCTATCCACACCATTAAGTTTAACTAGATTGAAGAAGTCGGCAAGTTTTCACCTTGCATTAAGGTATGCAAGACGTTCCTCCATTTGTCTCTTTTCACAAAATGACACCACATCAATAGTGCACTAAAGTCTCCTTCCATCCATATGAAGTTGTTCCTTTTTGATTTCTTGTTTAAGAAGAGCTCTAACACCATCATGCACTCCTTTGTTGTGCCCTGACCCAAAATAGGACCAAACCATTTTGCAACCATTGCACATGTGCACTACATCCCTTGTTTTGGATTGATATTTACATAAAAACCAAGGTGCAAGATCATTCTAAACCATATGGACCTAGAGTCTACTTCATTTAAAATCAAGACAATTTGGAATATGGTCCTAAGGTTGGCATTACCTAGCAACATGATACCACATATGTTTAAACTTGAACTATGTGGCACATCCATCTGACCACACTATGTGCTCATTAAGGTAGATGTTGTGTAGTAAGGTGGGTCTAGTGCCATTCAAAATAATGTTGCATGAAAGTGCGTTTGCTCCACATCATTGATATAAAATAATGGTATGTTGCAACCCTAGCCTTGGGCTCGCGACCAAGGCAAAGGGCTTGTAAGGGTGCGAGCCAAGAAGAAGCCCGGGAGTCATATCACATACTCCCGGGAGTGTAAGAAAGTGCGAGGGAGTATGAGGGAGTGAACCCTCACACTCCCAAGGCAACTCCCACTTTGAGAGATGGAGTCTCGATGGACTCCCGGTGGACTCCTGAAACTTCAGAAAGTGATTTCAGGGGTCAAAACTCAATGGCTTGTGGCGTTCTTTATATCATTGGAAATTTCTTGGAACGTAGATGTTTAAAATGGGCTCGCATTGCTCATTTGGACATCTGAAACATAAGTTATGGAATCAAACTGCCAGTTTGATTCCCAACTAGAAAAAGTCAAGAATCGACCCGATTTACTTAGTTACAGAGGGCGTGTGACATACCATTGGAAAGCTCTTAACAAGAACTACAACTTTGTTTTAGACCACATTTCGATCCGAGGTCTACTCGCAAAGTTATGGGGTTTCAAAATCGTGGGATTCCTAACTGGCGCGATTTCGGGAACCCACTCGGCAATCCCATGAGAGAAAAATCATGTGGATGTAAGCTCCGTGGCCAGCCACAAAGTATACTATAAAGGGGGAAGGTGGTGGCTTCCCCCAAGTTCGGACCGTGGTGAGTCTAGTGTGTCCGTGTTGCCCGTGGTTCGTCCTTTGGTGCTCCAACTATGCACTAGCCACTTTGTGTGGGTTGTGTGTAGGCCAGTGTGAGTGAGTGAAGCTTGTCAACTCTTTCTAGTCCCATCCCAGAGCTCTAACATGCCCCTTTATCCCTCAAAGTGTTATGAGCTACGGAACGTGCCTCGACTCCTCCCTCTTCCGATGTCTCTATTTGGACACACATTTGAGTCCTTCAAGGAATTGGGAGTGCGTCATGGTACTTGGTAAGTAGTTTGTTCTCACCATAATTTGTGTTGGCAATATAGGTCGAATTCCACTGGTTGTAACAATTATGAACTAATATTGTCAACTAAAAGGAATGTTAATGCATTTCTTGAACCTTGTTGTACTTTTGGAATATGTATTTTTTTGCAAAATCCACAACAAACATAACTAACATCTCCGGAAATGTTTGCTAGCAAGATTTGTATTGTTCCTTTTGGAACCAAGCCACATGGTTATGAAAAACAATTTTGGACAACTTAGGCTTACAATATTCTAGGAAATAATGTGTTGTAATTTCTTTATATTACAACCAAAGCACCTTACAATCATCCCCATCACGTGTCTTTCCATGTTTCACCAACTCACAACATTTCCACTACACTAGCTTAGAGCAAGTCATGGACTCCTCCAAGGGGCATGTGATCAACATGTTAATTCCACATTTTGCATAGGTCCTTGCTAAATAGGTTGAATTGTGCCATTGTGAATCATGAGGAGGGTAGAGGATTGAGGTCCACAAATTTGTTGATCCAAAAAATTGGTAGTGGTTTACAATACATTGACCAAGAATACTACCCTAACAAAGATCACAATAATAGTTGCAATATTGACCATGGATGTTTTTGGCTACAAATCACATGTTGTTAAACCCATGCTTTAGTTATGCCATTTCAATATGATATTTGCAAGCACGTGTATTCCATTCTTTTAATCTCCTCACGTAGTATGGTTTAAATTTTTCAAATGTTCGCAACCCAACTTGGCAGTTAGGATGTTCCTTCAAAAACCATGTGTAGAAATCCAACTATTCAAAGCAAATAAATAATCACATTAAGTTAGACCAATTATGGATCAAATTTTAAGCTCAAATCAAAATTGAATATTTCATAATAGTGGTCCTAAAAGACTATAAAAATATACACTACTAAAATAGTAAACATTGACAAATGTTGCAACCCTAGCTTTGGGCTTGCGACCAAGGCAAAGGGGTTATAAGGTTGCGGGCCAAGAGGAGGTCCGGGAGTTAATGCGTGAAGAAGCCCGGGAGTCACATCACATACCCCCGGGAGTGTAAGAAAGTGTGAGGGAGTGTGAGGGAGTGAACACTCACACTCCCAAGGCAACTCCCACTTTGGGAGATGGAGTCCCGGTGGACTTCTGAAACTTCAAAGAGCGATTGCAGGGGGTCAAACCTCAATGTCTTGTGTAGTTTTTTATATCATTGAAAAGATCTTGAAGCGTAGATGTCCAAAATGGACTCGCATTGCTCATTTGAACATTTGAAACACAAGTTATGGCCAAAAGAAGGGCCGGAAGTCGAATTGCCAGTTCGACTCCCGACCACAAAAAATCAAGAATCGACCCGATTTACTTAGCTGCAGGGGGCGTGCCACATATCGTTGGAAAGCTTTTGACGAGAGCTACAACTTTGCTTTAGATCACATTGCGATCCGAGGTGTACTCGCAAAGTTATGGGGCTCCAAAGTCGCGGGAGTCCCATTTGGCGCGATTTCGGGACTCCCACTCGGGAGTCCCGGGAAAAATAGCCATTTGGATGTAGCCT
>Ga0116231_10009584_pt1 | contig 16212 bp, 19 predicted proteins | sample S1TSphgellanicum_2_FD_89695 | JGI IMG/M metagenome (GOLD analysis project Ga0116231, IMG submission 89695) | Host-associated microbial communities from peat moss isolated from Minnesota, USA - S1T2_Fd - Sphagnum magellanicum MG | ecosystem: Host-associated > Plants > Peat moss > Unclassified...
AGATCACCACTCCCCCGCCCTACCCCCCCCGCCCCCCCCCCCCTCCTTCAAAAGAAAAAGAATCATAACACTTATACATGCAATGAAACGCTTGAAACACAAAAATAATGATTGTAAAAATTTAATCATAAATTTTCTTTAATTTTTTTTAATTTTAAAAATATAACTCAAAAATAAAATAATTAACACATACAGACACACAATATTGTATTCATGTGAAACAAAATAGTAAAATACCATGGTAAATTTTTTCACTGTAGCCAACGTGAATTGCATGTCCATTTTGAATGAAAGTCTAATGTGTTTAACAATACATTGATGTGAAGGCAAAAATAAAGTTTTCATGTCATGTCGATTTCATCAACTCAAGTGGGAAATCGAAGAAACATTTACAAAATCAACCAAAAGACAGCATATGTATGTATATAATAAAAAAACCAAAAAAAAGAGACTTGGATTAGGCCAATTAGGCTTTAAAAAGTGGAGAAAGGGCATATGGTTTTATTCCCATAACCATCTTGCAAGAAATGTTTTATGGAGTACAAAAGTGACAAGAGGTTAATGGAATCTCTTGCAATGATAGACACAAATGTCAATATTTTGAACAAATGGATTTATGAAATGGCACTGAAACAAATATAGTGAACCATATGCCAACAAATGCCATGGAAGGAGAACACAACGAAGGCATCTGAAATCACATCAAATTTCACATGATGTGACTATATCCCAAACTACACCAACAAATAAGGAAAATAAGATAAAATTTCAAAACAAACGAGAATTTTTTGGGAGCAAGTGGTAAGTTATTCATCAAATATGTTTGAAAGATTCCAAACATCCATGATTATATTGCAAAACGTGTATGCCCATATGACCAAACTAGTACAAAAATGGTTATTCACTCATAGATGTAATATCACTCTCCATGTCCACAAATAATATGAATTGAATTTTTTTTTAGATTTTGTAATGCTATAATGACTTAGATATGGTTTCATGCATCCTTGTGCCTTCATGTAATAGATCTTCATCTTTCTCAATTTCATTAATGAAAAACACTTCAATATATTTTTCAAATTTATATTAGGTTATGTTACATTTTTTGCTTAGGGTGAATTTTAACCCTAATTTCAACAATGGTGGCCTTCTCACTTTTCAACTCTTGCCCTTTGCTCAATGTTTTTTTTTTTGGTTCACTTTCGTAAAAAAATTCAACTTCTTTTATCCACCCTTTATTAAATCCACCGTTGCCAGTTGTACAAATATTGCATAACACAATACATGTAGCTACAATATCTAGCATGTGTCACAATGATACATCAACTTTTTTCATAATAATTCAATGTTCCCCATGTGCCCTTCACATCTTCAACAACTAATTCAACACACATTTAGGTTGAATTTGGGATAAATTTTGAATCAACTTTGTATGGTTCCAATCCATCCAAACATCCCTTGAATGGACAATACACTCAAGATTAGACTAGATAAATCGTATGTATGATAAACATTTTCCTTTCATGCAATCTTTCTAAACCTTTGTGAGGTTGAAAAGAATTCATTCATGCACACTTCCTACCCATGAATTTATAATCCCAAAACATACATTTTGTGTCAACAACCCATTGCCATAAAGTTGAATGGTTTTTTTATAAATAATAATAGTCTTTCCCACCAATTATTGGAGCAAGAATTGAAATATGTGACCCATCAATTTCACCTATAAAATGAAACTTTTCACAAAAATGCTTCAAATTTATTTGCCAAAATTTTTAATTGACTTTCACTTTGAAGTTGAACAAATAAACATTGCAAATGAACCCTCATCAATTTGGAAATTTTTCTCACAAATTTCTTAATTGAACATTTCACCACCCCATATATTTCAGACATTACATGACATATTTCAGTCCCAACCTTTTGCAATGACGTATCAACTAGATTTTCAACATTCATTATTTATTTCATATATGTATTTTGCCTTTGCACATATGGACCCAATACACAAAAATTGAAATGTATGTGATACGAGCATTCTTTGTTTGAACAATTTTTCTGTAAAAGAACCCAACATAATTTTATCCATAAAATCATATTGTCTCTAGTAAGACCCACCCATTATGATATTCTCTTTAATTCATAGTGTCAAAAGAAATGATTAAGATCAAAGCATTTTCCCATTCTCTATTGACATGTGTTTTGAGGGCTCTTAACCTTAAACAATAGACATGCCCAATATTGGTTGCTTTTAGTGTAAATTTACATTGTTTGCATGTTTAGGGGTTGATACATCCATGGTCACAATCCTTCAACATAGTGTAAAAGGGGCTTTGGATAACCAAAAAAATTCTTAATTTTGCTACTTAATGGTGACTAGTGTAACCTATGCCAATGGCTCAAGTGTGAATTGATTACCTAATTAATTTTTCCTTCCAAAACTATGTTTTGTAATCTAATTGAATTTCCAATAACAAAAACTACTCAAATTCAATATCTCTTGTACTTAAGATCTAAATTTTTTCCAAAACAGCTTCAGTAAGTCCTATTCATCAAGGGCTTTTCAACAATACCAATAGTGCACCCAAATTCCCTTATAAATATTTGTTTTGATTTAAATAAATCTTTAGTGAAATTTTTGTTCAATATTCAATAACTTCTCCACCACAAGTTGAAAGATTTTGAAACCAATTTGGTGCACCTTTACTTATCAAGGCTTTCCAACCATACCAAAAGTGTGACAAGAGGAGTTATGATTTGGGAGATCTCTACATGATGAACAAACAAAATAAAGAAACTTCATTCTTTCCTAGAGAGATTTAGTGAGGTTTATGTTTACTTTGCACCCTATAATTGGATTGTTGCTTGAAAGGTGGTCATTTTCGTCATCATTATGCAGGCAACAGTGAAGGATGTGATCCTTAGGTAGTCACATGGTTCTCCTATTCTTTGGTTAATTTGATGATTTTTGCAAGAGTTTAGTGAGCATTAATAAACAACACGGCCTACTTGTGAATAAACCAACAACCCCTTGCAAGGCAATTATGCATCCTATCCACTTGAGGTATTGGCTTGATGCTGCATCAATAACATACTATCTCTATACCATCTCTAAGACGTTAAGTTTCATTATTTTTGTTATAAGTTGTCAAATCACTTGTTACTCCAGAACCTCCCGAGTCACGTCAAAATATTTAGAAGTTTGTAACGAATAAACATCAACAACATTTCTGGTCTTTTCATATTTCCTATTGTTATGTATGCCACAGTTTTTCAATAAAATTTACAGTTATATATATAGCCTAGCTTCACTAGTTATCTAACATTTAGGTGATTCAAACATTACATTTAAGTGTCCAACAAAATTCACTCAGATTTGGTTTCCACCAAAGAGATTGAACAAAAGAACATGAATTTTAATTAGGCAATTATTAACTGAGATTTGTACAATAGTTCTTTGTGCCCCTTAATAAGTTGCTAATATTTGCCGGAACCTTTTGGATGGTGGTTCCTAATGTAAACTCAAATTGTTTTGAAGCAAAATTGAAGCTTGTAATCATCACAAAACTCCAAATAAACATTTGAACAAAAAGGTAGACACCTATGACTTTTTGAATGGTAATTTCTCAAAATGCATGTTTGGCCTTTGGAATGTGAGCTTGATGATCACATGCCAAATTGTCTGTGTAGTTGCTCAAAAATTGTCTCAAGAAAATGGAACAAAGATGAAGAGAGCAAATCCAGGTACTACTAGTAGAACAATTTTTGCAAGCTCAACATTGTGACACCAGGAATCCATGTCTTCAGAAAAAATCCCCTTCACTCTTTGCATGCACACAAAATACCTTATACCACCACAATATTCTACCACTAATGAACTGTGTGCACGCATCAGATTTGTTTTGTTTTACCAACCACGATATAGGCATGATCACCTAGGCAGTGTTCTGTGACTTGTTCAGGATCACACCCTCATACTTGACCTGGAACCATTTCATGGCATCTTCCTTGGTGACACGATGCTGAATACCGACACGAGACTTAGCTCTGCGTCTTCTTCCGACTCTGTAACCTGGGCGCTCAAGCACAACATAGAAGTCCATTCCATATATGCCAGTGGAAGGGTCGTACCTAGAAACACAGCCGTAAACTGTCAGCATGTTGCCCTCTTATGTCACATATATAAAGCAGCAGAGTTCATCTGGTTCCCTTCCAGTGCCAAACAAAGAAGCAGAAAGGAACTCACTTGATCCCCAAATCAATGTGCTCTTGGATACCGAATCCAAAGCATCCAGTTTCACTGAAGTTCCGACGAAGCAGCTCATACTCCTTCACTTTCAGTCCACTCTCAAGGAGCTGTGTTGCCTTCTCACCACGCACTGTCACATAGCATGCAATCTTCTCGTTGCGTCGAATCCCAAAAGAACGCACAGTGTACCTAGCTGCAAATGCCACAAGCATTTGTAAGTCTCCAACACACCTTGGACCTAGTTTCCACTGTTTTCTCTTGTCAACCTGCTGATTCTCTGACATCTGATTAATTTGATTCATCAGGTGCTACAAAACATCTTCAGAAGTACTGAGAATTTCTCCACGCTTACAAATTGAAGTCAAACCTAATACATTCAGAAATGAACCAATAATAAAGTTAGATATAGTTTAAGATCTGACAAAAAAATGGCAACCATTCAGCAAGTACAAAAGAGAGGAAAACCAACCCTAAGGAAAAGCAAAAAGAAAACCAAAACTGAGGAGCAGCTTAAATGATAGTGACAGTCATACGCACAATCAGGCACTGTCAACATTAAATGCACACTTTTACATCTAACTCACCTTTAGAAAAGACAGGAGTCTGACCACTGAGCTGCTCCAACACCTGCAAAATACCAATTCCAAAACAATGAAATAAAGAAATCAGTGTCAGCCCCTCTACATTGTGCATAACTGCTTCTCAAGTAATGTTGTCATTATATATAGGTCAGAAGGGAAACAGGAATCCTCTCCACAGAGATAACCAAATAAGAGAAACGGGGAAAAAAGGCTGCAGAATGAGATCACCTTTGATGCCCTGGTGAGCCGATCTCCACTCTCACCGACGGAGATGTTCAACACCAGCTTTTGCACCTTGATCTCCCGCATGCAATTCTGCTGCTTCTTCTCAGAGGCCTGCAAAGCAAGGCAGCGATCAAAAAAATCACCGATACTGTAACCACATACACCTTGGTTGACAAAAAACCTTAGCCAAAAAAAAAAAATCGCAAAAAGACAGATAATATCCGAAACCGTCGCCACTACCTTCCGCCAGAAATAAGATGCTGCGGAAGAAAACATAAATCGCACACAAAGCGAAAAAATCCTCTAAAACCTCTCCCTGAAGTCATCTACACCAAACCCTAAACACCGAGCGGTGGCAGACATGCCCCACTCAACATCGATGGAAAAAAACATGAAGCATGTATTCAAAAAAAAAATGTCGTACCTAACAACAAAGAGAATGAAAGTAGTGACTCAGTGAAGAAACCGAAGGTAGCAGAAAAAAATTCACCGAAAACAAACCAGAACAAATTCCGGTCACAAGAAGCGAGCAAAAGCGGAGCTTCACAGGCGCAATAAATTCCATTTGTGAGAGCTATTACTTCCGGAGCTACGCATTGAGCAAAGCGAAGGTGTACACAGAGAGATGGAGAGAAAATCATACCATGGCTAAGATCTGGAGCAGCAGCAGCGGGACCAGGCGATGGCGGCGCGCGAGAACGAGAGAAGAGAAAGGACCCAACTGAGCCTGCGCCCTTTGGGTTTACGAGCATTCGACGGGCCCTATTCACACTACGAAGATCGGATTCCATTTATCCTGATTTACACACTACACATCCTGAGTGTACATTACCTCGCTACGCTACTCTGTTCACACATATATACGGCTAAAGTTATCTGCACACGTCATGACTTCAGCATACGTCTGCGTGTAGGGTTTAGGTACTTTTCGCACTCTGTGTGAATGGGATATTTGAATTTGGACATTGCGTTCACACTTGAGAATGGTTTAAGGTTTTGCTTTCCCGCCGCCCTCTTCGCTGCTTTGCGCTTGCAACGAGCCCTTTGGAGCGAGCTTCGAGATTTGTTTCCTCTGCAACAATCGTGCGTCGCCTGGTCCATGGAGGAGATGATCATTATTGCCATCTGCAGGTATTCAATTCCTACCATCTCACATTTCAGAAAAAAATTCTCGGTGTCTTGTGAAATTTTTCTTCATGTTTTGTCTATTTTTTTTGTAGGAAAGATTTCTTCTCTTTCGTCTTCTTTGCGGATGTTGAGCTTTGCGTTGCGAGATCTGTGCGAAACGGCATTTGTGCGAAGTTTACTCATCTGGAACTACGGCAAGATAGTCTGTAGGACCAATGTAGCAATAGCCTGCAAAGCCAGTTAACCAGCCCGGCAGCCAGTCATAGTTGATCTAGGCTCCTTTCCTTTCCTTCTGCCAACGTTGAGCAGCGCCGCGCAGCACGCGAGAGGCTGTATCTTCAACGTATGGATCTCGAGAAGGTGTATAGCCTCAAACACATTTTCTTTCCCTTCTGCGCATCTAATCTTACAACAACCTACATGACAAGTAATAAACCGACGCGTTTTCACGGATCGTCAAGTGATTCCTGTGGATATTTCGTTTGAGCAGTGTGATCTTGTGGATAGGTCCGTAGTTATGAAATCATTGTGAACTCTCTCACACAGAATACTAGACAACGGGTGCCTTTTATGTGTTGTTCGAACCGATTTGTAAGAGTGCAAGTTCCTGACAAGAGGCGAAGTAAGGATGTGGATTTATGTTGGACTCCCAGGCTAAGAATCAGGCAAAGGAATGCAGACACCTTGAAATGGAACAAGGTGAAGGATCTGGTGAGGGTTTCATCAAAATCTCACATATGTGCCTGATCTCAAGCCTCTTCATGGTAAGTTGATTCTCCATTTTCCATTGAAGGAAAGCTAATGTATTGGCTCCTGAAAACCATCAGTAACATATTCAGGACTCATTCTCAGTTGCTGAATTATCAAGCAGCGGTTTCTAAAGCAAAGAGCAGAGAGGTTTGAGAAAATAATATTACAGCATGTCAGTCAAGAATTTGGAGATGGAGACAGAAACTTGGCAAAGGAGTGCGACAAATAGCAATGGAGGGAAGGATTGTGCAGTTTGAGCTGGACATGAAGCTTAAGAATCTGCAGGATGAGCCTCTTGGGTGAATGATGCTGCAGTCAAGGGGGTTGCTTGTAACTGAGGAATCTGAAGCTGAACTGGTGGCATCTGCAAGCAGAGTTGGATGTCTGGAAGAGGCAAGCAGCAGATGCTGCCATGGATAGTAAGTTGCTGAGAGTGGCATTTGAAAATGGTTATCCTGATGGAGCTAGCAAGGTAGGAAAAAGAGTTTACAATTGCTGATGAAGAACTGAGATCTGTAAAGGTTGTAGCTTCAGGCAGTATGTGGGCATGGCAGTCAAAGGTGATCATGTGCAGAGGGTGCATTCAGGAAGAAAGATCATAATAACAAGAAGTGAAAAATCAATGATCTGCAGGTTGAGGTTTGTTAGTGGAAATAGAAAACTCAAGAGGGCAAGTCCCTGCACCTTCAGCTGAAAGATTTTCTCACGAAGTCACAAGGAGAGTCATGGAAGACTGGACAGAGAAAACTGCAGTCATTGCAGACCCAACTGCAGAGCACAATGGACACTCCGTATTGAGGACTCACTTGCATATTCACTAAGGAATGGAAGGAATTGTCACAGAAGAAGCTGAACTGGGAGTTACAAAGGAGAGCCTTTCTCATTACTGAAGTCTCAGGCAACGAAAGGGGAAAGTTTTGCAAAGTTTGGGCTAATTAGGAAAAAATAGAAGGACACCAGAAGGGGCTTTTAGAAAAGCTTCACATGGCACACTAACATCTGCTTGAAGACAAGAGATGCTCAGGGAAATCAAGTAATTACTGTTGCTGGAGATGAGGAGATGACTAGTAAAGTGGAGGGGAGAGTTTGACAGGATTGAAGACCATGGACTGCTCCTTGAGCTGGGTGGATCACAAACCAGGTAAGCTGTAGCAATTTGGAGAGGAGATTCAGATTCTGTTTTGATGACTTCAACCAAATTCTAGATGTTACATGTTGCTATTTGTTTGTGCAGTGTGCTGCCATGAGAACTAACAGTATTTGTGCAGGGTAAAGCCCTAGGACCAGGCTTGGCACAGTGTAAAAATTGCTGCCGGATTTTTTTAAACAAATATCATGGATAGGAAACAAAAAAGCCAGCAGGCCTTTAGAGAAACAAACTGCCTACCTCCATAGCCATTATTATGCTTTTTGAAAAGCCCACTGGCATTTTATACTTTGTAAGGCATCCTCTGGAAACACTAGCAAAAATCAGTCAGGTTTTTATTGGAGTTACAAGAGACTTGTGATCATGATTACTCCATCAATAGTTTTGAACAAACCTTCTGCATTTCTGGTATGTCAGTTATTGCTGGTTTTGATGCTGAACTACCCATCAATTCTGGTCACTGAACTACTTCATTCAGAACCTCTTGAGACCAAAGATTTGAGGTTGCACCTCACAATCTCTGCACCATGAGTCAAATTTAGGTCTTCAGACTGCAGTTCTGACATTACTTCCTAAGGTACCTTTTGTGCAACTTAGTGGTGTGTCCAGTTCAGGGCAAAAAAATGGCATTTGAGTTGTGGTTACTGTGCATAGTGCACAAACGCCCTTATGTAAAATGCAATCTTGACGTGCATCTGTGGTGACTGCAACCAAACATTGTAAACTCTCAGAGAGCAAGAATCAAAAGCAAGACAAGAGGCAATGTCAGGTATTTATCACAAAACATTAATTTTCTTTAGAATTTGTTTTGTGTGGGAACAGATTTGTTTCGTTGTTGGAACCCAGTTTAGTGTGAACAAGGCTTAGACATTTTCATATTCAAGGGCTTTATCCCCGTAGAATGAATGTCTTTCAAGGAGTTTAATCTCTTTTCCTTACAAAACTAAACTCACATGTAACTCACCGCAGGAATTCAAGCTCATACACACACAATGAAAGCACACTTGTGTATATGTTTTGTTGGTGTGGCTTTCTTAGTTTCAATTGTGTCGCCTGCCCCAATCAAGTAGTGCATGACATTGAAGTTTAACAATATTGGCCTTTGAGCATTTGAATTTTAATGTGATCCACTAGGGTATGTATGTGTTTTGGGTGTTCTGATGTTAAAATCAGTTAGCAGTTGATTGATTGATTTTTGAAGAATATGTGTCCATATGTGCTCCTTTTACATCTATCTATGAAGGAAGGTAGTTTGTTTTGTTTTGTTTTGTAGTTATGAGATCCACTGAACCAGGATGCTTCAGATCATGTTTTTGGTGTCTTTGGAAAGCTATCAACTAGGAGGGGTGCACAGGCTTGGTTCCCATGATGCTTGGACTTGTGGTGCAAAAGTTCTTGAATATTGAATGATTTCTTCACTGAAAATCAAATTAAATTGCAGCTGAAAATTTCAGAGGAATTGGAATGTGCCTTTGATGTTGTTGGAAAGATCTTGATGAGCAGGATTTAATGGAATTTATTTGGTAAGTTTTGGATTTAGAATGTGGGAGATATTGATTTTAAAGTCATTCCTGCTGCTGAAAATTCAAATAAATCCCAAAAAACCAGGTTTTGGAATGAAAAATCAGTTGAGGATGTGGTAACACTTGGGCCAAAGGTACACCACACTAGTTAGAATGAAATTGAAGCAAAAATATGTGACCATCAATCAAATGCAATCAACTAAAATCAGTTAATTTTTTCCTTTAAAATAAATCTATCTATCCATGAAGCAAGGTGTTCTGTTTTGTTTGGCATGCTGAGATTTCCAAACCATGGCACTTAATGCTGGGATCTTTATATCTTTGGAAAGCTATGGATGAATAAAGGTGCACTGACTTGGATTGTTTGGAGCTACAGTGTGGAAGCTATTGATTATTGAATCATTTTCTCAATGAAAACTAAATAAAGTTGGAAGTGAAAATTGTATTGGAATTTGGAGGTGTTCTTGGCCTTGTTGGAAAGCCCTTGACAAGTCAGATTTAACCAATTTATTTCACAATTGTCTGGGTAAAGGTGTGAAAGATATTGATTTTTGAGTGGATCTTGTTGTTGTAAATTCAAACAAATTGCAAAAATTGAGTTTCAAAGGAAAAATCAGTTGAGCCCTCAGTGTGTTAACATTATCGAATTTTGAAACTTTAAAATTCGAAAATGTGAAAAATAAAGAATGTGTTCACACTTGGGCCAATAACACATGCCACATTAGTATGATTGATTAGATAATGTTCAACTGTCCAACCTTTTTTTTTAACGAATTTTTGCCACTTTGTGACAAAAATCCTTTTGAGAAAATTCTCTTAAAGAAGAATCAATTCCATCACCCTTTCAAAAATTTCCTTTACCTCAAGCCTCATGGATAGTTGTAAGATTGTCTATGGTGGATGAAAATTCATCCACCAAATTAGACCAAAAATAATTCTCATCCATTTTCATGCAATTCATCCTATGTATTTTCCCAAGGTTCACTTGTTTAAGTCCAGAACTCATTTAAGAAAAAAAGAACCTGAAAATTTCTAAATTCTGATAATGACTTTTAAAGTTCATTTGAACTATTGCTAAGTTCATTATGATATTTATTTGAATTTTATTATATGTGAAGAGCAATAAATATATATAAACTTAATGTGTCTATACATGCACATCAGGGGTTTTCAAACAAAATTGTGATACAAAAAACTTGGCAAAAAAATTCCAAAATTTAAAGCAAAATTAGTTGAATTTACAGAAGAAAAACACAAATTTCCAAGATTTTCCCAAACTTTTGTCCCCAAAAAATACTACAAAGGACGGGGAGTATGTATGTCAGTATGTATACAATGGGTGTATGTATTTATGTATGTATACGATGGGAGTTCGTGTGCAATGCCAAAAAACGGATGAATTAGGATAAGATGAATTCCTCATCCATGTTCTCGCCCACGCGCAAAAGGAGAAAAAGGCAAAGGGACAAGAGGGAGGTGGGGCCGGGGGTCGGGTATTTCGAGGAAGGTGGTTATGGATGACAGATAGAATAAGATGGATGAAAGTGATAGATGATCGAATTTGGATGAAGCGCGACATCCTAGATGCAGCGTCTATGCAGCGTCGAGGAAGGCAAAGGAAGGAGGCCGGCGCACTCCTTGCAAAGAATCACTTCTTTACCGCACTTTTCCCCCTATCCCAGGTGGCGAGTAAGTTTGTAGGTCGGCTGGAAATTTCGTATTTACGCCGGTCGGTAAAAATTCACGGCCCCCCTCTATGGCACTTAGTACTCAATTACTACCTACCAAATGCTGTGGTAAACTCATGTACATAAGTTACTGTTTTACTGAGGACGTTAAATTAGCAATGGCTCCTTATCGCTGATTTATAACTCTGCTTCTTTTTTCTCCTGACTGCCCAATTGTCCGACCAAGAAGTGTCTGGTGCTGCCCAGAGGCATAATTTTGTGTCTTATTATACACATTTTGTATCTGTAATGGACACTAGGAGGCATATTATGCCTCTTAATGTCTACTGCGTGACCTAAGCATGCATAATACAACCCAAAATTTGTGTCTGGGTTTCATTCATCTTTTTCTCATAAAGATGGATTGGGTCAAGAGCAGACAAGAAAAAAAAAAGGACCCATTGCTAATTTAACAACCACCTTGTTTTCCGTGTGACCTTTTGCCTCCTCCTCCTTGCCTTGGTGCCCAAAGAGCACATGACTAAACTTTTACTACTCTTCTCCCTACCAGACTTTTTTTAACTGGCCAGTTTTCCCTAAAAGAGCCAAATTAAAATTTTAAAAGTAGAAAAGAAGTGAATTTGAAGGTTTTTAGTTGCCGTGAGTGAAAAAAATGGAAATAAAAATCACCAGATTCTTATATTTGGGTTTTCGTTGTGTAGCCAAAGATGTAGAAGGATGATTAAACACTTCCACTTTGTTTGTGATTTAAGCCAGATTTGGCTATATACGAAATTCCAAAAAAAACATTGGACATGCATCTTTATTGACACAATTGATAAAAAGTCATAGATAAAGTTTGATAAATTTAGTACAAAACTAAAAGTATAGCTTCGATGGCCACTTTTTAAAGTCAGTTGTTAAAAATCTTTACTATGGGCTAAATATTTGGTGAGAGCTTGCAGGTTACTAGGGTATTGTGAATAGTCTTGATACCTAAAGATTATTAACAGTGATCTATGTGCTCAAATTGGTTGAAGGACAAAACAAATTGTACAAAAGCACCAAGCTTACGAGTTACGGGACACAAAAGAGCATGAATTATGAAATTCAGCCAACCAACAAACACAAATGTGCAAATAGAAATAGAAAGGTATGAAAATGTGAGAAGGCATGGACATAGATTATATAACTTAATGAACTCGCAAAAATCCAATAAAAGATCGATGGTTGGAACTATCATAGGGGAGACAACATCACAAATTTACAGCTTCATGGGTTTATTTCAAATTTGTGCAAAATTTGTTATTTCATAGGTTTGTATTGGCTAAACACGAATGTCATGCATTATTTCAACATGAAAGTCATATGTATGATTTTCATGTGTAAGCAACATGAATAAACATACAACATCTGTGTTTAAATAATACAAATAGGCATATGACATTTGTGTTTAAATAATGCACATGATATTAATATTCAAACAACACAAGTAAATGAATGACATTTGTGTTTATTTGCTACGAACATATGAAAAGCAGATTTTGCACGACTATTATTGCCAAATCATGACCCATTGAATTTGTGATGAAAAAGGGAAGGCCAAAAGATGCACAACCAGTAAGAACCAAAAAAAAGGAGAAAGTTAGTCCCTTTCATGGTAGGAAGTTTTCACCCACAGCCTTTCTAATGTCGCTTGCATGCAAATCATGAGATTTAATAATAATGAGAAGTCTAGAACAAACATCACCCACCAATGCAATCTTCCTTTCTATAATAAAGGTTAAAACATGCTTAAAAACATATTAACACATTGCTTGAAAAATTGAATGCAAAAAGACAAAGATAAATGACCTCACAATTGTCTATTGCAAAAAAAATGGGCACACTCCCTAATGAATAATCCATATCATGCCCAAGTGCACCACGCACCTCCATGGCCATTGGAATATTGTGGTGCCCTTCATGAAGCCCTTTATACTTGTGGATCTTAACAATGGCATTAAATTTCACACTTGCACCTACTAGTTTTGACATTCGAAATCATGATCTCCCGTGTCAGGTTAGTAAGTAGCACATCAACAACAAAAATCTGGTCCTTTCAAGTCATGTAAAGATTGATTTGTAATGAAACTCTTAATGTTATGGCATACCATCCTTCTTTCCATATAATGTGCCCACTCTCTTGAGTGAGGGCATACATGACACCTTGGATGGTGTCATGTGTGGTTATTTGTTGACCTCCAAACGGGCAACAAATTAAGTGCATGCTAGATACGTTTAACTCATGTCCATAATCACATGTGAGAAGGTTAGATGTTAAGGGTTGAATCAAACCAAAATAAAAACGCAATGCTAATGTGAAAGTAAAATGTGCGATGTGAAACAAACAAATAGATGGCCTAATAATCAACCATAGTCCAAACCCCTTACGTAAACAAAAACGAATGCAAGCTCTAGATGTTGAGAAAATGGAGTCATCCTCCAAGATAGACTTAAGGAATGTGTCATGGTGGATGTCCATCAAAGATGCTTGTAGACCTAAGGGCACTAGTAATTACCAAACTTTGAAAAGAAGGGTGCATTTCCCTAGATGTAAAAGGAAGGCCATTTTGCATTGCACATAAGCATGATTGAAAAAGGTGTGGGCCCCCCTCAACTTAAAAAACATATTCCTCCAAAACAAGTCTATTGAAAATATGAAACCTATAACATAAATACAGAACCACCAAAACCCAATTCCTTAGAAAAGTAAATGGGGCATAATCTTCCATAGAAAAAAAGCTGATACCACCAAAGGATATCAATAGTCAAACTTAACACCTCGCTAAAGGGCCTTGAAAAGATTCCCAAAATCCTAGACCCATAATGTCTTCACATACTTGTATATATTTTTTGTTGAAACCTACCAAAAGAAACAAAAAGGAAAAAGAAGGTATTGTCCATGTGAGATAAGAAGGTCAATGAGTTACACATGAAAATAAAATGCCCAAAACAACCTGGGTGTCTCCTAGGAAAACATGATCAATAATATGCACCATGTCCTAAAATAAAATGTCGTCCAAAAAATGCATGGCAAAGTCCTGAGAACCCATTGGCACACCTATAAGGCATAGTAAGCCATCTATGACAAAAGTGTAGTTTTGAAGAATTTTTATGCTTAAAGATATCCTTGATGGATTCCAAACTTTGCATTTTGACACCTTGACCCTAAGCCCAATTAGGGCTAATTGGTTTAAAATGTGATCAAAGGCGTGGGTAATTTCACTCATAAGCCTCATAATGTGGGTATCATATGTTAGGGATGGAAAGACACAACTGGGGGACCAACGTGATGGTCTCTAAGAGAGCTCAATAATGGGCCAAAACAAATAAAAGACCTCCTAAGGGGTCACCTTGCCTTATGCCTAAAGATGACTCAATAATGGTGACCCCCTCCACATGTCGCCTGTGTTAATAATAAAGAAAAAAATGAGCACCATAAAACTTGGTAAAAGGGATAATGTTCGCTAAAAGTTCCTTGGCATCACACAATTTTCTAAAACTAGTAGTTTGAGAAATGTTATTAAAAGTGTTTTCGATGTTAACCTACATCACGACCTAATCAAGGTGTAGGATGAGGAAGGTTTAGACACCAAAGAGGATGGCTCATAGCCTTTAAGGGTCAATGCTCCAAATTGATGGGGGGATAGGTGTTCTTGAAATGGCCTTCGAAGCTATAGGACAATGGAGTGACTAATAAGTCAAATAAATACCTCATTTATAGCAATAGGATGAAAACCACCAATGTCCTTTGCCATTGCTAACAATCAACTAGCCCCCAACATTAAGGTCACCGACCTAGGGATATCCCCACAATCAACAACAACAATAGCTTGGAATAATTTCAAAAACCTTGAGGATGGGTCTTTTGGTATGAAACATTTTAAGAGATGTTCATATACCATCCCAGAAAACCCACCTAAAGACAAATGGGGAGTAGTGGTTAAGGTTTAGGTAAACAAAGTCCTATCCAAGACAAAAATGTGTTAAGCTAATAATAAAATATAAGTGGAGGGACAAGGTTTGAAGGACAGGGGTGCAAATGACGTAGGGTAATAATAATGTTTTCCGACAAAATAATTGGTGTCATGGGTTGGAGAGCTTTTGTAGTGTGACTGTATTCACCAGCTCTCCCTAAAGTTAAACATTGATGAAATTGAATGGTCAAAAAATCTTCCCATGAGTGATGAGAATGAAGTTTACGTGAAGCATGTGAAGATTTTTTTTGAAGAAAAGACCAGTCACATGCCATAAACCTCCTAAAACGAGCATAAACCTTTTAGTGACTCAAATGACCTCCTGAAATATAATGCAAACACTAACAAAGCAATAGGAGGAAAAAGAACCATGTTAATTCATTTGTCGGGGCTTGAACAATTTGATCAAAAGGTAAGTGAAAAACTTGTTTGGCCTCATCCTAGATGGCTTAAAGGTTCCTATGAAACAAATGAGGGCATGCGAAATGAGACTCAAACAACCCCAAAATGGAGTTAGATTGAGCCCAAAATTAACCTCAAGAAATAAAAGGAATAGAACAGGGAAAAACATAAAAGGGGAAGACACTTGAAAAAATAAAAATAGCTTAATTAGCTTGGGAAATGAGGCTAGCAGGAGGGTGAGCACTTTTGACATGTTTCAAAAGGTTGCCTAAAATGTAAAGGTCAGAATAATGAAAACAAGGGATATCTTTTGAATCGACGGGGGACGCAAAGAGGGAGCCATTCAAAAAAAGGCTACACCCAAAACCCCTAGGAAACAAAAGTCCAAGTAACGACAAAATACCCCCCCCTACCCAACTCCAAAAAAAAAAAAAAAAAAAAAAAAGGTAAATTATTATAATTATATTCAACTAAATATAAATTATAAAAAATTTTTTATTGTAATAAAAATAAAAAAGGAG
>Ga0116231_10009585_pt1 | contig 16209 bp, 14 predicted proteins | sample S1TSphgellanicum_2_FD_89695 | JGI IMG/M metagenome (GOLD analysis project Ga0116231, IMG submission 89695) | Host-associated microbial communities from peat moss isolated from Minnesota, USA - S1T2_Fd - Sphagnum magellanicum MG | ecosystem: Host-associated > Plants > Peat moss > Unclassified...
GCTCTTGCTGCGACTCTTTTAAGCAATGAAAATTTATTTATTTGCTTTATGTTTGGGAGGTGGTAAGCTTTCCTCTTTTTTTTTTTTTTTTTTTTTTCCATCCAATTGTTTTCCCTCAACAACACCTCCAGCACTGCTCACCTTTTTCTTACTTGTCTTTTTTTGTTTTTGCAGGAGATCCAAATGTGCAGACATTGCATGGGTTGCATGCCTTGTACATCAATGCAGGCAGTGACCCATTCCAAGTCATCACAGATGCTGTGCGGTGGGTGTCCTCACCATTCTATTACTCAATTCAGGGCTTCGACACTTTTAGTGCAAATTGCAAGGGTTGGTTAGACTGACAATGAATTTGTTTGGGTTGTGTCAGTGCTGTGGAATCACACCTAGGAACATTCGTACATCGAGAAAAAAAGAAGGTGGGTGGGTTGTTACTTCAACTGTGGTCATCACTTTTTTGTTGTGATTGCTGCAGCCCTAGTCATCCAAAATAGAATTTGAACACTCAGCTCTACCAAGCAAGTGTGACCAAGAATCTCTTCCCCTGACCCCACTGAGGTTCTGGCTCCTTTTTTAGGTGTGGCCTTGATGCATCTTTGTGGCCACTTTCACTTTGGAGGTCACCCACCTGCCTAGGGTGCTCAACTTAGAAGTTTCAGATGGGATCCAGTGTGTGTCCATTGTAGGTAGGCAGCACTCCTAGTCCTCACAATAATTGTCTCATCACAGACTTGCATGTCAGGTTGAAGGCATGAGATGGAGAGAACTGGATTGGTGCAGAGTGTCAACTTATGGAAAGAATGGATGACAGTGGGAGAACTAAGTATTATTGTGTGACAGGCTCCAGGCATTCTTGATTACTTCGGCTGGTGCACTTGGGATGCATTCTATACAGACGTCACAGCAGAAGGGGTTGATCAAGGGCTGAGGAGGTAACCCCAAGCTGTAGACCACATGATGTTGACTTTAGACCAGTTTCTGCTAATGGGAAAACAGGCAGATTATTGGAAGTGACATTTACCTCCAGTTGAACCTTCTCAAGCAATATTTGCAGTTGATTTTGAGGAATAATTAGGGTGCACTTTGGAGGTTCTGAGCAAGGGAATCATGTTTTGCAGTCTGACAGAGGGAGGAACACCGCCACGGTTTCTTATAATTGACGATGGCTGGCAATCTGTTGCTGCAGATGAAACTATGGCGAGAGCATCAGCTACTGCTGTAACTCAAGGCACCCAGTGAGACTGCCACTAGATCTCCTTTGTTTAATTAGTTACTCAATTTTTTTGTGAAGCCAAGGTCTACACACTTCTCACACGGTGTTGCAACATGTTTCAGGTATGCAAGCAGGTTGGTCCACATAAAGGAGAATTACAAGTTCCAAAAGAATGGGAAGGATGGGTCTTGGCCAGCAGACACCCATGATGGTCTTCAATATTTTGTGGAGGTTGCCAAACAGAACTACAATCTCAAGTAAGCTTTCTCTTCATGCACCATCATTTGATGTTTTCTTGCTGCTTGATCCAAATTTGGAATTAAGTACTTACATGAAGGGAAGGAGGGCTTTGAGAGGGTACATATCGTGATGAGAAAGAATTGAGATTAACAGCTACAAAGTTTGTGAAGTCAGCATGTATTGTCACCACATGAACAATAAGTGAGAATTTGGTCATGTCTAAATTAGAATTGGTGACATGTATTGCAGATATGTATATGTCTGGCATGCACTTGCTGGTTATTGGGGTGGGCTGCAGCTGGGGAGTGAACACACAGAGGTCTACGAGCCAAGCCTAGTGTACCCTGTACACTCACCCAGTGTCTTGGACAACCAGCCAGACATGGCAAAGGATAGCCTCACCATCAATGGATTGGGTCTGGTGAATCCAGAAAAACTCTTCACTTTCTACAACGACCTTCACAGCTATCTGGCAGCTGCAGGTGTGGATGGTGTAAAGGTGGATTCACAAAATATCATTGAGACCTTAGGTGCTGGATACGGTGGACGTGTCCAGTTAGCCCAGTGGTTCCATGAAGCTCTTGAGGCCTCCATTGCTCAAAACTTCCCTGACAATGGCTGCATCAGCTGTATGAGCCATAATACTGACAATCTTTATAAGTAGGTAGTACAAAATACTCTAACCTATGGGGACCATAGAGGTGTTGTAATGTCTGTTGTCTACTGCATAGACATTATTGCAACTAGGGTCCAGTTCGAAGTTGAGAATTTTTGAGTTTACCTGCATGATAAGGTGGAATCACAATCCTCACATGCATAAACTGCAAAATATCCAGATTCAAATTGTGGGTTCAATATGGATTGAGACCTTTTTCTACATATATAGTTTTGCAGTCCTTTTTGTCAAAGTTAAATGTTTGATTACTAACATCAACTGAATGTGACAGCTCAAAGAAAAGTGCGTTGATACGAGCATCTGATGACTTCTGGCCACGGGATCCTGCATCCCACACAATTCACATTGCTTCTGTGGCATACAACACTCTGTTTCTGGCAGAATTTATGCAACCTGACTGGGACATGTTTCAGGTACTGGCTGTAACTCTTTTTTTTTCTTGTTCCTGTCAGCACTTCAATGTCTGGTCATTTACCATGCCAGGGTGATTTTGTAGAGCTTTTGTCAGGTTCAGAAACATTCTCTGACAATTAGTAATTGAAAGTAAGTAAGTCTCTGCTGATTATGAAATTCATTGCTCCCATTCTCTTCTTTCTGCTTTGGTGTTCAGAGTCAACACCCTGCAGCTGAGTATCACGCTGCAGCTCGGGCTGTAGGAGGGGGTCCCATTTATGTCAGGTACATACACATATTGTGGCATGCCGGGTGTGAACTTGGAAGTTTCTCAGAAGCCAATTGCTCTCATGTCTGATAGGAGTTGCTGATGCTGTCAGTTTCAGCTAACTGTTGCTCTTTTCTCCATGATAATTATTTACTGCAGTCTTCATTGTGTCTCCATTGATTTTCATATGTATGAAAAGATATCATTACTCTGACTTTTAACCCCTGAACCTAATCTAAATACATCCCTAAGTAAAGCTATCATTGCTAATCCTCCACTCAGAAGGTTACGTGTGAATAAACACCATTGTAAAAGGGTTGTTCTAATAGATTTCTCGAGGTCTGAGAATTGATAAAAGAAGGAATGGTGGTGTGCAGTGACAAACCAGGACACCACGATTTTGAACTATTGAAGAAGTTGGTGCTGTCAGATGGCAGTGTCTTGCGAGCCCAACTACCAGGGCGTCCTACACGTGACTGCCTTTTCAGTGACCCTGCACGTGATGGCAAAAGGTGACCAACTACTTCTGGATTGAGAATGTTCCTGAGTTTAGGAGGCCACAGGTGTTACATCAGTGTATGGTTGAACTCTAGATGACAATTCAATAGGAAGTCCCCTTAGCCAACTTGATGCCATACAATATTTGCTCACATTGCAGGACAACCCTTATGAAGACAAAACTCCTCACTAGAGACTCTTTCCAAACACTAGATGTCATCTAACAGGAGATATGTGTGCAGCTTGTTGAAGATATGGAACAGGAACATGTATGGGGGTGTTGTGGCTGCCTTCAACTGTCAGGGTGCAGGCTGGTGTAAACTGGACAAGCAATACTTGATCCATGATCCAAATCCAGACAAAATTACTGGTGGTCTATGTGCTAATGATGTGGAGCAACTAGCCAAGGTTGCACCGACCGACTGGGAGGGTGACTGTGTCATTTACAGCCATCGAGGAGGTGAGTTGGTGCAGCTTCACCAAAGTGCCATGCTGCCTCTCACCTTACAAAAACTGGAGTACGAAGTCTTCACAGTTGCACCATTGAAGGTCAGAGATTCTCTCTTCCAACTCATCTTTTTCTCAGATTTTTGTCATGTGATCACACAAAAAAAAGTTGGATACATGTCACACTGCCATGTCAAAGATTGGTTTTTTGTGCATCCAGGAGATGTAGTGTATCTGGAATCTGGAATGTGTTGATCTATTATAGACTCATTGCAGCTCTAATACAGTGCAAGGGGCATGGGATTTCAATTGGTTTTATGGGTGGTATGCCATCAACCATAACAATGCCAGAAAACACTTTGTGCAGAATTTGGGACCTGAGGTGATGTTTGCACCAGTTGGGTTGGTTACAATGTTCAACTCTGGGGCTGCAATCATGAGTTTGGAGTATAATGTCCCAGATACAAGTGTGGTTATGGTCATTCGTGGAGAAGGCTGGTTTGGAGCCTTTGCATCACAATGTCCAGCATTATGCATACTTGACTCTGTGGAGATCACCCCCATTTATGAGCAAACTACGGGACTTCTATTGCTTTCCCTACCTGTACCACAAAAAGCCCACTTTTGGACCTTAAAAATCCAGTTTATGGACAACACAGGGCTCATTTGAGGTCCTTCATAGGTTCTGGAGCAATTCTGAGGAAAATGATCATTAGTTTCCTCATGTGCAGATTAGGAGCTTGTCTTCATAGTGATACATGTATACATGGCTACAAAGCTGTGTCATTCTCTCATTCTAGGGTTGGGGATTGCAGTCTGAGCTTTAGCTTAAGGCTGAAGACATTATAGTGTTACTACTTCCAGAATATCTGCCTTTTGACCTTATCTGTCACCTTCTAGACATACACATACTACACACTAGGTATGTCATCTACCATTTGTTTTCTTCACCAACTAGTACATAAGAGCATAACAGATAACATGGTCAATGGAAGGTGTCATTCAAGTCAGGGAACTTGGGGCAAGTATTCTGCTGCAAGAGATAAGTCTCAAATAAAATAACTGAATTTTTTATCAGTCAAACTGTTGTAGGTCTGCAACTGCAGTGCCCTTGTTCTACAACCTTATGTAACTCTTCTGGATTGCTTTCTGGGAAATTGAAATAAAGTTGTATGCTCTTGTTTGCAACATAGCTGCTTATTTAAGAAGTTTGTGCAGCATTGTGGATGTTTGAAATTGCATAGAAACAGCAAATATGATTGTGAGGAGATCGAACAGAAATGTACAAACAGAGAAGCACATGTTGAAGGTACTTCTCCCAATTCTCCCTCTTTCTTTCATTTCAAGTATTCTGCTGAGTGGTATTGTATTTAGAGGAATAAAACCACGATCTTGTCCAGATTCCAACTTTTTCCTTTTTTTTTGTTTTCTTTTACTGTTCTGAGCAGTAGTGTAATTAGAGGAGCAAACAACAACCCAATATGCTCTCATGCTTGGGTTAAGATTCAAAGAATTGAGAGCACCCATGCTTGTGTTGAGTTGCAAAGTAAGAGAGGAGGGATTGACACAATTGATTGTGTTTGTGGCAATGGTAGACATCTTGTTGTTAGAGGACATGTTCACAATCTCAGGTATGAAGTAAGAGATGAGGGATTGACACACCCCATGATGTTTGTGGCAATGGTAGACATCTTGTTGTTTGAGATCATGTTCACAATCTCGAGGGAGGCCAGTTATTTAGGGTGCAAAAAAGGGGTGCAAAGATTTGGGAGTGGAGGTTAGGGTGCAGGGATTTAAGGAGCATTTATCGTATTTACGACACCTTTGCCAACAAAGCAATGGCATGTTGACTACGTGGCAATGAAATGGTGCCTATGTGATGATGACATCAGACATTGCCATACGGTGTCTATGTGGCACATGACATGTATGAAGCATATGACATGACACCTATGTGTTAGATGATGTGGTGCCTATGTAAAAAAGGTTTTTACCCCATATGCATAGGTTTTGACTATACACGCCGTTCCTCGCTCGCCCCTTCACATATTGTAACTACTAAACATATGCCAATTAGGATAAAAACCTATGCTAATTGAAATAAGACCTATTTAAATTGTGACTATAATACACCCATATATAAATATATGCAGCAAAAAATGCCCATACATTCATGAAAGGTTTGGTAATGCCCCTTCTTATAGATTTCATGTCTATGCTTAAGACCCATTCCTTACTCTTTTGACCCCGTGGGCTGTTGTTTTTTGCCTCTAGGCAACACCGTCTTTTGTTGTAAATTTTCATCTTTTTTTTTCTAGTCTACCTCATTATTTCTATGATTCGTTTAACCTGGAAAGGGACACTATCAACTCAATGGAGTGGCGTGGACCTCATTGCAGCCTACCTCACTCATGTAATAGGTGAATTAGTTGCATGCATGATAGGTCATGACAAAAACTCCAATTCTTGAGAAATTCTTTATATTAGACCCATCTCTTAAAAGTGGAAAAAAAGTTTGAAATTTGATAATCTTCAAATCCATTGAAAACGTAACCATCACGGATCTCTCCAAAATGGCCTCAAATTTATTGAAAACCTAACCATCACGATCTCTCCAAAATGGCCGGTGAAAGGAAATGACTACCTTTTATGTTGTATGGAATGGTCAAGCCCTTGCCCATTGTGTTGGGTATTGTGCCATTACCCAAGACGGTGGTGGGCAAAAGAGCTAGATCATCCCACAACATTAAGGTCCAGGGAAAGTATAGGGTGGCAAAGCCAACAATTAAAAGGACATAAAATCATGTTCAACAAAGATATTGGTTCACTATTATGAGTGTTAAATATGATCATCATCACCTCAAGGCTATGTCTTATATAATGTAGTCAAGAGAATGACCAAATCTGCCACTCCAAACCCTAATTGGTCGGGCAATGACATTCGAATACAGTCGAGTACCTTGGCAGCTTTGACATTAGTTACACTCGTGTAGAGATGTTGAAATTCTCAAAAAAGATACTTTGTTTTCCTAAAGAACAAAAAAACAACATTTTGTGAAGGAAAAATAAGGAGAGAATCCTTTGTATTATGCAATTTTCCAACATGGAGTCTTCAAATTTAATTGATTACTTGACAAATTGTGTGGCTGTTGGTAAATGGATGTGACTCTTGGACACTCAAGAGGAAGGGGCATGCATGCATGCATGATAATGAGAGTGTTTGTTGACAGCAGATCATAAGTCTTATGATGAGAAAGACTTGTTGATAGCAAAAAGACTTAATGATCTTTGATGAGAGTCTGATGATCTGTGTCTTTGGACACAAATTTGCTTTGAGAGAATTTTGCACAGGCCATTGACATTTGGTCTAGAAATCTTGAGCAACAAACAGATAATTTTGCACCCACATGAGGAAGGAAGAGAAGGAAAGGAAGGGGATTTAGTGTTTGGAGTTGATGATGATATAGAGTTTGCTGCCAAGCCAAATCCCTCTGGTAGATGTGTTACAAATTGAATTTCACACAAAAGCAACAGTAATCATGTGGGCAAGCAAACGGAGAACTTTACCAAATAGCAGACGAGGTATGAGTGTTTCTGGTGAGCTAATAGTGAAGCCCCCCAAAGCATTCAATGCCCCTTCCTGGGTCCGATCCAGTCTCCACAACCCTTCTGCTGGATTTGATGATCCAGTTGAGCTTCTTCTTCTAGCAGAAGCTGGTTACAAAACTCCCATGATGCGGGGCTTTGGCATGCATCCCAGTTTTATGATTCCTGCAACCAGTGCTAGTGCTAGTGGTGCCATGTTCAACGGCATCAAACTGGATGAGTTGAGACGCGTAAACATGGGTCACCTTAATCCCAGGTTGCACCGAGAGACTCTCCATCTCCAAAGCTGCAAACCAACAACAACAACAACAACTGGTAGACCAGAATTATATAGTAGTGGATCAAGATCATGTGAAGTACTCACGAGGAGCTCGTTGGACATGATGATGATGGTGGATCCCATCATGTTTACAGTACCCGAGACATGGCGAAAGAGAAGTATCTCTCCAATTAAAGTTCGAAATGATCGAACTCCTTCAATCCATCATGACAACACGAGAGTATCAGCAAGTCATCAACCCGCAGGCATGACACCCAAAAAGTAAAAACCTGCTCTAATTTTTGTAATGTATTTAGATGACCATTGTCAAGTGCAAGAACTCCGCAAGTGAATGATCTTCCAAGATCTTATGAAATGGAAGGAAATCTTCCCTGTGTGTTGAAGTGCACTTCCTCTGAAAATTAGGGCAGGTTTTTACACCAGAGAAGAAGGGTAGGGTCCTTGGCCCTTCCTTTTGTTTTTCGGTGCCTATCACTCGCGCTACTGTGCCCTCAAGCACAGGCACCTCAAAACAAGGAAGGGCCTCTGGTCCTACCCTTCTCCTATACAAAAAGAAAACCCAAGTACACTTGATCATCAGCCCTCTTAATTCTTCTTCTTCTTCTTCTTCTTCATTTTGCAGTTGGTTTGTCAAAGATGGTTTCTTAACTGTGGATCAAGGAATTGGCACTGCAAGAGGGGCAAGTCCTGGTGCAAAGCTGGTATATAAACTCATCACTAGTGCGTTTTTGGTCAATTTTGTGATGTCGCCTAAAGGACAATGATCTACCGAAAGATTTAGCCAAATTTGGCTACGAGCTGAATAAGGAAGTAATTTTTAAAAAAAACACCAGTCAAAAGTTGGTATTACCTCCAGTCCCCAAGACAAGTTTGCAACTAAGTTAGGACTATAAAATTGATCAGGTTGATATTGCATCATTGCTAAGGACTTTGCTGCCAATGTGTTAATATACTGGCACAGACTTGTATACTAGACCTACATTGAAAATCAAATGGCAATTAGAGAGAGATGGAACTTCATTTGGTCAGGTATCACAATTTCCCATCACTAAATATACTGTGTTGAAGCATATCAGAAACAATGGGATGAGCATGAAGAGAGTGAAAGCCACAAGGATGGCATCCCTGGATTTCCACTCTTGCACTCCATCAGCTTTGACTCGCCTTATCCAACAAAAACTTCTGGTAAATTATTGTTAAACACGGAAACACTGGTATGTTCAAGGGGGGAAAATCAGCACTTTGTGAAACCTCATCTTAAAATTTGTTTTGGTTGCGGAAGCAGCTTGTGCAACCTCAATTAAAACATGAAAAAATAGAAGCATTGGTTACACTTGTTGTAGAATATAATACATGCTATTATTCTACTTGCACCAATTAGTGATTTTTTAGGGTTTCAATTGCCAGAAGTGAAGGAACAAAAAAATAGTAAAAATTCACAACCTTTCAACATTTTCAGTATAATGTTTTCTTCCTATGTATTCCTAAAAACAAACACCCATTGCTCAATGCTGCCACACCACAGGTGAAGAAGCTCAAGCTCATTCAGGAACATCACCTATTGGACAAAGACTCCTAAACAGATCCAAAAAACTCACACTTTGGTACCCTACTCTCTCTATCCCTGGCTAACAATAGAGCTTCTTCATCAAGCTCCTTCCTTGGTTTCTCTCTCTCACACACACACACACACAATTCTCTTTGCTCCATGGAGGAGGGGAAGTAACCTTTTGTATTTCTTGGGTACCATGTACCAACCTTAGGTTTGAAGGGTTTTCTTTTTGTCTACCTAACTAATAACTATAAATGGGATGAATTCATATCAATCTTTCCTTGTATATTTGTTGATCAATATAATGAACATACATACAATTGATAAACATACAAAACTTATTTATAATTGAAAAACAAACTATTTTTTCTTGAACTAGATTTTCAAATGTTTTTTTTCTTCTTCTTATATTTATATGTTCAAGATATTTGTGAGCCTAATTTTGAATTTTTTACATGATTATTAAATTTAACTCCAAAGTGATAAACTTCATTTTGAACCAACATCAAAAAAAAAAATTATAGAAACGTAAGTGACCTCTCCTCCTACAAAAAGAGTGGTTGGTAAAGAAAACTCAGCTTGAGAGTTCAGACTTGGATATAGCAAGATCTGCAATTTGCGGGTTTACTCTATGTATATAATTTTAGGACCAAAATCCAATTCCTTAGGTTGAATTCCTAATGCATCTAAAAAATAAGCACAAACTCTGTAGTTTGTGTTAGAATTAGGTTTTGCAACAAGCTTATACCATTGAAAGTTTTGTTTTACCCACTAATCTTTACTTGGGGCGTGATGATCAAGAGAAACTCATGTTTCATGTTGCTGGTAATAAAACAATGTAGGCATGAAGCTTTAAACCCAGTGATCAGAAGGCCCATGAAGCTTGTTAAGTTAACAGGATTAGCGAATGCATCGAGAGTAAAGGCCAATATGTTGTTGCCACAACAGACTTCTTCTTTTGGTCTCTACTGATCTCATAGATGCCATCTCCATTACACACAACTAAAGAAACACCTCTTCTTTTTTTTTTGGATGTAGTATTGGTTTTTGTTCAACTAGTACACACAATTCAAGATAGAGATTATGTAATATTATTTATTCTCCAGTTTGATGAGCTGCAGCTTATTTGTGTTTCCAAAGGGTACATTTCTTCCATGCTCAATTAGAGCAGGGTTGGGATTGATACACTGGGAGGGGCAGATCATCTAGAGCTGAATATGCCAATCACCAGCTTCATCCGCATGCCAGCATCTGCTGTATTACACCTTCCAGCACGGACTGCAGTTGGTGACAAGCAAGATCAAAACCTTGAAAAAGGTGGCGGGATTGGTAAGGACAAATTGATGAAGGAGGCAACCGAAAACAAAAGAAATTAACTAAAAACAGCACAAGTTGCCATGCATAATTTCATTTTGCTCCTTGGAGTCTTTTGTACTAGAATCTTGTGTGTACATGCATTTCAAAATGTGGAGAAGACCCATTGCAGAAGTGATTGTGAAGCTAAATAGATTTCAAACTGAAAGAAAGCTGAGCTCTCACAGTGACTCAAACCCACTAATCTTTTGCACTTTTGTGATCTTTTATGCGTGGGTACCAGGAGAGAGGCAAAAGATTTCTGATCTCAGTGTCATTGCTGAATCCTTAAGGCGCCAGAAAGATCCAGAAAAGTACAAAAACGAAGCCAAAGCTCTGATTTCCATGGGAGTTCTGTATGACAATGCCCAGGTATCTCCATGCTGCATCCAATCAACCAGGGTAGTAGTAGTGGCAGCAGTATTGTAATCAACTGTAATCTAAATGAGCCAATATGCATAGTTTAGGAGTATGTCATGTAAAATATTTACGTGAAAGAATTTAACAGGAGTTTTTAAAGGCATTGGATTGCTACCGAAACTATCTGGAGCTGTGCATTAAACTGGGAGATGCTGAAGGTGAAGCGGTGGCATACAATTACATTGCTTGCTCTATCCAAGAACACGAAGACCTAAAATCTACAGCTTCAAAGGACAACAGCAATGCTCCAGGTGAATTGGGGTCACCTTCAAATGCAGCAGCTGCTGCTATGGTAATCTGAAGAATGTGGTGAAATCAGATTCAAGTTCCATCTCATATCTGTGATCACATCCTACAAAATTTGTAGTTGATATACCTTATGCTGATCACATCCTGCAAAACTTGTGTGCCATTATATAACATGATAATAAATTAGTCCCAAGTTCTTGTGCCCTGTTGAAAATGTGTTTATGCAGTATAGGAAGGCAGCAGAATTTCATCAGCAACATGCTGACAAGGGTGATGTGGAGGGCAAGTTTGTTGCCTACACTAATCTGGGACTTGTATATGCAAAACTTTCCCAATGGGCAGATGCCGCAAACTCTCACAAGGTTTAACAACTCTATGTTGTATTCTTCATATCATTATGTGACACATATATAAATTCCAATGATTTTGACAAACATATATGTTTTCACCATCTATAGAAAAACCCTAAACCCTAAATGCCAAACATTAAACCCTACAACCTTAAACCCTAGAAGATGTTTCAAATTGTGTTTCATGGTTGAACTTGATTCCTTGCAGTTTGGTGTGCTAGCTTTCTAATGCAAATTACATGTGCAGAGAGCTCTGAAGTGTGCCACTTACCTTGAGAATCCTCCAAAGCAGTGTGTTGCCATTGGCAACTTGGGTTTTCTTCTATTCCGCAGAGGAAAAATGGGTGCAGCAAAAGCCTGCATAACAAGGTCTTCCTAACCCAAAACTGCACAATTCAACATCACCATTTCACCTCTTTAGCAAATTATGCAACATGCAAGCAACAGACTTGTTGACTGATCATAATGGATTTTAATATCTTTGCAGGTATTTTCAAATTTGCAAGATTTTAGGAGATGTACAAGGAACTGCTAGAGCACACTACATGCTTGGCACCATTGCTGCCCTATTCAAGAAGTGTGTCCCTGAACAACCCATGTATCATGTACAGTAGTGTACATGTATGCTTGGATACTGTGATCATTGGCACTATTGCAAGAGATTTTGCATCTTGAAAACTTTTTGTTTCCAATAGACACAACCATTATGTATGACTTTATCCTACCATTGATAACAGGTACAAGGAAGCTGAAGAAGAGTTTAGATCTGCAATGACAACAGCCCAACAATGTCATGACAAACAAATGGAGGTGTTCTCAAAAGTTCAGATTGGGATTGCTAGGGGCAAGATGGAACTTAGCCGCATGCTTTCCTCTGAAGACTTCAATGCAACCATGACTACTGTATCAAGAAGACACTCATCCTACTTCTGAAAAAAAATTGTCTAGTGTAATTGGGTGATGGGCTTCTTCCTCCTCCCTCAGACTCTGTATGGTGGTAATGTCATCATAGACCAGTGAAGGGATGATGGCCCAGTTTTTCTTCTAGTTCGTTCCACATGTGCTTTTCCAACATGCAATGGCAAAAGCAATTAATAACCCTGCTTCAAACCGTCTCCATGTCCCTCAAGTTGGGTGTCCTGACATATTTTCATTTAGCAGAATCTGCTCAGCATGTAACCAAATGAGTACATTGTCATGACTTTGTGATGCTGCTACTCATTCTAGATTCAAACACAGGTCACACCTGTGCACATGGATCTCCAATCACACCTTGTCAGACACCCAGTTCATTATGTGCTTTGATTATTGCAACAACAATTTATTGGTTTGTACAGCCAATTTGTTGGTTTGTAACAACATTGCAATGATAGTCCACAATAAGCATGCATGCAGGGTTACCCTGACTCTTAGGTTGCAACAAACTGGCTGTGTAGTCAACAAGCTCAACAATGGAGGCCGTCTGATCTGCTGACTCAAAAATGACACACATCAAACACATTCTGCTTGGTTATAAGGATCAGAATAGTAATGAACGCCCAAAATAAAACCTGGAGCTGGCACTGAACATGTTGAGAAAATTTGGGCCAAGAATTGACTTCTGGCACTGTAATGGCACAGAAACTGGAAAACAGCAGCTGCCAAAATAAAACACCAAAAACCAGAACTGAAGATTTCAAAAATTTCCAAAAAATCATAAAAAACTGGAACTAACAACATGTCTAAACTGGAACCAAAGTTTCCAGTCAAAGTGAGAACCAGCTTACACTACTCTCATAACCTTTCATTACAACCTTTTTTTCATGATCAAATGGTGATCAACACTATTGCCATCAACACCAACCGAAAAGGAAAAAAATACTAATAAAGTTTGGCATAGAAAACTTGGGCTTTAGTGTACTCAATGTCAATGTTGTTGCTTTTTCAAATTTGTAAACATAACAAATGCATTCTTGTCAATGGTGTGCATGAGATAGTTATAATTTGCTACAACAATATCAATGGATTGAGATTTGATAGTGGGAGTATTTCGTGTTTGAATTCTAGTGTTCAAATCAGCCTTGGGTCTTTTATATTGGAGATCCAAGAAGAAGAAGAGACAATTCTTGAGAGATAGGTTCTAGACGTTGTTCTAGTCATGAGCTCTTTTTGCATAGAAGATTTAGTCAAGCTTGTGGATAAGCTTATTGATGACATCCTTTTCCTCACAACATTGGAGCTAAATATAGTCAACAAGAAAAAAAAATAGGATGCAATTCATGTGGGACAACATATCAATCCAATGATGATCAATCCTTCCCAAATGCAAATCATCATCTTCTTCCCAAATAAACATTGCATCACCAAAGCAAAACAATTTTAGTGTCTTGGATTGACTGAAAGCTTGCACCTTCTATGCTTGTTCATGCTTGGTGCTCCTTTGCCTTCCCGGCCATAGTGAACTAACACCCACTAGTGCACCATGAAAGACGAATGATAAATGGTTACGAAACAATTTTTTGTTGGGTTTCAATTCATTAGCTAACCATGGTGGTTACCTCAATTGTTTTTTTTTCCTACCTACCTATGCATGACACATATTTCCTATCACAAAACTTGGCATTTCTTGGCATTTATATATTTGATGGGGAGTTTGACACCTTCATTTCATACCTTGGTGGTTTTGTGCCTCTTGGCATTTACATTTATGGGGACTTTGCCACCTTCTTTCCATACTTTGATGGTTTTGTAAGATTTTGCATTACATTTACGACGAGTTTGTCACCCTCTTGCATATATTTGTGAGGAGTTAACCACCCTCTTTCCATACCCTGGTGGTTTTGTAAGACTTAACATTTACATTTACATAAAGCGCTTCGAGAAAATTTTGGCCAGAGCTCCTTTGATAGCAGAATGGCAGGAGTAGCAATAAAGAAAAGGAGGATGAAAAAAAAAACATAAAAAGTTTGTGGAAGCTTGAGCCAATTGGTTCTCCTTAGTTCAACCATAGCCTCTTTTGGCAGCAAAGATGATAAGAGGAATAAAAGAAACTAAAAAAATATTCAAGTTTTGTGAAAGCTTGTGCCAACTTCCTCTTTAGGTTAACTACACCCTCTTCCACAATAGAACAACATTAGCAACAACTCCATTCCAGTAAAATTGGCATAACTACTGGATAAAGTTTTAGGTACAGTTGTATTGAATGGATTAAAAGCTATTTTTGGAAAAAAAAAGTATCATGTATCTCAAATGGCTACAAGAGAGAGTTATAGATGAATATTCACCTATTAAAGGATCACAAGAGCATCATATAAAGGTGAACAAATTTGCACATAAATGTAAAGTCACATATTATCAGTTACATCTAGGTGTGTGTTCGATTAAGTCCATCACTTGGATGCTACAAAATGAAAAAGTCAATGACCAAGGAAGGATATACAAGTTTAAACAGACACCAAACACATGGAAATGACAATAGGATTATCAAGTTGTGGTGTTGTGAAGAGAAGGGCAATGGTATATCCATGTTGCCAAGTCATAAAGCAATTTGTGCTACTTGAAAGAAGAATTTGAATGAAACATTTACACACATCAATGATTTCCTTGCAACAACTATGGTGTTCACCATGTCTCATGCGTGACAGTCTTTTGATGCATCACATGATTCTACTTGCATTTGTACACCTTATGTGTCATGAGCACATACTCATAACTACCGGGAAAATGATGTGATTCCTTTAGTCCAAATATTGCAACACCTTCTACCCTCCCTCAAATTTCACATACCCCAAAAATCATTGCATCCCAAGCAACAACATCACAGATCTCAATCATAACTTTTTGGTCACATATCAAGCAACAAACAGGAGTTGAAACCCATAATAAGTTTGCAACAGCTAGGAGTTAAGATATGGTGCAGTTGACAAGGCTGAATAGATCATTGCCTTCATGGCTAGCTTCCATTATGTAATATAGCAGCATTTTACTCCGACATGCAAAGATTTTCAAGCTTTGTGTTTGGTCAAAATCGTGTCCACTTCCTGCACAACAATGGTATCAAAGAATCAGATTTCAAGTACTAAGATAACACAAATACATCATTGCATAGACAAGCTGACACTAACCCTTGCCACCGCTCCATGGAAGGAGGTGTCAAATGGAGAAGTAAAAGTGTGGTGACAATGTTAATATGACTGAAATGCTGTCTAAAGACATGTTTGATTGCTCGTGGAACATCCTAAGCATTTCAAATGCACTTTACTTATACTAAAACTAAAATCTTCTCTTTGCCCTACAATTACTTCAACTGGCTGCATAGAATTACAAGCATTCTACTTTGTAACTTGGTGATGTCAAACAAGAATAGGCCAGAACTTTATGAAAGAACACCTCATAAATTCTCCATTTACTAGCTCTTATATACTCTCCAATGTTAACATGACTTTCTTGAATGAAGGCCCTGTGCCACAGCAAGAAAAGTTGGTTGCACCAACTTTCTCAAGATTCAAATGTGAACATGTCAACCATGGAGAAGTTCGTTGTTTAGGAAAGCATGTCTGCAGTGTACTCCTACCATAGAAAGTAAAATTTGGCCCACATTCTAAAGCTAACAATGAATGATGAGAAGCATGTCTACATGCACAAATTGATAGCATGATTAAGAAATCCAAATGCTGGGCTACACC
>Ga0116231_10009587_pt1 | contig 16205 bp, 14 predicted proteins | sample S1TSphgellanicum_2_FD_89695 | JGI IMG/M metagenome (GOLD analysis project Ga0116231, IMG submission 89695) | Host-associated microbial communities from peat moss isolated from Minnesota, USA - S1T2_Fd - Sphagnum magellanicum MG | ecosystem: Host-associated > Plants > Peat moss > Unclassified...
AAAAAAAAAAAAAAAAAAGATATACATTGGAATTTTGTTTTTACTCAAGAAAAAAGAAGCAAATTGGGGGGGGGGGGGGGGGGGGGGGGGAAGAGTTTCGCTAAGTTTGGACTCTGAATCTAGTTTGGTAGCATGTTTAAAACTATCAGTTTAAATATTTAGACAGGCTCAAAAAACCTGTCGCCATTATTGAATGCTAAATCTCTCTTTGTTCTCTATGTCAGCCAGTGACACAACACCAGAAAATTCCCCAAAACAAATTCACTGATTCGCTGCTGCATTGCCAAATTGTTTTTTTGGTCGCCAAGTGGCGAAACTTCGGTGGGGAAAAAACCGCTGCAGCACACAAACCGAGCGACCGAGCGTGGAAACAGCAGACGCCACGCAGCAAGAGACAGAAAGAGGATATTTGTTTAAGTATTCCTTGCTGCTTGCCGATGTCTACTCGGCATAGCTCCATCGATGCCGGTATAAACTACTCGAGTCCGGATTTGGATTTGGGGGAGTGAAAGGGTTTTTGAGGCAGACTTGGGATCCATTCAAGTCGGGCATTGAAGAAGTGGGATTCGAAGTGGTAGTAGTAGTGCTGCTCAGGAAAATTGTTTTTTCTGTTTGGTTTGGTTTCTGGTTTTGTTTGATTGCTTTCTTAGTACATTGGACAGGTTGGGGTGCGCGCGGGGGGAGAAGGATCCGACTCCTGAGTGAGAGTAGTGTCTTCTGTGTGGTGTTGGAACAAGAAGGAAGGGGCGGTTGGTCCACATGGTGCCATACGTGCCATACCCACCAGGGCTGGGGAAAGTGGGGTACACGGTACCCGAGGGTCAGGAGGATGGACATGAGCTCTTGGATCCGTCTCTGCCTCTGCTCCAACATGCCGACCTCAAGGACAAAGTTGTGCTCCTCCGGGTGGATCACAATGTTGTGAAGAAAGGTAAACCATAAATGACTATGTCCCCATAAAACACTCTTCTCATATATATATGTATAAGTCCCTACCCTATTCTTAAGGATAAGGATTTAGTATATGAAGTACTAAAGCAAAAGGAACATAGATGAAAAAAATTCGACTAATTGATGATTGCACCCAGATCAGTTGATTCATTGATTCGTGGCGTTTACACATGCTAATGTGTGGTGTGAACTAGGAGAGATTTTGAGCTATGTATATAGAGATAGCGTTGCACCACAAAAGCATTAGGTTTGTTGTTGAGATAAGTTTGGGCTTTGATCATCTATCTGGTGGTAATCTGCATTGGACTCAGGCAAAATAATGGATCAGTATCGGATTGAAGTAACATTGGCAACCATGTACAACATCATTGAACGTGGTGGGAGGTGAGACCCAGATCTTGTTCTCTCCTGTCACTCTTGCATTTGTCAATTTGCAGTCTATGTGAAAATACCTAAATTGTTTATTGTCGACTCAGTATTTGCAGTCTTGTAATTTTTTTAAAAAGTACATTAGCAATATCTTTCAATGCACAATGCCAGATACTTTGTTCTTATTAAAAGGTAGGGGGGGCTTCTTTTGCTTTCATTGACAGGCCAATCATAATGACTCATGTCGGGCGTCCATATGACAAAAAGACAAAAGTTTTGACTGTGAAGCGCAATGATGAGACAATTGATCCAGTGGTGGCCTACTTGCAACGCAAATTGCACATCAAGTTTGCTGTCCCCTTATTCAATGTGACTGACAATGAGGGCATTCACGATATTGACACTTCCATTAATTGGCTTATCCATGATCTTCGTGAACGCAAGATTGGTGGCATCTACTTGCCGAATACCCGATGGTTTGCAGTAAGTTTCACTGTTTTTCTCCATCTTCTTTTGAACCTTTCTGGTTGCTGCAGAGCTTGCATCTGTGACTTGACATGGTACTGTCTCTGCTTCTAAATCACTTTGATGGGTGGTCTTCATGCACTATGCCTTGTATGAGACTATTATTCTAAGTGACTCTGTGCAATCACCTCTGTGCATGTGGGCTTGATATTGCAAGCTGCATAATATGCATTTGGAACTGGTTTTTAAGCATGTGAAGTATGTAATTGCAGGGGGAAGAAGACAAAGGTGAAAAGATGGAACGCTTTGTAGTGCAGCTGGCTGGTCTAGCAGATGTGTTTGTGAATGATGCATTTGGATCTTGGCAGCCTCATGCATCCACTTACCACATCACAAAGTACTTGCCTTCATTTGCTGGACTTTGCATGCAGGTACAGTTCCTAACTGTAACCAGGAGGATTCTGAATGTGTAAACAAGGAAAATTGTATAGCATGTAAAGCCTTTGAGCATATTGTGCCTAAAGTCTATGTGCAGATTGGAATGGTAAGATTTGATGCATGCTTTTGTCCAGGGCAAGTGCTGATTAGTGTTCAACAGTGTGTGATCCATAAACTCATCATGAGTGTAGTCTTACAGGTGGTCATGATGGCAAACTGACTGTTGCAGTATTGAACTGCTAGGTCTCATATTGAAACAGGTTTGGTATTGAAGTATGGTAGTGCTTTTATTACTATGTTAGCTTGCTAAAAATATTCTTCACAAATTCTTACCCTGTGCAGAATGAGCTGACTCATGTGCGAGAAATCCTGAACCCAAAGAAGCCATTTCTTGCAATTGTTGCCGGTGCCAAGTATGACACAAAAATTGGGCCATTAAATGCAATGTACAAGAAAGTGGACAGGCTCATTCTTGGTGGCCTAATATACAACACCTTCCTTTGTGCCAAATATGGTGTCAAGATTCGAGGTGTGGAGGTAAAGCTTCTTCACAGTATGAGTAACAGGTCCATTTTGATATATCATTGAGGGTTTCCTGACAGAGGTGTTCATGAAGTCATTTTGTGTACTAGAAGAACAGCCTGAAAATGTTGGAAACCTTGATTGTAGTCGTTCATGTATGTTGAAGCATCAGTTGCTAATGCAGAAATCTGTTCCCACAAAGTGATGCAGGATTCAGATATTCAGTTAGCAAAAGAGCTGGTTGAGGAGGATAAGGTGGGCCACAAAATTGTAGAGCTGCCATTCCTGGTTGAATCAGATACACTTGAGGCACGAATTGAAGGAAAATATCGCACAATTGGCATCAAGGTTTGGACTTATCAATAGAAACTTGCAATTCAATAATATGTGTGGCCTGCTCATTTCCAGAGCATTCTAGAAATTCATTACATCCTCATTGTAGCCAACTTAATGGCATCAGTTACCTCTGTTTAGAATCCCAAGTTTTTCTTGTGTGTGTACAGGACTTCACTCCAGGCAAGGAGTATAGCTATGTTGTTGATGTGGATCCTTCGTCATTTGATGAACCACATGTGGTTGAGGCCGTAGACTCGTCAAGGACCATCTTTGTCAATGCAGTAATGGGCTTAATGCCATACTTCTGGCATGGCACTTCCAAAATGGATGAAAGGATTGATTGCAATCGTGCTGCCCAGAAGTTTTTCGGTGGTGGGGATACCCTGCAGGAATTCAAGAGGTAATGAACAAATGATGACTTTCTGGTTTTCACATTTGTTTGGGGATTACAGCATGCAACTGGCACCCAAATTCTGATGCTTTTAAACATAAAGCCCCAATTGCTGCAGAGAATGGGTCAGAAAATCTGACAAGCTTTTTGTTGGTTGTTTGTGAATGGTTGACAGTTTGCATCCTGGGCTGTATCAGAAGGCACTTGAAAGTCCCAAGTACTATCTTTTCACTGGGGGAGGCACTGTTTTGAAGGTGATTGAAGAGGGGGATCCCTTTGCTTTGCCTACAGTGAAAGCTCTCATTGCGAATGGCAAGGAACATGGTTACAAGGTGCCCACCACCCAGATTTAACATTCAAAAGCTCCTTTTCACTCTTCTGAAGAGCTCAATTATGGCCACCCCAATCTTTTCCTGCCTCCTTATATGATTCAGAAGCCTATTTACATCACAACCCATTTGCAGAAGGCATCACCAGATTCATCAAATTTAGGGTTGATTGAATATGCTGCTTCTCCATCAAATTTATCAAAAAAGAAAAAACTAGGATGTCAATGACAAAGTTTTGAGACATACTAAAATATCATTTTTGAGTCATTTCAGTCATCACCAAACTTTTAACATTATTTCATGTATTTGAATATATATGTCATACCTCATTACTTATTAAAACTGCTTTTGTGTGAATTTATGACAAATTTCACAGAAAGTGCATGTGGTAACCCAGTACCCAGTTCCTTTTTTCTTTTTCTCTTTTGACCGCTTATGAAGCTGCAACCTACAGAATACTTGACAATATAGGTTGACAGTAGGTATAATTTCTGGAAGCATAATTAAATGAGAAATCAGCACCTTGAACATCTACTATTAAGAAACTTTTCTTGCTCAGCACATCATATCTGATCATCAGGTTACTTCTTATCTAATTTGAAACACACCACAACCCAATCATTTTGAGAACCACAACTGAAACATGGTCCAAAACCCAATCAATTAACTTTCAAGAAATTCCAAAGTAGTTGGCAAAAATCATTTGTGAAATTAGTCCACACTAGTCTATTGCAATTAATCTGGTACAAGTGCTTTCTGTATCACCTTACAACCTGTACTAATTTGAGTGTTAAAACCTTTTTAGTTCATTACACCCTTCTGTGTCACAAATCTCAAGACCTCAATCTATCTATTGCCCTGCTGCGTCTGAGCCCATTACAAGTCTTCTGACAAGGGTTTAGAAAGTGAGACAGAAAGTCCGCATGCATGTTTTGTTGACCTAATCAATACAAGCAGAACTATCAACATCACTTGGGACATGCAGACTAGGAAATCCCAACATCACACTAACACTATTACTGACAATATCTACACCTGGCCAACCTTCCAGGTTGGCACACTAAGCATATTGAGCTCTAGTCTGATATGTGAGTCATCACTCAAATCTCCATTGTGTTGAACAAACTAGCTCCCAGTCACTTCCAGTGCAGTGGGTGGCAAATTAGGAACCACACCAGCACCATTGTCACTGGTTGTGTACAGGGGCTCTTCAGGTCCATCTCTCTGCAATTACACACCAAATAAGATTTGCAAGCCTTTCTTTCTTCAAGCAAAGGAACCCCGAAGTCAAACTTCCCTGTAATACTTCCATTTTTTCCATATTTGAAAGTCTCAGTTTCTGAAACATGAAGTGTAGAAACCTTAATATCATTGAATAAAGGTTGCAAGTCACAATACCTTGTCAGGAAGGGAAGCTTGAGTGAGCAAGTGTTTGGGTTGAGCATTCAAATCAATCATGTGTGACACAGGCTGGTTGCTCTCAAGCAACAGAGGCTCCTTATCACCCATTACAATTGCAACAGCTAATGTGTTGCTACTCTTATGTTCACAACTTGAATTGGAAATAATTATCTTCTCCGCTTGGAGCACCTCATCATGATGGTGATGGTGGTGATGGTGGTGGTGGTGGTGAACAATCTGCTGCTGCTGAGTCCTGTCTTTATTAAAATCCCCTGCTTCTTGATCAACATCGATGGTCTCCTCAGGTGTCAGCTTTCTTGTAGGAAGCTGAACATTGCAATTCAAGCAGTGCCAGAAGTTTTGAGAGAATAGACATCAGTCTGAACTCAAACTCAAACTGAGGGATCAATGCTGATACAAAAGCTTTGCATTTCATCTACAAAGGAATATCAAACAGAACATGAGAGCATTCTGTGTATGCCTGTAGGCTATCATAGCAGAAAATGTGAATTACTACCTAGCAGTATGTGATCCAGAGTCTAAAGGCCCAACTTAGATTTGACAACCTTCAGAAGCATAAATTCGAGAACAAGTCAACATTCCCAGGAAGCCATAATCTGTAGAATCCCTGCCCTACACAAGGGCAATTCTTCAAAGCCAGTTAATGTACAAGACTCCTCATTTGACACGACAGGGAAATAGGAAGATAGGAAGAGTCTTGCCTCCACTCTCTGGCCTGTCAAAAGGTAACGTTCATGTGTCTTTTTCCCTCCTATATGCACATCAATATCACAATGTAGACAGAGGGATGTCCCATCAATCCCACAGAAGAAAAAAGCTGTAACACAAGCAATGGCACCATCCATTGCACATGTTAAATATGGAAAGCTTTGGGAATAAAGAACAGAGTTATGTTGAGCTTGTAGCACAAATTTAGTTTTAAGCTAACCCTTGTACATCTTTTTCTTGCAGTACCAAGTGCTCAACATATTCATGAACTTGAGTACCCTCATCATGGTTTAAACATGCAGATGACTAGTATGGGCTTTTAAAATGTTATTTCCTGGGAAAAGGAAAGTACCTGGAGCATTCTCACAGATGTCACAGCAAGGCACAGCTCTAGATTCTGCCAGCTCCAACCGCACATGTCTGCTTGCCAACTTGTTGCAGCCATGAACCTGCACTTCCTCTCTGTCAGTATTTGATGGAGCCTCTGAGTGCACATGTGTGTATGTGTGTGTCTCAACCACTTGATGCATGAACAACTAGCATGGCTTCAATGACAATACATGATGCTGTACTGTCTAGCCCTGTTACTAACACAAAAGCTTCCACATCAGAACACACAGGCCCTGCAGAACAGTTTTGATACCCTGCCAAAAGCTTCCTCAAAGACCCCTTCTTAGCTCTGATTCTCAGATGGCCATGGTAACTATACATATCTCAATGATAGAAGCCAAGGCAAGCACCAGAAGCTAATGAAGCTGAAGGTACCAGGTAAAAAGACATTGATGTTTCCAAATAGAAGTGCAAAAAAAATATTACAGATGTTAGTCAATCTATTCTAACAGAAACACCTTGTTAAGCATCAATATGTCGCATAAAGCAAGCCTCCTAAACAAACAAACAAAAAGGAGAATTTTGCAATGAGAATTGGTCTGAAACTCCCCCAGCAAAACTCCAAGGGTGTTTCTAACACATTCCTGCTTGTACATAATGTGCATGAGACACTGTCATTGAATAAGAACACCGACAAAATAATGAAAAGAGAAGGAGAAAACCAGACAACCAAAGGACAACATTGAATACATACTTCCTTATACAGATACTAGTTCTGATCCTTTCCCTCCCCGGATCGTTGGTGCGAGCTTCTTCTTCTTCTTGTCCCCGGAAAATGATGGAAAAAAATAAACGGGATTTTGACTACCTTTTCGTCACATCTAAGGCACAGAGCCGCCTCATCTGCTGCGCAGAACATGCGAGCTGCCGCCCCCTCACAGACGTCACAAAGAATTTTCATCGGTGTCTCTCCAGTAAAAGCCGTTTTTTTCTTTTCGTCTATCCGTGGAGGTATCTTTGCTGCAACCGTCCAGTGAAGACCTCCTTCGCTGAATACCTATGACGAGGGAGTTGGTGATGATCAGAGATAATAAGCTACGAGAGTCGACTCAGGCTCCGCACGATTTCTACTACTAAGGTCCATCCCTGTCCGACTCGTCCCGAGTCGCTTTCCCCTCTAACACACTCGATTTCTGCCATCCATTGGCAGCAGCAACAGCTGCTTTCTCATTCTGTTAAGCAAAACCCCCAAGTGTTGGAGTCAAGCAAGGGAATTGAGTTAGGCAAACGGATTTGTCTCGGAATCACGCAATCTATTATTCCTCTTCTATAACAACAAACGTTTGCGAATTCCAAACAACGAGCACGCAAGAGAGCACCTGACCTTCCTACGCAGCATTCCTTTTCTGTACATCTCAGAATTATCTTGACATGAAAGCAAGCGAGCAAGCAAGCGCGCGGGGTCGAGCAAAAGAGAACTGCTGCAAAACAAAACACAAAGCCAGCCAAAAACCCTAAATCCAAGAAACACGAAAGTGCAAGTCTCCTTCCTTCCTATTCATCCAAGTCTCTTTCTTTTCTGTTCATCCAAGTCTCATTTTTACTCAACCAAAGTTGCTGAGCAAGAAGGGATGATATTCGTGGAACTTCATCGACAGACCAGAAGGAAGAGAAACAGATATGCCTTTGGGACCAGGGATTTTTTTAGGAATTTTATTATGTAGCGCTTAAGTTGGCAATCATCCATATGAAAGATGTAGAAAAATGGCGATCACCTTTAGGAAAATTTAGCCAAATCTGGCTATAAACCAGATATGATGTACACATCTTTAAATCAACATTCTTTTTGTATGGCTTCGCACTGAGAACTAAATATCAAAATCTGGCGATTAACTATTTGTCTTCCCTCACTTTTAGCAATTAATGCCCTCCAAAATTGATTCATTTTTATTTTATTTTATTTTATTTTTTAATTTCTCTGTTTGGCAAAATTTCTCCAGGAAGAAGAAATCCCGTTTTGGACATGTCTTTACACAACCAGGCTATTGCCAGGACATCCAAAGTTTAAATGAGGTTCTGGCCTTAAGATATTTATTATTAAAGATTATTATGTCTAATGATAAATTTAATTTTAACAATAATAATAATAATAATGTTATTATTATCTCAAATCTCTTGCATTAGAAATATTAATGTTGTGTTTTTAACAATTCATATGAAAATTTAAGAAAATCTCCTCACTTTGTGGATAATAATGTTCGAGGTTTAAGGGATAATTGAGGGTGGTGGGTTTGTGGGTGCTTGGTGTGACCAAGCACTCATATGGAGGTATGATTGGAATAGGTGAGTAGAATGAAGGTAGAATAATAGGTGATTATTATGTAAGTAGGTAAAATAACATGTAGGTAGGTTTATAGGAATGTTGGGCAAATATTAAAAAATGGTTGAAAACCAATCAATGTTTTAATCCGAGTTTCAAATCATGTTTTCTTTTTCAATTTCCAGAAGTAAATTTATTGGCAATATTATGTGGCAAGATCCAAAATCGTTATCGATATGTGCATGTCATTGATCGAACTTGTAAACCATCTTTTATTTTTAAATTTTAATATTATGCGAAACTAATTATTTGTTTTTCAAATGGAATTAGCAAATGTAAAAATTTCAATGTTGAACAAGTAGCGATATGTGGAAACACAACCTAAGAATCTAGCAAACATGTTGTACTAAAGTTTAAAATTATAGCAAATGTGTCATGTGGGGGAATCAAACCCTGGTAAAGACCGCCCTACCCATTATAGCACATGGTTGACTTGCACAAGTAATCAAGGTTATTGTTTTTAAGAAAAATCATCAAATGGCCTTTGCATGTTGATTTGCTAATTTGTCAATTGTTGCTTACCAAACAAGCCATGATTATGGAAACAAAGGTCTCTAATGAACATCAAGTTTGTGGTCTAGCCCCTCACCATCATGCCCAATGCCATCCATTCAAAGCTTAAATCTTTACTAATTGCAACTAACATAACAAGAATTAAAGAAGCAACTCGCTTCACATTCTAAATATTCTACAAAATCAAAACACAACTTCAAGTTATGCATCAAACCCATATCGAATGGGCATTTCCTTCCATTCCTTGATGGCTACATCATAAGGAAAGTTCTCAAAAGTGTTAAAATGTTGTGAAAACATACATATCACCAAATCAAGGTGAGTGGTAAGGTATTTTTGAGCTTGGATTTCATGAAGCTTAAAGTGTTGAAAATGCGTTTGTCCTCCACTAATCCAATCACTTGGACAATTGCAACCTTTGTTAATGTTATGTACTCCAAAATGCGATGCTTGATAATCTAGCTAGTAATCAATCCCCTCCACAATCAAATCAAAGGATGAACTAAATGCGAAGGGACCACGACAGCCCACGTACTATTATTCATGGATTAAAAAAATGTGGATATATGTAAATCTAGTGTTGTGACATCCAACAATGGAAGAACCTCCAACTTTACAAGACCAACCTTCCGAAAGGTATAGTAGAAGGATTTGATAATGTTTAGATGTAATCCAAACTAGCCCTCTAGGTCATCTTGTAACTAGTTTTGGGGGTAGACCACCTTTAGAACATCCATGAATTCCTAAGAAAGAAATCACACTTTCAGTTCATTAATCAATTAAACAACAACAACCGATGCTTGTTGTTTCACCCCATTCATGATAGTAGCATAAATTTCTAGGGTCACAAAGGCTACCACCTAATCTCCAAGTTCCTATGCCTTGTCCAAACATGCTGCCTTTTACATTCAAAGCCCAAGTGATCAATTCCAATGTTTGGGTCTATGATCCATTTCAAACTAATATGATCATGATTTGCTTCCACCAACCCATAAAAGCCTCGAGAAAGGTCACCAATAAAAGCTAGAAATGATCAACATAGAGTTTGTTTATATCATCTTGACAAATCTTCACTGCTACCACAAAATCACACGATTGGACAAATTTCACTAATGTATTAAAAATTTCTAGCATTGGGACCAAACACGCCAAGGACAACATAATTTCCACATCATATAACAACTCAAGATTGGAGGTAGCCAAGGCAATGGTGAGAGAATCCAAAGCCATCTTCATCAAGAGGGGGTGATATTCACAAAGAACATGTTTCACAACTGATAACATAGAGATCTAGCGTGTTTTCACATTGCGCAAGATCTTATTTCCCTTTGTTTCCATAATCTCTACTAGTTTAATAAACTCCAAGTATCTCTTTAGGCTTTTTGCAAAGTATGAATACAAATATTGCATGAGGTTTTTTAACCTTGTAATTGTTGATAGATTAGAAAATGTTTGCATCACCAAATTGCATTGGTGAGCCATGCAATGCATGCTCACAATGAATGGTGTGTAGTCCCACTAGATTTACATTGTGATTCCATTTTGCATTCCTTCAAACACATTAATTCCATCTGCCCCAAAGGAAACAAGCGTATTAACAATGTGTTTTTTTGAAATCCCTCCACAAAGTTTAAGATAGTTCATAAACACCTTTGTAAGGTTGTTTGAATTAGAACTATGCACAATCTATTCCATAATCAACAAAATTGAAATTTGACACTAATCTTTTAACACATATCCATGTATTCAAATCCAATTTTGGTTGTCCATGCTTGTGGCTTTATCAGTTATCAATGCAACATATGAAACATTGACCATGGCCACTTTCGATGTTGCCATGATTTTGGTTATGGATGTAATCTGCCATCTCCCAGCCAACAAAGTCATTCCAATGTTTTTTCAAAAAAAAATTCAACATTAAAAAATCAAATAGAACTTTAAAATAACCTTATCTTTGAGTCCTTGTTTCACTTTGAATCTTTTTTTCATCCTTAAATATTAGTCATCCAAAAACAAAAAAAACCAAATTCAAACAAAGATGAATATTTTTTTATAAAGGAAGGTGAAGAGCCATAGTTTTTTCATGAACGGCCATTTATTACATTACATTCATAGCAATGTAAACCAACATAAAATGAAATCAAAATCAAAACTAAAGTTGGAACTCATTTTTACCTCCAACCTATTGAGAAAAGGGAGTTTCAAGCTTCGCTTATTACCAATGTATTTTTTTGGCTATTAGGTTTTGATCTCAACCTAAGTTCATTGCCTTAATGGGAAAACTACTATTCTTCACCTAGCGTCTTCTTTCTCTTGTGGATATTTTTCTTATCAACTAAGTTTTGAACTCAATTTGTAAATGGCATTTCAATTAACCAAACATGATGGGTACTTCAAAAACAAGGATAACAATTTGTGAGAGAGGATTCTTCAAACAAAATGCAATCTAGGGTCACTTTTTGTTTCACTTGAAGTTGAAAATGTCACATGTTTCTTGCAAAAGTGTTACAAGGAGACCAGAGGCCAACTTTTGATGGTATATGTGAGCCATGGCATGAAGAACCACCAAATCTTTCAATACATTAAAACATCTCTTACAATACCTCTTATGGAGGCCTCTTCCAAGGTCTATGGCATCCAACATAGAGTGTTAATTGTTTTCCCATCCCCAACCCATACACATGAAAAATTGAATAGCTTAAGGTGAAAGATTATTTTAAATGCAACCATTTGATTGGCAATCACTTTAGTCCACCAATCAAAAGCGGTCATTTTTTGTGTATAGTGCATTTGAAAAAGCACTATTGTGTGCACATTTACTAAACCAAAACCTAATTTTACCTTATCTAAAGACTAGGAACAAAAGTCTTGTGTTGTACATCGCTATACTACACATACACAAGTGCTTTTGGTTTTCCAAATCATAAGATTTTGCGAGACAAATTCCTATTACACACACAATAATTTTTTTTGAAAAAATCTTAAACCCCCCATGTTTATCATGTGTCCTACTTCAATTTCATTATGTTTGAGTAAAGTGATAAATTACATAATTAAATGTATTTTGGCTTTTGTAACACGTTGTGCAACCTTTTATTGCCATCCATGCATATATGCTATTTTTCTGGATAAATGGAATCCAATTTTGTAAAAAGGTAAATCACTTTGTGTTGCATTTGATGTGATTATGTAATCATTGCAATATGGGTGTAAACTTTTTTAATACAATTGGGAAAATGTTGAACATAGTTTGGGGTATTTAATAGGGCTTGTACAAAAATCATGTGTACCACATTTGTATCATATTTTATAACTTTTACATGTTGCATAGATTGATGCATATAACATTTCCTCATGGTGTTATCACATGTCATTTTTCTATATCATGGCATATCACAAATTATAATTAAAATAATTATTTTTTTATGGTAAAAAGTCACCAAATTTTGACTTGAATTTGGGTTTTACTATCACTCCATTAAATTTTTAAAGAAATTTTTTAAAGCAAGCTAACTTGATGGCACCGTAAGTGGTTTCCTTTTCCTTCTTTTTCACTATACTCAATTATAGTATAACTTATCGTAACATGGTTTGAATTGTTTTGTGTTTTTGTGTGTAATTTAAATATTTATGTTAGCATTATATTTGGCTTTTGATTACCCATCAAAATGTCACCATTGAAGTAACTTTGTAGAATATTTTATAAAAAAACCTTGAACTAAAAGGCTTAGAAGGGCCATTGGGCAAGGTTAGAAAAGCAAATGGAAATTAGGCGGGGGGAAAAAAATTGGTGGCTTGGTGAACACTATTTAGAAAGGTGTAATAAAGTGTTTCAATAAGAAAATCCATCACATATGTAATCACATAACATTTACGAACATGTATGATTCAAGGCCAATTTATCTTTTGTATATTTGGTGGGAAATAAATCTGATTCTTGTTGTCATTGTTCAATAAACATTAATTCATCCTCCATCCCAACAAATCTTTGCTGCAATTAATGTTTATAAATTAAAAGGATATGTGATATATTAAACTTTGTGCAAGTGTGAAACTTTATTAAAATTTACCAAAAATGTCCCAAAATATTTGTTAGTTACAATTTACCACAACTCAACACGATACAATACTTCAATGACATGCATGCCATAAATCATTGCCATAATGTTCATTTTGGCAAAAAAACCTAGTTGTTATTTGGTTGGAATAAAAAAAAATCTTGATTTATTTTGTGATGGGGCTTAAATATTTATTTAACTACAGAAACTCTCAATTTGACAAATATATTTAATCCATTTTCTCCAAACTATTTTCTATTTCCCTAAAAAAAAAGTCTATTTTTTACAATGAATGTTTCCCCAAAAAACAATTATCCATATGAACCATTGTTACTTGGAAATGAACAACAATTATGCCGATAATTAATTTATTATGCACAAACAAGATTTGAAAATCATTGAAATATTTGTCTGAATATCCACAAGTTTGGGTCCCATCATTTAAGGCATGTTTGGATTATGGCAAACTATTTTCATTGTTTCAAAAACAAGTAATGTTATCGTGATTTTTATCAAATGATTATAAAGTATTGCCTAAAAGTTCAAACTTTATGTTCTACGACATGGGCCTTATGGCCTCCAACTTTTTTCTCACAAGAATTGATCAAAGCCTTAGACATGGTGATGCGCCCCCAAGTTCCTTGTTAGACCCAAAAAGGGTCCAACTATGTTAAGGAACGAAAATAGTTGGAACTTGGTGCCGCTCCTAGCTTCCAGCACTAAAGGGGGGGGTGAGAGGGGCGTGCTGAAAGCTGCAGGATTAGACTAGGAAGAGGGACAAGCTACTTAGTTATTCGATCCTACATCCAAAACCAACCAACAAGTTGGTTAGAACTCATTCTACACATTTTTAGTGTTGGGACAAGCCACGAGCAACCTTGGATCCACTTGATTCACCATGGCTTGGACTCGAAGGAAGCCACCACCTTCCTCCATATAGTATTCTCTGCGTCTCTCCATCGCACTTGCATCCAAATGGCATTTTTTTCCAGGACTCCTAAAATGGAGTCCCGAAACTGTCCCGGTTTAGACTCCTTGGACTTTGGACGTTCTTAACTTCTTGCTCTGACCTCCGATTAGGAAGTGGTCTAAAGCAAACTTGTAGATCTCCTTGAAAGCTTTCCAACGGTGTGTCGCACTTCACCTGCACACACCGGAATTAGGTCGATTCCCAACTTTTAATGGTTGGGAGTCAAATTGCCAATTTGACTCTTAACCTTTCTTTCGCCTATAAATTGTGCTGCAAATGTCCAAATGGGTCATGCAAGGCCATTTTGGACATTTACCCTCCGAGACCTTCCCAACAGTATAAAGAACACCTCAATGCAAGGTGTTTTGACCCCTGCAATCGAATTGTGAATTTTTAGGAGTCCCAAAGGACTCCCAAGTCCCATTTTCAGGAGTGTGAGTGGCGACCTCACACTTCCCTCAAAGTGGGGTTGCAACACATGGCAAGAAAAAAATTCTTACAATTCAATTCCAGTTTGTCAACATATGTATATTCAAAACATGTGTTTTTGGGCAAGAAATATGTGCCACATGAGACCCATGGTGCAATGAGAACAATGTAAAAGTTTTAAAACAAACTCTACATGTTACCAAACCTCATACTATGTTTTGGGAGATATGGGCACATTTGCAAGCAGCTAGGCAATTACCCCTACCTATAAAAAGGGCTTTATGCTCAGGCGGGAACTCGCCCATATCTAGTATAATATAAGGTGTAATAGGGTGGTTGGAGCTCTTTTTTTCCCTAATAGCCTCTAGGATGATGTATTATTATAGATTATTCATAAAAATTTTACTAAGGAGACCGTGGACCCCTTTATAAATGTGTGGACGGTCCAATAATTTAGGTGAAGGGATGGGTTTTTTTTTTCCTTGTGTGTTTTGATGTGAGGGAAGGTGCAAAGTCAATGAATATGTTAAACTATGTGTGGACAATCCACATTTACTACATTGTCCAACCATATATTTGGGTGAGAGGATGTGAAGTTTTTTTTTTCTTTTCTATCTTGAGGGTGAATGAGGGTGGAAGAGGGGTGGAATATTCTCCCCTCTCTCATAACTTTCATCACTTTTTAGGGATGTAATGCAAGGGTTATTCACCTTAGTTTTTTTTCCCTTTTCTTTCACAACTTTTTGAAGATGTAATGTATAGCCCATTCCCCTTGGTTTGTTCCTTTTTTCCCCTCATAACTTTCTTTTTCATTTTTTCTCTTTTTTTTTTCTTTTTTTTTTCCCGCATGCCCATAATTTCTTGTTTAACTCACTATTTTGATTTCGTAAAATTGTGTAATCATTTTTTTTTCTTGATATTTATTTTACGTTATTTTTCAGACATTTTATGAACCATTTGACCTTTGTTTTTTTCTTTCCCATGCATTCTCTCACAATTATTTTAACATAAATACTTGTTGGTTCATTTTTGGTCACAATTCATAAAGGTGGAGGGTGTTGAAATAGTTTTTTTCTTCCCATAGATTGTGGAGGGTTAGTGATATTTTTTTTTCCTTTTCCCTTAAAGGGGTGCTTCTAACTTGCAAGTCTTTTTTGTTTTGTTTTGCAAATCTTCCAAAGGAGGGTGTTTTTTTTGGTGGTCACAGTATCATAGGCTACCCCACTTTGGATCTTTCCTTTTTTTCTTGTTTATCTTTTTAGCTTTCCTTCTTTTAAAAAAAAAATGTTTCTTGGTGTTTATTTGGTTTTTTTTCTTTTTTTTTCTTTAGTTCTTTTCTTTTCTTTTCTTATTTCTTTCCCCCCCTCTTTTCCCCTCACCATTTTTTTTCTTCTCCTTTTTTATTTTTTTTCTTGCCATTTTTTCTTTTTTTGCCTATTCTTTACTTTTTTTTTTTTTGTTTTCACGTTATTTTTTCCCTCCCCGCTATCATCAAGCCACCATGCTAATTACCATTGAACATGACAAGCTACTATGTTATGTTGGTTACATGTTGAATATGGTTCAAACCTTTTGTGACCCACACCGTTTAGTT
>Ga0116231_10009588_pt1 | contig 16204 bp, 8 predicted proteins | sample S1TSphgellanicum_2_FD_89695 | JGI IMG/M metagenome (GOLD analysis project Ga0116231, IMG submission 89695) | Host-associated microbial communities from peat moss isolated from Minnesota, USA - S1T2_Fd - Sphagnum magellanicum MG | ecosystem: Host-associated > Plants > Peat moss > Unclassified...
GGGTTTTGTTTTCTGTGTCAGTTAAATTGCCCAGACCTTTGTTTTTTTTTCTTTTTGATGGGTTTTGTCCGCCAGGGGGGGGTGCATTATGCACCATGTTCACACTAGTATCAATAATGCAAATTGTGGCTTCATACTCATAATCCATTTTGTGTTTAACTTGCATGAGCCTTGTTCAAATAAGAAAGTTGTTTAATTCTTATTCATTGGTGAGTTCCTTATTTGTCAAGTCATTGATTTTCTCCGAGTTATATCATTGCTTCATCTTTGATAATGAACTTTGTAACCAACTTGAAAATTGCAATGAAATCTATCCCATGTATCTCTAATGGCTATTATGAACCAAGTTTTATTGAAAGCAACCCTTGCTTGTTTTTCAACCCTACATTGAATTGTTCATTAGCTAGGTTAAAGATTTAATTATTCTCCTTTATTTTTCCCTCCCCTTCATTCTTTTTTGTTCTTTAATCATTATTGCAAATTAAGGGTTTTATGTTGTCTTTTATAATTGAAATTTCAATCATAACATACAATGGACAAAAATGTCCTAAGTCGAAACGGACTAGTCATTTTAGACTCAAATCTAACTAAGTCTATGTTGACTGAATGTATATTGTGACTAAAATTTGTAGTGTCTATGACAGACCTTACTAAATACCTCGCTAACTTGGCTGCCAAATGGCATGTATGTTTTGACTAAACTTACTAACATGTTGGCCTATACCAAGGTGACACCTAGTATGTATATTTTGATTGAACTAACCAAACATGACTAATACGTTGGCCTATATTTTGGTGCCACATGGAATGTATGTTGTGATTGAAATGACTATTAAGTTTGCCGATACCTAATTGCCATGTATGGCATGTATGTTTTGGTTGATATGATTACCAAATATGCCAATAATTAGGTGCCACATGGCACATTTGTTTTGACTTGATGATTAACAAATGTGCCTATACCTAGTTGACACATAGAATGTCTATTTTGACTAAGGTGAATAATGAATCAACCTTTATTTATGTGCCACATGGCTATCTATTTTGATTGATTTTGTGACTAATGTTGATTATGTGGATGATTGCAAAGCATGCCAAATGTCTTCTAATTATTTGTTCATTCTTTAATTGATTAATTATAAATGTATACCAACATTTTAACCTAACGTACAACCTAATTAACCCTACACTATGTTATTACAAATATATACCTACATTACATTCACCTATTATCAAATTTAAACTTGTATAAACCCATATTTCACACAAACATTGCAAGGATCATTGACACCGCACACATGTATATTGTTGCACAAACATACAAAGAGTTGCAAGCCAATACTTCATCACATTGCAAAAGTTTCAAAGTGTACAAAACATGATTTGATCCAAGGTTTACTTGAGTCAATGTACACTATATAACACAATCATCTAATAGAATGAAATGATTTGTTTCCAAGGACAAAGCACAAAATACCCAATTGCATCTTCAATAGTATAAAAAAAAGTTATGGTCTAAGTTTGGAATTGGCAAATAAACACCTCTTATCAAGCAAGTTGTAATGCCAACAAAAAGGCTATGTTCTAGCAATGAATAATTATGATGTACAATTCCTTCACCCCCAAACTTGACAAATCTCCAAATGTAGATTGCTTTCCTCCACTTGAACTAAAAATGATACAATCATTCCTACAATACTATAAAACAAATATACAAATAAAAGAACTTAGCAGGACAAAAGAAATGAAATGTTTGATTACAAGGAACCATCTAATTCACTTTTAATCTAGAACATTTAAAGCATACAAACTTATTTTGAAAATTCAAAAAGTATAATCTACACATATACAACAAGAACATAAGCATGTTAGATACATCGTGGACACATAGTAAAATAATGTGATAGAGGTAGAATGTAATAGAGAAAGACATTGGTTTTATTTTAATCAAAGGCAATAAATATGATTCTGCTAAAGGTAAAAGAACATGACAAAAGCATGAAAAAAACCAAGGTGATGCAAGGAATGCAAATTAAGTGTTGACAAATGGAAAAGAACAAATGAACATTGTAAATGATGTAGGCAATTCAAACATGGTAATGGTCAATGGCTTACATTTGGTTGGGTTTCTATTACCTTTTTTGCAGTTGCCTTAATCATTGCCTCACTTGTTACTAACCTAGTAATTCATTTGTAACCAACATAGTTTCATATGGAACCTTTTTTCTTCGTCAAAATTATCCTTCATGATGTAATTCCCTTTGCCATGTGGCTCTAGAATTCCCCACACAATTTATCAAACACAACCACATAAGAATCATAACAAGTTGGTTTCATGACATTTGAATTACAAAAATTAGAACAAATGGAAAACATAAAAATGAAAGTCTACTGGGTTTTAGGTTTCAAGCCATTTTATTCACCTAAATAAGAGGAGTAGACCATGCAAAAAATCTTGGGGCTTTCTTATGCGAGTTTTGTTTGTTAATTGGTTGTTGCCCATGTGGGCTGAATCCAACATACTTTAAAGTACTTGGAGCCTGAAACAAGCCAACCAGGTAAGGCCACAATTCCTCCAATAAATAGTTATCCTTACACTCACTATCAAATGGATGGGGCATGATATAAGAATAAGGAACATTACCCATGCACTTGTACAAACAGTCATCAATCAACAACGTGTTATTAAGACCCAAATTCCTAAACCTTGGATTAATTTCCTTCCACATCATGTCCATGTTTTTTAGAACTAATAACAAATCTTTATTTGTCGGATGGGGAATGCATGTGTTTAAACATATCTCAACACCCCATCCAAAGACAAGTTTGAGCCCTAACAAACCACATAACAATAAATCAACCATGGGTTTCAAATTAGGTAGAATGGTTCATGACCAAATGTTAATGTCAAACTTACTACTACACAACTCCAAGAATTATTGGGAATTAAAGTGCAAGTTTACAAGTTTGTTTCCACACTTATATGGAAGGACTAATGGATGCCACAATTTCCCAAATTTCACATGAATGGTTTCACGTAACAAGCCATTCACATCTAGAACCAAGAGATGACAGTCCCTATGCATAACTAGGGGCATGCATGGCATCAAACAATGCAAGTGCCCACTAGCAAATCAAACCTCACCTCTTTTGTTGTGTCCACATGGTCACTTGATTCCATGTGCATGGTAACACTTGCTCCCATCCACATTATTTTGCTACCTTTTAGCATATTTTTCCCACAATTGTTGGATTAAGTCTAACCTGTTTGAGGTGGTCACATTTTGATTTGGCAATGCAAAGCCTTCATGATTAGATGTTTGGACCATCACCACTACTACATTGAGTTCCTTGCTAGTAGGCATGTTAGAAATTGATGGTGGTTTTGTAGGCAAGGCAAAATCCACAAATCCACAAACATTTTCATTTAACAACTTATGGATGATTGTTATTTTAGTTACATCAAAGATCTGAAGAAAAAAAACATTGAAAAAAACAAATCAAATTCAATAAAAATTATATGACATGGCCCACCTTCTACCCACCATTTATGAATATGTATTTAGTTCATATTATTCGCTAATCATTTGAAAAATATTAATAAGGTAGAACTTGGAAATTCATCCCCTTTGACTTGCTCCAAATTTGTCTATTCAACAACCTCATCAATACGTTCTATTAATGAAGTCAAGTCATCGCTCTAACAACCCATCCCACAACATCCCTTTAGCCTAATTAAAATCTTGATTTAGAAATGAAACTAGAAGGATAACTACACATGATATGTTAGAGCTTGGAAGACATAAACAAATTTCATAAGTAATATTTCTTACCACTTCCATGTTACCATCATGATCAAATGTAATTTTTGTAACACCATCTAACAATTTTCCCCCCTTTAATCCAAAAAAACTAACATGAACAATTGATGATTTCATAAATGCACAAAAAATTTCCATGATTGTGTTCATTTGCTTTTCTTGGTGCTTTAGCTAATCCTATAAGGTAGATTTCAACTCTTCAGTGGCATTCATAATATCATCATGGTTATTCTCCATGGCCCCTAAGCGCATCTCTAATTCAAATGTCAAGGAATGGAGCTTGGCTTGTCCATGTCTTCATGTAAATGAAAGGTGGGGACACAGTTCAATTCACAATGAATTCAATGGACTTAGAATGACACAACATCCTTATTAGTTTTCATAATTAGCCTAGGTGCATATGAAATTATAAAACATATCTTAGGCACATTCCAACATCTTTGGATAACCAATTTTGAAAAATAAAAAGGCGCAATAAAAATCACCCATTTGAATTTTTTGTTTACTTGGAGGATAATAGACCTAGTTAGGAGCCCAATTGTCAACCTTTATATAAATATCTCTCCTAAACTATTATCCCAAATTTCAAATCTGAGGACTTAGGAAAGACTTTTTGCTCTAACCTCTTCATCCACCTCTAGCCTTTTTCTACTTGTAGGGTTTTTCCTTTTCACTTTCCTTTTGAAGCTCCACCAATGTGGGCTTACATCCTAGCTCAGCTTCGTATAAACCCCAACCAATATTTAGACCATTGCAAAATCAAAATCCAATAAAATATTGAAGGCATGGCGGGAATTTTAAAAATTACCATCTACTCCTCCAACCCAATGTCACCTCCCTGTCCAACTTAGGATGGTGTCATTTGAACTATTCAAATTTTTGCCATTGGAATGGCCTTTACAACATTCTCCTCTTGTGCTAGAACTTCAATCAATTGCTCCCAATGTGCTTTAGATCAATTCCACAGTCTGTCTTCACCTTTTCCCATTTTTTTCAACCATCCGCGCCTACTTTTCAAGACAACCACTTGATCTTTGACATACTTGTAAACAAGGGGATGGTCCAAGGACTCAAACCCAATCTCCAAAGCCTTTTTTATTGCCTCCAACTTTTCAATAGGTTGCCTACAAATGTCGTCAATAATTGGATTGAGTTTCAAAACATAACCTCAAAGTGTAGTTAACCAATTAACCTTGCCACCACCAACAAATCTGCCCTCTAGATTACCATGCACAATGGGTTTTTAATCCTTACCACAAAGTTCATTTGTTTTTATCCCAAGCCTTTTCATTACCTTGTCCAACACTCAACACCTAACCTTTTGTTCAGCTTATCGAGAATGTGGATAAAATGAAACCATTGTGCTATCTAACTAGGTAGATACACTTGCAATAAAATTGACACCTACATTGGACTAACCTCCAAATGTTTTTTGTACATTTACAGGATATGCAAGGCTTGTTGAATTACTTACTATAATAGGCAATCCTCCTTGCACATGCATTGGTCACAGAATTACAAGCCATGTTAAAAGGGTTTGTTGCATTGGCAAATAATGATTGGAAGGGGCCAATGGGATTGGGGGGTATTGACTAGATGGCGTGGAATTTGGATTTGGGGTTGTGGGGAATTAAATAGGTGGTGTATGTCAAATTGGGGTGTATTAAGAGGATGGGGGGTATTGAAAGGAGGGTGTAGCACCTAAATTGTAATGAGTAGATGTTGGTAGGGGTTGTGGGTATTGATTGGATGTTTGAGGCATTTGTGGGTAGACAAGGTTTTGCAAAGGCATATGAGTGTACTAGTTTTTTGTTGTTGCCACATGTGGGTACTAATCGGATGATGGTTGTGAATGATAGGCAATAGAAGTTGGTATGGTTGTGGAGTTGGGAGAATAGTGAACATGGGCCATCCAAGAAGCACGAGTTCTGAAAAGGTAGTTGTGAATTCAATATTCCAGACAACACCTCAAGTGGGCCTTATGGTACATGTAGCACGTATTCTCCATCACATGCATTCCAGTATCCTAAGACATTCCTACATTATTCAAAGAAAAAAAAAATGAAACGTCAATGACATAAATAAGTGTAAACCAAAATCAATAAAGAATTTGATTTAAAGGAAATCCATCCAAACCTCTATTATCTCAAGGAAAATGTTGAGTAAAAGTGCCAACTTCATGAATGTTAATCAAAACAATTGTAATAGGCAAGGAGTTTATAGTTTCCTTTATTGTTTATTTATTCAAAATCCCATCACCATCAGAGTTCGACTCATTTTGTTGTGATGTGGGGGTTGAAATACTACATCTTGGTGACCCACAAACTTGTCAAAAAAACTAGACTTTGGTTGTTTCCACATTGTCCACTACTTTGGTTGGAGGTCTACACATTGTCCTTTCTTTTCAAACATGAACACGAAATGTTAGTCTTAGGGTTAGGGTTAGTGGAATTTTGTTGGCCCATTGCAAAACACACATAATGTTTGGTACTTCAAGTTGAAAGCACATCAACATAAAATAAAATTGTAAAAACAAAACTTACAAAGAGCACCCAACACTAGAATTTGTGATTTACCTAGGCTTCAACTTGCAAAATTAAAGGTTGTCAAATGCAAAAGGCAATGTGCAAAAACCCCCCAAAAAAACAAAGAATGGAAAATTGAAAAACAAAAATGGGTCACACAAAATCTCATAATTTTATAAACTAGAGCAATTAAAGATCTTCAAAAGGAAAAATATTTTGTCAACAACAATTTGGTCACCAAAGTAAACACTTTGGGATAATAGGTAGGGTTTTAGGAAGAAAAACCTATTTCACAATTTTTTCCTCCTCTAAAACTATCATCAAATGTATCTATAGCTTTGTCTTTCATGTCTTCTTCACCAAATTCCTTATTGGAGTCCACATTTTTTTCTTGATCAAATTTTTAATTTAATAGTTTAGCTCCTCTGTTTGATTCAGAACTACTCTTAACCGCAATTATTGCATACTTGCGAAGGCACGTGTTACATTGAAGCTTGAATGTTGGGTCATATTCACTTTCAAACGTCAAATTTGAACAAGAACCAAAGTGACATTGTTTTCAATTGATTTGTCCATGCAACATTCAAAATCACGACAATAAAAGGAAAAAAAAACGCCAAAACTATTACAAATGCATGTGAGAGTGAAAGTAATGAAAGGAGAATGAGGATTAATTTAAGAAGATCAAACAAATAGAATGAGAAGAAGGAATTGGAAAAGGTGAGAACAAAACATTAATTGTAGCTAAAATTCAAATTTTCAAAGTTTAACACATTGGATGAACAGGTGAGCACACATTGTTGAACTTTATCCAAAAATTAAATGAAAAGAAGATTTAAGGAAGAAACCTAAAGCTTTACACATAAATGTTGCCCAATTATTTAACCTTACAAACTTCGACAAAAAAATTATTTTGCAAGAAACTTAGTTCAAAAGTTCTTTAAACCTACAATGCTCTACAAGGAAATAGCTTGAATTAAGAGCTCACTTCTAATTTGATCCAAAAATTGTTGCAAATTTTGCCTCTTTTTCCGCAAGTATGCTTAGACAAACCTTATCATAGTCTCTTGCAACTTCAAACACACTTGTGACCTCCATCACCTCCTTATCAATTTGGATCGTAAATGCCAATGCATGAAGTGAACAACAACCCTTATCCCACATTACAATGTTCTCCCACCCTCCAATTTCCCTTCTAACAAAAATGTGACTTTGCCATTGTATTCCCACTCTACACCCTTTACATCAAATACATTGACAAGTATATTTGCCCATGCTCCCTATTATTCCCTCCTCAAGTGACACTTGTAGGTTTTTAGTTAGAAGTTCCATGGCTTATTTCTTTGCTACCCACCTCAAAACTATTCCAATAATGCACAAGTAGTTGTGTGCATTGACATTTGTCTACATTTCATAAACTAAAGAGATAACTTCTTTAACAACCATGCGGTAAAAAGTCTGGTTTTTTTTGTACTTATATGGAATTATGTAGTGTGCACTACCCCAATAATATGTTCACAAGCTTCAAGCTATTATAACAAAGTTAATCACATGCACAACAACACGTTTTGGGTTTTGCAACTAGTATTCACAACTACATACTAGTCCAAAAGGACATATGTGACTAGTGATTAATGAGTTGTTAAACCCATGTTGTTTCACCCATTTAGTCACAAGGAACATTTAGTTGCAAAGCCCAATCATTTTAATGACTAGGATTTTAAATAATTTTTTTATAATAGTGAAATTTCATGTTATCATTAACTTTGGTATGATGTGTAAAATGCATGCCATTTCAACTTAGTCATTTTATGTGACTACTTGTGTTATAACAGTACCTTGGTGGATGGATAACATGTGTTAAAAATCTATAAACATGTTATGAGTCATTGCACATGACCAAAAGTCAATCTAATTTAACCCATGTAACTAGTGTAGCCAAAAGTCAACTTAGCTTAATTTAATTAGGCTAGCTATTTATGTTGGGCAACCTATGCTACCTAACATAGGCTAGGTGGCCTAAATTAAAAATAAACGTTGGACTCCTAGCCCAAGAAGCCTAGACTAGGCTACCTAACTTAAGCCAAGTGGCTTAGGTATTGTAGGTTGCGAGAGTAAGGATTTGAACCTTTCACCTTCACTTTGGGGTTCAAGTCTTCATCCATTGCACCATCACATTTTTTTATACTAATTATATTTAACACAAATTTATAAAGCTCAAACTTTTTAGCCTTGAATTAACCTTGGCAACCCTAGGTTGACCTAGGTCAACCTACCTATTACCTACTAATCTAACCTAGACCTAGCATCACAAATTTAACATGTGACAAATTAATAATGAAAATCATGCAAAGTTTGTTCATTCATAGGTTTGTACATTTTTTACACGAGTATCATGCATTGAAAACATATTTGACACACGAATAAATGTGTCAACGAATGAAGTACGAACCTATGAATGAACGAATGTCACACGGATTTCACATTTTTCAACATTATGAGAAATTGCATCCGCCGAAACCACACTACCTTGCAACTAAAATTTAAAAAACAAATCATATACAATTGTTATGCAACTATCCCTTATGTAATACAACTACTATGCAATTATCCCCTTAGAAATACAATGTATTAATAAATAAATTGTCATGTCAAAAAATCAATTAGTTGTATTATAGTTGCAAGTGAGTTGAAATGGGTTTTCTATATGGTAATTTATATCCATCATACATACATATGTAGTCAACCATGTTTGATTTTTTAAAGAGTTGCATGTGGCAATTACTTTAGAACTATTGTAAATGTGTCATTAAAGTAATAACTATGTTACAATTAATGTACAATGTACATACTTGTGATCATGCCATGTGTCCACATCCCCACCACCCATTATGGTATACATTTGCAATTGAATTTCAATAATGATTCCCATTGATACGATTAACATGGCCACTAGTGCACCACTATTAAAGTATTATCGTTCAACTATGTTATGATTATAATACAACTACTTATAATTTAATAAGGATACATATTCATCAGTTATTTATATTTTCATCATATGTGTTTCATTTTGAATGATTTAAAATGTTATGGGAGCGTTACCTCAAGTTCTAAAAATCATCTTCAAAGTGCAAAGGAAAATGAATAATGAAAATATAACAAGAAAAGAAATAAGCTTTCAACTTACAAAACCTTTTTTTTTTGGTTCTCTTTCAACCCCTCCTACTTTCAAACCTCATAACTTTCTGATTTCTTATTCATTTTAAACGATTTAAAGTGTTATAGGAACATCACCTAAAGTTTTACAAATCATCTTTGAATTCTAATAGCAACAAAACAACATACAAGGAATTTTTTGAGTGTTTAGGAACTGGCCTTTCTAACATTTGGTGGTTTGTTTTTTTGAATTTTTGATCCCCTCTATTTTGAGGGGCCATAACTTTGTCAATTTTATCCTATTTTTGATGATTTTTAGTGCACTAAACACACTAATAGGAGGGGTTCAAGTTTTTTTTAGACACCAAAAACAATGAAGCCCTCCCCTTGAATTTGGCTTGCCTTGAACGTTTAAGTGTTATAGTTGCAACTTAATTACAATTTAATTACAACTAATGAACAACTAAAAGATTTAACCCAAATGTTTTGTCTTCAAATCCCATATTACAAACTATATAAAGAAGGCTTGTTCTTATATGTTCTTACATTAAAATACATGTGCCATTTTGGGATGAATTGAAAAAAACTTAACCAAAAGGCAAAACATAAAATAAAAAACAAAATTTCATGGCTATTCTTTAATGCATTTAGTCTTGTGCTTTCTTACCTACTTGCCTACCTAGGTAAATAAGTAGGTCCTACTTTTCTACCTACCTATGTAGGTACGTAGGTCCTAGGTAAATATGTAAGTATGTAAGTTTTAAAACCTACCAACCTATGGTTATGTATGACCTACTTAACTACTAAAATAATATTTATAATTTATATTTTTTCCATAATATATTTAGTATTCCATGTGACAATTTTCAATTATGCCACATGTTACAATCTCAGACCATCATTAACAATCAAAATGGATAATGGAGATCAATATTTCAAAAAATCATTTATGTCCAAAAATCTTCATAATTCCACATGTCAAATTTTAATAAATGAATGACAATTAATAACATCAACATGACATCATGGGTGTAGTTATAATGGAGTTGCATAGTAATTGAAAATAAGTTGTTTGATTAAGTTATAATTGAGTTGCAAGGCCAATTGCAAAACACCCATTTTTCTCAAAGTGTAATTAATTTGTGTTTCAAATGTGTTTTCAATGCATGATATTAATGCATAAAATATATGAATTATGATTGAACAAATTTTGCACGATTTCCAATACTAAATCATGAGATGTTAAGTTTGTGATGAGACCTCCCTAAGTTGACTTAAGATGAATTAATTTGTCAACCTATACTACTTACTAACTTAGTTTAGGTTAACCTAAACATTCTTAATCTAAAAAATAAACATGGGATAATTATGTTGCATGATAGTTACATCTAATTGCACAAACTTGAGGTGGTTACAAACTTGATAAAATATCATGTAATGAGGTTACCTAGGTTGACTTGACAAAAAACCTAAAGCTAAGAACTTAAGCAAGCTTACCTAGGTTAACCTATTAGTAAAGTAACCTATTCTAAATATATTTAAACATACTAGATGTAGTAAATTTCTTATGTTTGGTTAAGTAACTTACAAGGTAGCTTGTATTACAAAGTAGGTTTTTACAAAGTAACCTACATATATACGTTAACTTAATAGGTGTGTTAACATAAATTAATGTGTTAAGTAGTTAAAAAGTCAAAGAGTTATGTGTCATTTTTTTCAAAATGACTATTAATATTATAGTCATAATTATAAATTAACAATAGATTGTTTTGTATGCATGCACATGTATGTGAATTCATGATTTCAAAAATCTCATGGCACACAAAAAATTATGGTACGCCATGAAAAATATTAGTGCCATAAATTCAAGACACACAAAAACTTATGGTGTCGCAAAAAATCATGGATTGCCATGAAAATTTGTGGCACCTTGTTGTCAAATGGCATGTTATGTCATTATCACATGGAAGACCGAATCATTATTAATTGCAAAGGACAAAAAAATTCAACTAGTTAATAAATGAAATTAATTCATCAAATCAATGACATGAATCATGATGTGAAATTAGTGTCACAAGTCATGAGGTGTTGCAACTTTAATCAACCTCATTGCCATTTGGCATGCCACATCAACATCACATGACCATAAGTTGTTATTATTCATCAAAAATTACAAAAATCAATGGAATTTTGTTATTACCTAATTTTGGATGATTAAAAATACATTAAAATTTTCTTTTGAAATTATGATATTTGTGCAAAAACCATCAAGTCATGATATCGACTATAGTCACAAAACCATAATGCCACATGGCCCACCACAATGTCCTTTACAATTACCCAATCATTAACATGAACTTGTTACAATTATAGTCAAGAAAGATAATAGTCGTTTTATTAACCAATTGTAAAACCCAAGATGTGTTGTTGTGATGCTTGTATACCTAAAAACACTAAAATTTATTTTTAACATTGAAAATTAATGCTTGTACATACTATTTTCAATCTTGATTCTTAGTATGTACATTGTTCAATACATATAAGTTTATGTTATTAGTTATATTATTATTGCTTTAAGTAATATGTACATTTCTAAATCACCTTGAAAACCCCTTCCATTAAATGTGGATTTTGTTATTGCAAGCTTGCCATAATTACCAAATTGGCATAACCAATAAACTATTGTAGTCCACACAATTTGTGTTTATATTTCTATACATACTAATTACAAAGTATGTGTACATTACATTGCTTGGAAGTTGGGTTAGTTTTAGAAATTTGGTAATATCTCTTCCAAGTTAGGTGTAGTCACATGCAAATTCAACAATGTAAGCAATGAATTCCTTTTGCTACCACATTAATGTATATGGCATGGTCTAACTTGTATTTAATGTTTTGCATATTTTCTACATGTTATTGTGTGGATTGGCAAGAGGGGCACCATTGCCAAATGGACAAATTCAATGGCATATTGACACCCAAGCACTATCTGATTTCGAAAACCTTGAGGCAAATTTGAAAAGGTTGAACTAGTCATGAATTCCTTTGTACATGTTGCCATGGTGCAAGAATACAAACCCATGGCACAATTAAAAAAGATTTGAGACAAAATGGATGGGACCCATATCTCTAATGGCCAATGGTGGTATGGATTAACCCCACTTATTCCATTCAATTCTCAATTTTCTAATTTAAATAATAACACTTAATTTTAAATGCCCTAATTATGTAAGGGTTATAGAACCTAGGAAGGAACCATTGTGGATTTAGAAAATTGTAGTTCAAAGGATGGTACTAACTTGGCATAAATGAATTTTTTGATCCATGGACAAGAAACAAGACATGAACCTGCATTACAATCTAATGGTTGCCACATGGATGTACATGCTAGGAACCCAACAACACCCATGGTTAATGTTCCTAGGCTTCACCTAGAAGTTCAACTTCATAGGATGGTTGTTGAAGCATTTGCTAGATTTGACAATTTACAATAGGGGTTTGAAAAAAAAAAACCCACTAGTCATTTAGCCTTTGGAGAATCCACAAATGGACATTCACATCCCAGATGACCAAGGACGACATGAAGTTATAATAGAATCAAAGATCATTAAAACATCAAGCTCGTTGTTTGAAGGATCTTCTAAAAACATGTTATCCACCATGTTACTATTGTTGAATTTTAACATGGTCCATGGGCTAAACAATGTTTTCATGGATGAATTATTTTCCTTGTTTCATAAATAGCTACTACCAAAGGGGAACACCATGTTAGTCACAACTTATGAGGCCTTTAAGTTAATTAAATAACTTGGTTTGAATTATGATTACATTCATAGCTACACAAATGGTTGTGTCCTTTTTAAGGGCACCCTAAAACATTCAAGGGTGTGTCCAAAATGTAATACTAGTAGGTTTGTGGAGAACTCACAAAGTATTCCAAGGAAACACTTTCCTTTGAATCCACAATTGTTATAGATGTACATGTGCAAAACTTTGGTAGAATTGTTGATTTGGAGGCACAAAGATGGAGCAAGCATAGATGGCTTAATTCCGGGTGTGTCAGATTCCGAAAGTTGGAAGCACATTATTGGAAAGTGATCGGATTTTGCAGTTGAACAAAAAAATCTAATTAGGGTTAGCACTAGATGGGGTGAACCCTTTTGGTGATTTGAGTTCATGTCACTTTACATGGCCAGTTGTTTTACTTAATTACAATTTTCCCCCTTGGTTGGTAACAAAACGTTATTTTATGATGTTGGCCATAATAATTCCTAGCAAGGAATCTATGACATCGGGAAACATAGATGTGTACTTGGAGCCTCTCATTGAGGAATTACATATGTTGTGGAATGGTGTTAAAACTTATGATTCATTATAGGGGGCAACATTCAACTTGAAGGCTATGTGTATGTGGAGTATACATGACTTTCCAACCTATGGATTGATTGCAGAATGTGTTACCAAAGTCATGTGGGATGCCCATCTTGTGCCCTAACTACAGAAGTTCATTCTTCAAGGAAATTAAAGAAAATGATTTATTGTGGGAGTCAACATTATCTACCAAGGACCCATCCCTATCAACAAGTTTGGACTGATTTTAATGGCAAAACAGAAAACAAGGTGGCTATTATGTGAGTGATTGCATCAAATATCATAAAATGGGGCAAGGAACAAAAAACATGGTTGCAAGGTCTACGAAATATAGATGGCTCAAAACATGACCTTGTACGTAGACATTGCACAAGCGACATAACATCATGTTCAAACTTTCGTATTGGGAAATAAACATTGCAAGCCAAAAACATTGAATTTCAACTAGTTATGTTACATATTAACATGGATTCTAGCTAGCTTGTTGATTTACATGTCTAAGTCATATAAATACTACATGTCTGTAGTAGTGACTAATGTGGTTCTTATTATTGCCAGTAATTGCTCATTTGTAACACCTTGGATGTCATGCACTACAAGAAAAACTTGTGTGAAAATGTAATTAAAACTATCTTTGATGCCAAGGATATTATAACAATCCGGGAGATATGGAACAATGTGGAATTTGGCCACAAGCTAATGGGGTTGGGTTCATTAAACCTATAGCTCTATATGTTTTGACAAATGAGGAAAAAAGGTGGTTCATGCAAATCATTATAAACTTGAAAACTCTCATTCATTATGTGTTTTCATTGAAGAAACAAGTTTAGAAGGATAATGATCTCAAGGGATTTTAATGTGATGATGTAAGACATTTTGCCATTATGCATGTGACATTTAATGGCAAAAGGTTGCAGAATGGCCATCATTTGTTTAAGTTGTGTGTTCAAAAAATTATGTGCCAAAATTATGGACCCAACAACAATGGTTAAACTCAAGAATGATGTGGGAATCATATTGGTATTGTTGGAGAAGGAATTTCTTCCTTTCTTTGACACCATGACCCATATTCTAGTCCACTTATAAGTTGGAGCTTTACATTGGATACAAGTCACAACATTTATAATTTGTATATCTTGGTTGTTATGCTTGAACTAACCCATGGCTAAATTGTGATGGTAGGAAACACATTATAGAAGTTGGGATATGAATGAAGAAAAATGAGAGTTTTTATGAGCTATTTGTTGATCCTGGGGTAAAGCTCCTATATTCCCAAATAACCTTGTAGAAGTTGCCCCATTTTTCTAATTTGGGTAAGGATTACCATATCCTTAGCCATCAAATTTGGTGAAACAATTGACATATGTCCGTCTCGTCAACATTGGAAGCTACCACATATCGTGTAATGTATGCTTTTGAAACCACTTATGTGTTTCAAGAGGTGAAGAACATTTGACCACAAAGGATAGTGGCATTGTTGCTACATTTGAACAAGAATGCGCTGCAAGACCAAATGATCAACGACTTATCCTTGCAAAGCTAGAATGTGTAAGCTGGATTGAAGAGATATTGGAGCTCAACTATGGGGTACTCAATATTATAATGTTTTTATACAATTGGGTGAAAGTAAATTACACAAGGAATAATGCAACAATCAAAATAGATGAGTATAACTTCACACTCGTTAATTTCAATTCTTTAATTCCCATTTCTTTTGCTTTCCCAATTCATGTAGAACAAGTGTTTTTTTCTATTGATCCAAAGGAAAAAGGGTGGAAGGTAGTTTTACGCAAATATCCACGTGGGAAACAAATAACAAGGGATGTCAACTTTGACCTTATTGATTTGGATATGTTTAGAATTGAGAATGATGATAGTTACACTAATTTACAAGCTCCAATTTCAATTCTTGAGGTAACTCAAATAACCACTATTGTTGGAGGAGTTCCACTCGTGCCTATAGGTTTGGTAAATGTTATTGTTGGAACAAATCAAGATAATCATGACAATGATCCACAAAGTGCAAATGAATTTGATGGGCCAAACAACTTTGACAATGATGGTTAACCTAACTTTAATTTATTATGGTTTTAGTTTCAAATTGAGATGAACACTATAAGAAATGTGGGGGTATGTAACCATCTTATTTGTGACTACATGCAAGTATGTGTCATTTGCGACTACTTTTGCAACTACTTACCAACTTCACCAAATGGGGGGGGGGGGGGGGGGGGGAGAAAAATAAAAAAAAGAAGGAAAAAAAAATTTTTTTTAAATATCATATAGAAAAAGTTTGAGATATAATTAAAACAAAAAAAACCAAAAAAA